>ENA-OPYX01000994-OPYX01000994.1-human-gut-metagenome-genome-assembly--contig:-NODE-994-length-16019-cov-1.780015_pt1 | contig 16019 bp, 25 predicted proteins | sample MGYA00242639_ERZ504486 | MGnify/ENA primary metagenome ERZ504486 (study PRJEB26092, sample SAMD00036296) | human gut metagenome | host: Homo sapiens | study: EMG produced TPA metagenomics assembly of... | reverse complement strand
AAATGCAACGGATGTGGTGCGTGTGCGGCTGCCTGCCACGAGAGCGCAATCGGAATGGTTGACGGCAAAGCGAAAGCTTCTGCGTGACGATTATTGCGACGGACTTGGTGACTGTCTGCCAGCCTGTCCGACCGGTGCGATCACATTCGTAGAGAGAGAAGCAGCAGCTTATGATGAAGAGGCTGTACTTGCAAATCAGCGAAAAAAGCAGGCGAGAATAAATCAGCACATCATATGAGCGGTGGATGTCCGGGAATGCCGTATGCGTCAGATGAAGCGTGAGACAACAGCTCCGACTGAAAATAAAATGGAATCTCAGCTGCAGCAGTGGCCGGTGCAGATTAAGCTTGTGCCGACGCAGGCACCGTATTTTGAGGGCGCGAAGCTTTTGATCGCAGCAGACTGTACTGCCTATGCCTACGCAAATTTTCATCAGGATTTTATCAGAGGGAAAGTTGTTTTAGTGGGCTGTCCGAAACTGGACAGTGTAGATTACAGTGAGAAACTGGAAGAAATTATCCAAAGCAATAATATCAGCAGTATGACGGTTGTGCGTATGGAAGTTCCGTGTTGCGGCGGTCTGGAAATGGCAGCAAAAAAAGCTCTCCAGAACAGCGGGAAATTCATTCCGTGGCAGGTTGTTACAATCTCCGTTGACGGAAAAATTCTGGACTGAAACAACACAAACAACAAATACCTGCTGAAATAATAAGCAATAAGCATTGCCAATTTTGACAGAATCCCTTATAATGTGACATAGGAAATGACATTTTTTATGGAGGGATTTCAATGGGAAAGACCGTGACGATCTGTTTTACCAATAACAAAGGCGGAAGTGGCAAATCTACCACCTGTTCAAACCTTGGTGCAGCTATGGCGCGTGCCGGAAAGAAAGTTTTGCTGGCGGATGGAGATATGCAGCTGAATCTGTCGCTGGCATTCTTCCCGGAAGACTGGGTGCTGGAGCATGCACAGGGAGAAAAGAACCTTTATCATGCAATTGGCAAGCAGGAGGATCTGACCGATTATATCGTGCATACACCGTATGAGAATCTGGATCTGGTTCCGTCATCTACGCTGATGAGTTCGATTGAATATGAACTTTTTACCAAGTGGCAGAGAGAGTTTATCCTTCGGAAATGCCTGCAGAAGATTAAAGATTCAGAAGTTTATGATTACATCCTGATCGATGCACCGCCGACATTGGGCGGTTGGGTCATGAACATTCTGTGCGCTTCGGACAAGGTGATCATCCCGGTAGAAGCGAGCCCGTGGGGCATGTTTGGTCTTGCAAATATGTTCGAATTTCTGAATGAAGTAAAGCAGATTTCGCCGGATCTTGAGGTTGCCGGAATTGCAGTAACCAAGGTAGATACCCGTAAGAACTACTTCAAACAGACAATGGAAACACTGCATCAGCTGGAGAGTATTTACGTATTTGAGCATGTGATCCGTGTGGACAGTTCTGTGGAATGGTCGCAGGACAACAGCGTTCCGGTTGTAGAATACAAGAAATCCAGCAGAAGTGCAAAAGAATATACAGAGTTGGCAGAGGAGGTAATGAATCGTGTCAGTAGGTAAAGACAAGCATCCTGCGTGCAGCAAATGCAGATGCAAAAAAAACAGAAGTAAAGGCAGAAACAAAACCAGCAGAGGAAGTAAAAGCACCGGTAAAAGCGGAAGCAGCTCCGGCAGCTAAGAAAGCTCCTGCAAAGAGAACAGCAGCAAAGAAGACTGCTACTGTGAAAAAGACAAACTACAGCTAAGAAAACAACAAAAAAAGCTCCGGTGAAGAAAACAAGATGAAGACATCCGATTCTCACACCACAGAATTCCGAAGAGCTGGAGAAAGCATTTGTGAAGGGCGAGCAGCCGGAAACAGTGAATGGTCCGGTTCATATCAAAGACGAACTTCCGGTTTATCTTCTGTAATCAGAAGTCCCTTTTTATCGGAATTTGCTGGATGGATATTCTGAATAAGTATAAACAAAAATCTGGTCATACAGGAAATCTTTTGTGATTCCTGCAGACCAGATTTTTTGTGCAGTTTTCCTTTTATAATAACTGGCTTATTCAGCAGAAACAGCTGCATCCTGTACTCGTTCATTTTCTCTGAAGATATGTCTGAAGATAAAACGAACGATTGGTCCGGCATAGATGAGCTGCCAGAAAAATGCCGCCGGGAAATTCATAGCTGTCGTCTGAATCCATACAGCGATGAACTGACTTCCTGCATTCTTAAACAGGATTGTGGCAGCAAGGCTCATCAGTGGGCACATAAATGCCACAGATGGTACAGAAATAGCAAGAATCTTACTGAATGGATGACAATTTCTGAAATCTACCATACGTGCTGCACACATAAATGCAAGTTTAGATACGATGAAAAAGTCAAGAATGAAAGCAATCGGTCCCATGATGATAAGTTCATGGAATGCAGAAAGGAATACTTCGTTTGACATTCCGCCGATGTTCAGTGAGATGTTGTAGCAGATCATGGCATAAACCATGAAAAATACCATAATAATTGTAAAAAATTACTTCCTGAAATTTGTTTTTTGGGGCATAAAAAAAATTCTCCTTGTTCTAATTAATGATAACTACAGGTTACTGTTTACGTAAGTTACAAGAGCATGTGTTGTTCGTTAATCATTCCAAGGGGAATGTACGTTTCCAATTAAACCATATTCAATTTTTTGCGTTGATTATATTATCACAGAGATTTTAGAATGTCAACTGTAAATTTTGTTCTGCTTTATATAAAAAGTCTGTCCACAAATTGTGCCACATCTTGTATTCTGCAAATAATAAATTATATAATATTAATGGTTAAATGATCCGGCGCGTATGAGAATGAAAAAGCACCCATATGATTGCTGACTTTGATGGTCAACAATTATATGGGTGTTTTCGTTTGTTCAGATATAGGTAAAAATCAGATTCTGTTATTTTGCAGGTCATTAATGATCTGATCAACCAGTTCTGTTGCTTTTTCAGTAGAACAGTAACTGGCTGGATTCATATGCTCCAGATAGTCACGAAAAATACTGACCAGGCAGGTTTCCTCTATGTTCAGTACAATGATCTGCCCGGTGTTATTTCTGAAAACCATACTTCCCATAGTCCCGCGAATACAGAAGTGAAGGTTGTGGGGTAGATGGCTTAAAGGTTTCTGAAGGAATCGATAGACACCGGTTTCGCAGCATTGGCGAACGCCATTCAAAATCTCAATACGTTGTTCCACAGTTAAAGGGTGATAGAAAATCTCAGGGATTTCATCTGTGAGTCCGGTTTTTGCAAACTGCAGAAGTCCTTCCCGAGTAGAATAGATCAGAAACTGCTCATTCTGGATTTTAACCATATTCATTTGAAAAGCCTGCTCTGCTGCCGCAAGGATAGCATCTGCCTGCGGAAGATCATAATTAAATATTTCATGTAAGAGGTTTCCGGTAAAAAAAGGTGTCAGACATGGTTCAGGCTGAATACCGATCAAATCATTCTGGTCATAGAAGGTATCAAACATGCTGTCAATAACTGCCTTGTGATTTTCGGGAGTAAGAGGAGCAGGTCTGAAAAAAAGACTGCACTGTTCTTTGTAGGATATAAACTGATTCCATAAAAGCTGTACGACATCAGGAGATTTGATGAATATGCCATTCTGATAATCGGAACTGCAGAGGATAGCAGCATCAGATGTCAGAATCATACAAGGAAAAAGATTAAAATTGTAATAATGTGACTGAATTCTGTCGTAATAATACCAGAGGGAATAATTCAGTCCAGCCATATATAAAGGAAAAATTTCACGAAGATATTTCAAATTGATCAGCTGGTGATCTTTGGTAAAGGCATATTCGGTTCCAACACAGAAGATGTGGTCAATCTTCAGCGATGCAGATGCATGCAGACTGGCGAGGAGACTGAAAAGAAATTTTATAATCCGGTTGAATGAACATGGCAATTTTGCCATCTGCATGAACGGATTCAGAAAGTATCATCTGATGTACATAATAGTCGATATGTTGCTGAGAGACCAGTGAAATACAGTCAGTCTGGCACTGCTCAGATACAGGATCCGGTGAGAAAGAACTTCCTGTGATATCGGTGGCAGGCTGATCCGGAAACTGACAGATAAAATTTTCCACACTCTTTCGAGTGTAATATGTATCGGGTCCAACCTGAGTGATCTCCAGTGTTTCTTTCAGAAAGTTGTATTCTATAGGTGTCAGATGCATGAACTGTGTCATCTTTTCAAAAACTTCAGGAGATGGAGGATTCCGTTTCCCATTGAGGATTTTGTACATGGTAGAACGATCCAGATCACAATATTTTGCCAGAGAAAAGACTTTTATATTTTTGTGTTCGATATAACGGGTAAGTGTATCAGAAAAACAGACATATAAACTCCTTACAACAAATTTCATATATTAAAGAGAAAGGCAGGAATGATCACTCATCCCAGCCTTCGTAGAATCTGATATTTACGGAAATATTTCGTACAATATCTCCATCTTCTAGTTCCAGATCATCTTCATCAGAAACCGGAGGCAGCTGACAGTCATCTTCATCAAGCTCCAGAGAAATCCAGTTATAAGCAGCTTCGTTGGCTTCTTCTATAGCTTCATCCAGAGTTTCACCTTCACCGTAGCATTCAGCCAGATCCGGGAAAAAGCCTTTGTAAGTTCCCCTGTCTGTTTTGCGGAAAACCGCAGGATAAATAAATTTCATAATCTATATACTCCTTTGTATACACTGTTTGAGTAACAGCTGTAATCTTTCTAGTTCTTTAGTATACCATATTCTGCAAAGTTTAAAAGAGGAAATCCTGCATTCTGAGTGGAAAAAAGTATGCAAATTTTTATATAATAGAGGATAACAGAAAAAGATTTCACAGCCTGCGAAAAACAGGCCTGTACATACAGAGGAGGAAAAAATTGAGCATCAGATTAATTGCAAGTGATCTGACGGGACTTTGTTGACAGATTGTAAGGAATTATCACCAAAAACAAGAGAGGTACTGGATCTGGCAGTACAGCATGGAATATATATTGTACCGGCAACGGGCAGATCTTTTCATTCCATACCGGAAATGATCCGAAATTATCCGGGAGTGGAGTATGTGATCACGGCTAATGGAGGTGCTGTTTATTCGGTAAGAGAAGGAAAAAGAGTCTATCAGTGTCTCCTGGAAAAAGAGTCGGTGGAAGCTGCTATTGCAGTGCGAAAAAGAGAAAATATGGTCCTGGAAGTGGTGATTGACGGAGTGCCTTATGCAGAAGAGGCATATGTTAAAGATCCGATACAATATCTGGCGACAGAGTATGGTGCGAAATACATTAAAGCTACCAGAAAGCCAGTAAAAGATATCTGCAGATTTGCACAGAAACATGCAGAAGAGCTGGACAGTATTTCTTTTGTTTGTCGTTATGAGGACAAAGAACGACTGTATACTTCGTTGGACAAAGAAATCCCCAATATCTATGTAACTTCATCTGTGCCAAATCTGATGGAAGTCGGACATATAGATGCAGGAAAGGGAAAGACGCTTCTGTGGCTTTTTGAAAAAATTGGAGATTTCAACAGAGGAAGCAATGGCTTTTTGGAGATGCGGATAATGATATCAGTATGCTGACGTCTGTAAAATATGGAATGGCGATGGGAAATGGCACAGAAAACTGCAGAAAAGCAGCCCCTTATGTGACAGATACGAATGAAAAGGATGGTGTGGCGAAGGGAATTTTGAGGTTTCTATCAGAAGTAGAATAGACTTTGCAGGCGGAGAATAGTGATGAAAATGTAAAATTTGTCTGACACTATTGACAATGACAAAAAAACATGATATTTTATAAAAAATTTAATTTAGCTAATTAAACCGTTGAAGCGGAGATCAAAGCAGTTATGCGCGCACAGAGAGTCCGGGAGGGTGAGAGCCGGGTGGAAATGCAGGTTGCTAAATGGACCGCTGAGGGCACAGGGAAAGGCTTTTGCTTAGTATTCTGTGACGTAAGGCATACGTCAGTTGCCGGGAATATGCAGGTATTCCGCAAAGTGCACGGGTCGTTCCGTGAATCAGGGTGGCACCGCGGGTGAATTTTAACGCTCGTCCTTGACAGAAGCAGGATTCTGTCATGGGCGGGCTTTTTTATTATGACAGTTAAGGGAGTGCCTTTGGCACGGAACAACTGTCTTTCATTTTTTCAGAATCAGAAAAGGAGGTAAGATCCATGTATCCTACGATAGAAGACATCAGAAAAATTGCAGCAAAAGGACAGTACAAAAGAGTTCCGGTCTGCCGCGAGGTATATGCAGACAGATACACTCCGGTAGAGGCTATGAGAACCTTAAGAAAAGCAAGCAGACATTGTTATCTGCTTGAGAGTGCCAGCCAGACAGAAGTATGGGGAAGATATTCTTTCCTGGGATATGAACCAACAATGGAGATTACCTGTACGGATGGGCTTATGAAAATCCGGCATACAGAAGTGGCAGACAAAGAAGAAACTGTAAAAAAGGTAATGCATCCGGGTGATACATTAAGAGAAATCTTACGAGAGTATAAAAGTCCTGTGATAGAGGAGATGCCTCCATTTACGGGCGGACTTGTTGGATATTTTTCATACGATTATATCAAATACAGCGAACCCAAACTGAAGCTCGGAGAACACGAAGATCCGGATTTCAGAGACATGGATCTGATGCTTTTTGATCAGGTGATCGCGTTTGATCATTACAGACAAAAGGTACTTCTGATCACAGGTGTTATGTTGGATGATTTGGAAAACTCTTACCAGAAAGCAGAAAAAAACGCTTGCAGAAATGGCAGATCTGATTCGAAATGGAGAAAAAGAAGAGTTTCGGCCATTGCAACTTGGCTCAACGATCAGTCCTCAGTTTCCTAAAGAAAAATATTGCAAAATGGTAGAAAAGGCAAAGCATTATATTCATGAAGGGGATATTTTTCAGGTGGTGCTTTCCAACCCGATGAGAGCAAAAGCCGAGGGAAGCCTGTTTGATACTTACCGGGTTCTTCGGGCATCTAATCCTTCTCCGTATATGTTTTATTTTTTCCAGTGATGATATCGAAATTGCAGGTGCCTCACCGGAAACACTGGTAAAACTGGAGGGAAAAAAATCTTACCACTTTCCCGCTGGCAGGAACCAGACCGAGAGGAAAAATCAAAGCAGGAGGACAGAGAACTGGAAGAAGGTCTTCTGAAAGACGAGAAGGAACTTGCAGAGCATAATATGCTGGTAGATCTTGGGCGAAATGACATCGGAAGAATCAGTAAGATCGGTACAGTGGAAGTTGAAAAATATATGAGCATAGAGCATTTTTCGCAGGTCATGCACATTGGTTCTACCGTTGCAGGAGAGCTAAGAGAAGATAAAGATGCGGTAGACGCTGTAGACGCTATCCTTCCGGCAGGAACTCTTTCCGGAGCACCGAAGTTTCGGGCCTGCCAGGTCATCGAAGAACTGGAACAGAGCAAACGAGGCATTTATGGCGGCGCGATTGGATATCTTGATTTTGCCGGAAATCTGGATACCTGTATTGCAATCCGCCTGGTATATAAGAAAAAATGGTGAGATTTTGTAATCCGCTCCGGTGCAGGAATCGTGGCAGACAGTGTTCCGGAAAAAGAGTTTGACGAGTGCTGCAACAAAGCAAGAGCCGTAGTTCTGGCAATCGAAAAGTCACAGGAGGGATTGGAATGATCGTACTGATTGATAATTATGACAGTTTTTCTTATAACGTATATCAGTTGATCGGTTCTGTAGAACCTGATATAAAAGTTGTTCGAAACGATGAATATACAGTCAAAGAAATTGAAGCAATGAGACCGGAAGCCCTGATCATTTCACCGGGCCCCGGAAAACCGTCAGATGCAGGAATCTGCATAGAGGCAATCAGATATTTTGTAGGAAGACTTTCGATTCTTGGGATCTGTCTGGGACATCAGGCAATCTGTGAGGCTTTTGGCGGAGAAGTTTCTTATGCGAAAGAGCTGATGCATGGAAAGAAAAAAACGATTTATACGGTAGGAAAGAGCAGGATTTTTGAGGGACTGGGAGACAGCTTTCAGGCAGCCAGATATCATTCACTGGCAGCATTAAAAGATAAATTGCCGGATGTACTTAAGGTTACGGCAGAGGCAGAAGATGGCGAGATTATGGCGGTAGAACATACAGAATATCCAATTATGGAGTACAGTTTCATCCAGAATCTGTTATGACGCCGGATGGAAAAAAAGGATGATAGAAAATTTTATAAATGTTGTAAGAGCATAGACAAGGAGAAAACTAAAATGATCAAAGAAGCAATCATAAAACTTTCCCAAAAAGAAGATCTGACATATCAGGAAGCAGAAAGCGTTATGGACGAAATTATGAGTGGACAGGCAACACCGGTTCAGATGTCTTCTTATCTCACGGCACTTTCCATGAAGGGAGAAACGATTGATGAGATTACTGCTTCAGCAGCAGGAATGAGAGCACATTGTATCAAACTACTGCATGATCTGGATGTTCTAGAAATCGTTGGAACCGGCGGTGACGGAGCCAATTCTTTTAAATATTTCGTACGACTTCTTCTCTGGTGATCGCTGCAGGAGGAATATCGGTTGCAAAGCATGGAAATCGTGCCGCATCATCTAAAAGTGGGGCAGCAGATGTCCTTGAGGCACTTGGGGGTAAATATTACAATTCCACCGGAAAAGAGTGCTGAACTCCTGAAAAAAAACTTGAATATCTGTTTCCTGTTTGCACAGAATTATCACATTGCTATGAAGTATGTAGCACCAAATCCGTAAAGAACTTGGAAATCCGTACTGTGTTTAATATTCTTGGACCTTTAAGTAATCCGGCAGGAGCAAATATGGAACTTATGGGTGTGTTTGATCAGACGCTTGTAGAGCCACTTGCGCAGGTTATGGCAAAGCTTGGCGTGACAAAAGGAATGGTTGTTTTCGGACAGGATAAACTGGATGAGATTTCTATGAGTGCCCCAACTTCTGTATGCGAGATCAAGGATGGCTGGTTCCAGTCTTATGAGATCACGCCGGAGCAGTTTGGATATGAGAGATGCAGTAAAGATGATCTGGTAGGTGGTACACCGGCAGAAAATGCAGAGATTACAAATCCATCAGGGACTTGACAGCCTCTGCCGCACTCATGCCCTTGTTAACGATGGCGTTGACGGTCTGGACGATGGGCATTTCCACCTGATACCGCTCGGCCAGCTCCAGCGCAGCGGGCAGGGCGTTCATGCCCTCGACCACCATGCCGACTTCCTTGACGGCATTTCCGGGGTCTCGCCCTTGCCGATGAGGATACCGGCGCGGTTGTTGCGGCTGTGCATACTGGTGGCGGTCACGATGAGGTCGCCGATACCGGCCAGACCTGCGAAAGTGTGGACATTGCAGCCCATCGCCACGCCCAGACGGGCGATCTCGGCGATGCCGCGGGTGATGAGGGCAGCGCGGGCATTATCGCCGATAGCCGAGGCCGGTGGAGATGCCGACGCCAGCGCGATGACGTTCTTCATGGCACCGCTCAGCTCTACACCCTTGATGTCCTCGTTGGTGTAGACGCGCATGACATTATTGGTGAAGACCTCCTGCACATAGGCAGCGGCCTCCATATCCTTGCTGGCCGACACGATGGTGGTGGGCAGGTCGATGGCCACTTCCTCGGCGTGGGTGGGCCGGACAGGGCCACCAGACGCACCCCCTTGGGGCCGCCCTCTTTGCCCAGCTCATCGGCCAGGATTTCGGTCATGGTGTACAGGGTGTCGGGCTCGATGCCCTTTGCCACGTCCACGATGATCTGGCCGTCGGCCACATAGGGCCGGGCCTTTGCCGCCGTGGAGCGGACGAACACCGACGGCACTGCGAACAGCAGGATGTCCTTGTCTTTGCAGACTTCCTCGATGTTCTTGGTGAACCGCAGCTCGTCGGGGATCTTCATCTGCGACAGATTGGGGTGCTTGCGGGTGGTGGAAAGGCTGTCGATCTCCTTTTCGATGGCCGACCACACCAGCACATCATTCCCGCTCACAGTCAGCATCCGTGCAAGGGCCATGCCCCAGGTGCCAGCGCCCAGAATACCAATACGTTTCATCACGTTTGTCCTCCGTATCCGCCGCGCTCCCGTCTGGCGGGGCGTGCGGCCTGTTTGTACCTTTACAGGTCTATACAGTTCTATTGTACCCGAAAGCTTCTGCCGCGTCAACTACTCTGCCGTTCTGCACAAAGTTAGCACCTGTTTTTCATCCATTTCGTCTATACCATGCAATTTTTCGAAACCATTTGCGTTCATTTCCAAATCATGTTATAGTATTCTGGTAGGTTTTGTAGGATTTTCATTTTTTTCCTCTTGACTTTGACCCTGCTTTAAGGTATATAATGTGTCCACTTACTTGCCCTGTCTGTTTATTCAAATTTTGAAAAAGGAGTATCCATGCTGGAAACACTCTTATCCAACCGCACCGTCAGCGTGCTCTGGGAGGCTCTTCCCCGCATCCTCTCGGCGGGCCTCACCATGACCATCCCCCTCACCCTCGTCTCGTTCACCTTGGCGATGGTGCTGGCGGTGGCTGTGGCGCTGGTGCAGTACGCCCGGGTGCCGGTGCTGAGCCAACTGGCCCGGTTCTACATCTGGGTCATCCGCGGCACGCCGCTGCTGGTGCAGCTGTTCATCATCTTTACGGCCTGCCCAGCGTGGGCATCATGCTGGACGCTTTCCCGGCGGCAGTCATTGCCTTCGCCTTCAACGAGGGTGCATACTGCGCCGAGACCATGCGCGGCGCACTCGAGAGTGTGCCGCAGGGCCAGCTGGAAGCCGGCTACTGCGTCGGCATGAGCTGGTGGCAGATCATGCGCCACATCGTGCTGCCGCAGGCCCTGCGCACCGCCGTGCCTGCCCTCTCCAACTCCCTCATCGGCATGATAAAGGACACCTCTCTGGCCTCCAACATCACGGTAGCGGAGCTGTTCATGGCCGGCCAGCGCGTCGCCGCCCGCACCTACATCTTCCTGCCCATCTACTGTGAGGTGGCCGTGGTGTATCTGCTGTTCTGTACCGTCATCACCAAGCTGCAAGGGCTGCTGGAGCGCCAGCTCAACGCCCACGGCTTCCAGTAAGAAAGGAGTGTGGCTGTTATGGCAATGTTAGAGATACGCGGCGTCCACAAATCCTTCCATACTTACGCAAAGCCCGGCGTCCATCTCGGCATCTTTGGCCGCGCCCCCAAGCCGACCAGCAGTCTGGACGTACTGCGCGGCGTCGATTTGACGGTGGAAAAGGGCGACGTCGTGGCCATCCTCGGCCCTTCCGGCTCAGGCAAGACCACCCTGCTGCGATGTCTCAACTTCCTCGAGACGGCGGACGCAGGCAAGCTCACCTTCGACGGCGAGACATTCGACCTCGCCCACGCCGATCGCGCCAGCATCGCGCGGCTGCGCCGCAAGACGGCTTTCGTCTTCCAGAACTACAACCTCTTCCGCAACAAAACGGCCCTTCAGAACGTCACCGAGGGCCTCATCGTCGCCCGGAAGATGCCCAAAGCGGAGGCTGATGCCGTCGGCATGAAGATGCTGGAAAAGGTCGGCCTCGCCGACCGTGCCGACTACTACCCCCGTCAGCTGTCGGGCGGTCAGCAGCAGCGCGTGGCCATCGCCCGCGCTCTCGCCTCCGGCCCGGAGATCATCTATTTCGACGAGCCCACCAGCGCCCTCGACCCGGAATTGACCGGCGAGGTGCTGGCCGTCATGCGGCAGCTGGCACAGGAGGGCATGACCATGCTGGTCGTCACCCATGAGATGGGCTTTGCCCGCAACGTCTCGTCCCGCACCGTCTTCATGGAAAACGGCGTCGTGGTCGAGGAAGCCCCCTCGCAGGAGTTCTTCGCCCATCCCAAAGAGGCAAGGACCCGTGAGTTCCTTCAGAAAATTTCCCATACTGAATAAGAAAGGATCATCACCTATGAAACGCAGAACCTTTATTTCTCTCATGAGCGTCATGGCCGCTGCCGGTGTTCTCTCGCTGGCTGGCTGCTCTTCCAACACTTCTGCCTCCACTGCTTCCAGCACCGCTGCTTCTGCTTCCGCTGCTGCCGCCAACAAGCTGGAGACCATCCAGTCCAACGGCAAGCTGATCATCGCGCTGGAAGGCGCATGGCAGCCCTGGAGCTTCCACGATGAGAGCGACACCCTCGTGGGCTACGACGTCGAAGTCTCCCGTGCCATTGCCGAGAAGCTGGGCGTCGAGCCCGAGTACGTCGAGAGCGACTGGGACAGCCTGTTCGCCGGTCTGGATGCTGGCCGCTACGACCTCGTCTGCAACGGCGTCGAAGTCACCGAAGAGCGCGCCAAGACCTACGACTTCACCACTCCCTACGGCTACATCCACACCGCCCTTGCCGTCCGCAAGGATAACGAGGACATCAAGAGCTTCGAGGACCTCGCCGGCAAGACCACGGCCAACAGCCTCGCTTCCACCTACATGGAGCTGGCCGAGAGCTACGGCGCGACCGTGCAGGGCATCGACACGCTGGAAGAGACCATCCAGCTGCTGACCGCTGGCCGTATCGACGCCACCCTGAACGCCAACGTCTCCTTCTACGACTACCTGAACGTCCATCCGGACGCCGACTTCAAGCTGGTCGCCCAGACCGAAGATGCTTCTCACGTTGCGATCCCTATCGTCAAGAGCGAAGACTCTTCCTTCCTCGACGCCCTCAACAGCGCCATCGACGAGCTGCGCGCTGACGGCACCCTCAAGGAGCTGAGCGAGAAGTATTTCGGTCAGGATATTTCTTCCGAGAATTAACTTTTTGTTTTGATTGTCAGCGAAGCATCAGAAGTGCATCATGGTCTATCCCGTAGGCGAAACCGCAAAGCTTCCGGATCTCGTCAAAAATATCCGGGAAGAAGATGTTCCTGAGCGCTTCCGTGCCGAACTGCGCGGTGTCCCGGAAAGCAAATAAGAATATTGACGAAGGGGGCAGGTGTCACGCAGCACCTGCCCCCTTTTGTTATAATATCTTCCGGTAATACTCTCCGGGTTTCCCTGGATCTCCTCTGGCGTGCCTGTTGCCACGACGCGGCCGCCGCTCTCGCCGCCGCCCGGCCCCATGTCGATGACATAGTCCGCGTTGCGGATGACGTCAAGGTCGTGTTCGATGACAACGACCGTTGCGCCGTTGTCCAGCAGGGCTTGGAACACCCGCAGCAGCACCTGCACGTCCAGCGGGTGGAGGCCGATGCTGGGCTCATCGAAAACGAACACCGAATCGGTCTGGGTGCGGCCGATCTCGCTGGCCAGCTTGAGGCGCTGGGGCCTCGCCGCCGGAGAGGCTGGGCGTTTCCTCGCCCAGTGTCAGGTAGCCCAGACCCAGCTGCTGCAATGTCTGCAGGCGCTGGCTCACTGTCTTCATCCCGCCGCAGAACTCAAGGGCGGAGTTGACGTCCATCTCCATCAGCTGCGGCAAAGAGGCTGTCTGCTCCGCCTCGTTGGTCAGCTTCACGCCGTAAGCCGCCCGCGCGTAGCGGGAACCCCGGCAGTCGGGGCAGACGATGTTCACATCCGGCAGGAACTGCACGTCCAGGCTCACCTCACCGGTGCCGTCGCAGCCGGGGCAGCGCAGACTGCCCGTGTTGTAGGAAAAATCGCTGGCCTTGAAACCCTTTTGCCTGGCGTCCGGAGATTTGGCATAGAGCTTCCGCAGCTCGTCGTGGACGCCCGCGTAGGTCCCGATATTCCAACAATTCGAGAGCATCCAACAAAAAGTCCGTCACCGGACGTGCTCCATTATAACCAACAATTCCGCACATAATTTCCTCCGTTCTACTGCCAAATCGGCAGATTCCACCTGTTACTGCGACGCCTCCCGCACTGCCCACAATATCCTGCAGCATCACCGGTGTATTTCCCACACTCTTCACTGTTATCTGCAGCATCACCGGTGCATTTGCAGACTTCATCCTGTGCCCATGCGGTTCTGCGTCGATTGCCTTCTAAGAACAATCATCGCAAACGAAGGATCTGTAATCTCCACTGTATTGAATTTGTTTTGCAGTCACCTGCATATTTGCCAATACATAACGCACTGGAGCGTGCGAAGAGACATCCGCCGAAATTTCGATAATCTCTTTCCTCGTCAGCCTGATTCGTGCAAATTTATACTTTTGTGCACAAAACTAGGCTCTGGCGCTTAAAATTTGTGTATTTTTGTTACAGAACTCTACATTTTACGATTTAGTCTCTTCGTACAATATAAGGTCTAAAAGCCTTTTTGTCAAGGTAAACTTGCATCTGTGGCACTTTCACATTATAATATATGCTATTATTTCGGCAATGACCTGTTCAGAGGGTATTTCAAATGAATACTGAAAATACCTTTGCAAATAACACAGATATATTGTTGCCGTCACTTGAACTAAAACAATATTTTATACAGAAACGGAGATAATTATGGCAAAAATACAGAATACGAATTTGAAGAAACTATGGTTACGTTAACCGATGAGGATGGGATTGATAAAGACTTTTACGTGGATGAAATCTACGAGGTGGACGGCCGGCTCTATGCTGCTCTGATTCCGGGTTTTGTGGAAAACATTACAGAATATTATGTGTTCCGCATCAAAGATTTAGGAAATGATGATTTTGAATTAGAAGATATTAATGATGAAGAAGAGTACGATGCCGCAGCAGATGCCTACGAGGAACGTCTGGATGCGAGGGCTTGGAGCGAAAGCATGAAATAACATAAAACTGCCTTAGAAATCACAGGATTTTCTGTAATTTCTAAGGCAGTCTTTTTTGTTCTTCTACCGAGACTATCTCTCATTCTTTGTATTGTGTATTACACAATGCAACCTCGGCTTAGTATTCTTTCATAAGGATTAATCCTCATATTGATCGTTGTAGATGATAGCAGTTTTAACATGCTCTGCTGTTTCCGCATCTTTTAACGCCGTAATGATTTCTGCTGCAAACTCAATACACGTTCCCATTCCGCGACTTGTGATAACCTTGCCATCACGAACAACCGGCTTCTTAACATACTGACCGCAGATCAACTGATCTGCAAAACTTGGATAACAAGTTGCCTGATGATCTTTCAAAATCCCCAGCTCACCAAGCACAGTAGGTGCTGCACACACCGCTGCAACCCATTTTTCTTCTTTTGCAAATTGCTGCAATTGCTGGCACAGTGTATCGCAGGCACGTAAATTCGGTGTTCCCGGAATACCACCCGGCAAAATCAGCATCTGTGCCTCTGCGAAATCTGCCTCATCTAATAATCTGTCGGCGGTGATGCATACTCCATGTGAGCTCTTTACCACTCTCTGATCCCCGATCGCCACCATGTCAATATCAATCTTTGCACGGCGAACCATATCTACTACCGTCAACATTTCAACTTCTTCATATCCTTCTGCTAAAAAAATAAGTGCTTTTGCCATATTCCCCGTCCTTTCTATCCTAAAAAGAGCAAAACCAGCGTTTTGCTCTGCAAGAATTGCTAACGCAATTCTTGGTGGCTTCCCTCTAGGTTACGAGCATTTTCCTATATTGTAAAAAAAGTGAGAATTTCACAGAAATCCTCACTTCCTCAACAGAGCTGCTAACGGGAATTGAACCCGTGACCTCCGCCTTACCAAGGCGACGCTCTACCGACTGAGCCATAGCAGCACTCAACAATCCATATTATATAATAGCGCCTCTAAATTTGCAAGCAAATTTTTCATTTTCTCTGTTTTATAAGCCCCCATTTATACGTTTTCTATCGTGTCCCCGAACACTGAAGTGAAAATGCTTATTTCCACCTTAAAGACGCAAAGCAGATTAATTTCCTTCTCTTTATCTCAGCAGCTCTATTGCAGTATTTCATGCAGCTTTTGGATGAGAAGTAAGGCGTCATCACCTTAGTATCGTCCGTAATTTAGTCTTGATCCGCTGCAATGCGTTGTCTATTGCTTTCGGTTGCTTTTGCATATATCTGGCAATCTCCT
>ENA-OPYX01000991-OPYX01000991.1-human-gut-metagenome-genome-assembly--contig:-NODE-991-length-16053-cov-3.828268_pt1 | contig 16053 bp, 17 predicted proteins | sample MGYA00242639_ERZ504486 | MGnify/ENA primary metagenome ERZ504486 (study PRJEB26092, sample SAMD00036296) | human gut metagenome | host: Homo sapiens | study: EMG produced TPA metagenomics assembly of... | reverse complement strand
GCTCTCTCGCGAAGACAAGATATATAATACATCGAAATTGTTATTGTGTCAACAGTTTTTTTGAATTTTTTATTTTTGAACTATTGCATAAACTGTTAATATTTCTTCTGTTTCAGAAGGACTCTCTTAATATACCGGAAAGTTTTTTTCCTCTCCCTCTTCTGCCTAGCATTTTCAACAATTCGCTGCAGAAGGCCTGCTTGTATCCGGATGGATCATTTTTTCCAAGCCGCCCGGCTCCCTTCTCATAATACTCCAATGGATGACTGTCTCTGTATGCGTCCCCCTGATATGTCTTAGATGCCGCAATACGATCCATGAACATCTCCACAACATATTGAAGCGGCATCTTAAGGCCTATGATACCTTCCCCCGGATCTACACTATAATCGATCCAATATTCATAATGATGTTTGTTACGTCCTTTATGATGTAACCATGCCTTAGAATAACCCGTTGCCTCCCGTTCAGCATTATTCGGACTTCTATTTCCCTGGTAATACCTGCATCCAACTAAAAATTCTGTCGGTGAATATTTGGACAGGTCATGAAGAAGTCCCTGTCTGTAAAGTCCTACTTTAAAGCATTCCTTCATAACAAGATATTTATGATGATTGATCGTCTGTAAGTGTTGTAATGTTTTCATTTTTCTTCGTTTCAACCTCCACAATCCGTTCTGCTGTAAGCACTGTAACCGACCGCTCTTTTAACTCTAATTTTCTCTGATCTTTCAAAAGCACCGGCACATCTAACATCCCCCGTTCCGTCGTCGCTTTCACATACCAGCCATATCCCTTTGGTAAAGCCGGCAGTGCAAATACATGTTCCAGCCAATGCATATTATATGCAACATAACAGTCCTCGCTTTTTGTCTGTGCTCCACTGTAATATACGCCCAATTGCCTGCTCGACACCTCCCCCGGTATCTGCCACGCCTCTTCCCCGTGATAAGATACATCCGGCACACCGCAGCAGCTAATATCTATCCCCTGCAGTTCTCGCTCCGGTGTGAGAATCGGATGCGATTTACGGAATGCAATCAGTTCTTTTACAAAATCATGCAGTTCTTTCTTCTTTTCCAGTCCCCGCCAATCTGTCCATCCTATCGGATTATCCTGACAGTATACATTATTATTACCTTTCTGAGAATTTCCAAACTCATCTCCTGCAAGCATACACGGAGTTCCCTGTGCCAGAAAGAGCAGGAAAAATGCATTAAATATCTGATGATTCCGCAGTTCCATTACTGCCTTTTTCCTGCTCGGTCCTTCCGCCCCGCAGTTCCAGCTATAATTATAATCCGGTCCATCCTGATTATGTTCACCATTCTCCTCATTGTGTTTCGCATCGTAAGACACCAGATCATTCAGGGTAAATCCATTCTGATCAGTAATGTAGTTAAAGATTCCCTGCTCTTTTGAATGGTGTTTCAGCCAGTAGATCACGTCATGGATCATCCCTTCGTCACCTTTCAGAAATCTTCGCATGACTGTCTGGAATCCCAACTCGTGTTCCATAATCTTGGTGTTTTTCAAAAACGGATCCGCATGCACACTCTCCATCGAAACCACAAACGGATTCAATATAAATCCATCTATATGGTATTCCATAACATAATACCTCAGACATTCTAACATCATCATCTTATCTGCAGCCGTGCAGAATGGCATCTCCAGAACGACCTCTATTCCGGACCGATGACAAGCCTTCACCATATCTTTCAGTCCTCTAGCTCCGTCTCCATCTGCAGAATATGCGCTTTTGGGTGCAAAATAGCTTCCCGCACCGTATCCCCAGTAATTTCTATATATCTGGCATTCTTCAAATTCATATACCGGCATACAATGGATCTGGTTAATCCCAAGATCTTTCAGATATTCCAGTTTTTCAATTACTCCCTGAAAAGTTCCTTTCGCCTTTACTTTTGATGATGGATGTCTTGTAAATCCGCGTATATGCAGACTGTACGCTATTACCTGATGATATGGTATCTGTAATGTATGATCTCCTTCCCAGTCATAATCACTCATCTGCAGCCGTCCCCGGATCTCATGTTCTGACAGTTCCTTTTTTACACCCCAGCGTTCTTTGCCGGCAATTGCTTTTACGTACGGATCAGTTACAACTTCTTTATTGATCAGATAATTGTATTCATAATCTCCCGGCTGGATATCCTCAAGTGCTATACACCTCACTTCACCGATCATTGGTTTCATATCAAACTGCCTGCACGGTTTCTTTCTCCCTGTGCGGTATAATAACAGTTGGCAGTCCTTATCTGCCGGAACTGCAATGGAAAAATTAACCCTGTCTTTACTTATCTGCACTCCCAATGGTAATGGATATCCTTGAACCTCTCTCATCTCTGTTATGTCCTTCCCGTTTCCCGTCTGCGCCTATTGCCATCCGTCTGCGCCATACATTTCAACATTATCTTTATTAATCATAAATACGTCTATTGCCGTCTCCGCTTCAAAATCTTTTCCGTCAAGAACATTCAATGCAATATCTACTGCTTTTTTCCCGATATTGATCGGAGACTGTGCGACTGTCCCTGCGATCTGACTATCCGCTTTCATTAATTCCTTCTTAATATCAGGCGAACCATCTACACTGTAGACAACAGTCTGATCATTATTCGCAAGATTCAGTGCTGTCTTTGCTGCAACAGCCATCTGGTCGTTTCCACACATGATTGCCGTCACATCCGGTTGTTCCTCCAAAATCTTCTTGGCTGCTTCCAGCGCACTGTCAAATGTTCCGTTTGTATCTTCTCTCGCTACAACTTCAAACCCTTTTTCCGCCTTGGCAACTGCCTGCTCAAACCCTGTAATACGGTCATTCACCGAATTCTGTGTCGTAGCCTCCAGGATTGCAACTGTACCGCCATCCGGATACTTTTCAATCAGATCATTGCCACAAAGCTTCCCTGCCTCTGTATTATCAGAGCCCACATATGCATCAATATAATCTGTGTCTTTTACCTGTGAATCAATATTAATAATTTTTACCCCTGCGTCCTGCAATGCCTGGAGTGAAGGCGTGATCTTCTCCCAGTCGACCGGGCAAAGGAAAATTGCATTGATCCCCTCATTGATCATCTCCCTGATCTGCTCTGCCTGTGTATCCGCATCAGATGCCGGATCTTTTACCAACATGGTACATTCTTCTTTTTCTACGATCTGTTGTGCAGCTTCTTCCAATGTTATAAAATATGGATTCTGCATATCAATCACAGAGAACCCAAACTTGTACTTTCCTGCGTCTTCTGTCTGATCCGTATCCTCTGAATCATCTGTTGTATTCTCACTGACTGCATTATCCACCGGCTTTCCAGCCTCTTTCTTGCATGCAGATAATGCGAAATGCATACGAGTAATACTGCAATCACTCCTAACATTCTCTTCTTCATCATGTTGTTATTCCTCCTTATTATTGCGTTACATACAGCTACATTCTACAACATTTTTACCTGTTTGACTACTATCATCTTGCTTTTTATCCGTTTCTTTGTTAAAGTTAAGATAAGTTTTAATGTTAGTAAAGGAGACTATGATATGAGCGACACAAAGGAAACTGAAAGCTACACAACCGTAGAGCTTACACTCGATAACGATGAGATCATTGAATGTGCAATCCTCACAGTATATGAAGCTGCAGGCAAAGAATACATTGCCCTGCTTCCTCTGGATGAGAATCTTGAACCTAATGAAGCCGGTGATGTTTATCTCTATCAATACAATGAAACCGAGGACGGCGAACCAGATCTCGGCAACATCGAAGATGATGATGAATACGAAATTGCCGCTGATGCTTTTGATGAATGGATGGATTCCCAGGAATTTGATGAATCAGACATCGAAGAGTAATTCAGACACAAAACGGGAAGGAGTCATATCTTTCCCGTTTTTTTCTTTTACATAACTAATGATCAGTTTTCTCTTCGCCCTGGTCATTGCTACATAAAAAATGCCGTCTCTCTTCTTCGATTTCCTCATCCGTCACCGCTTTCTTATACGGACTGCTGCCCTCATCTGCCTCGATCACAAATACCGTATCAAATTCCAGCCCTTTTGCCGCATGCATTGTCATCAGATTCACACCCTCTGCCGCATTTTTTTACAATTCTGCTCCTTTAATATTTCCCCGTATCGTTCTACATGTTCAAACCAGTCACCGATCGTTCTATATCCTTTGGAATTCTGCCATATCTCTTCCAGCACCGCAAAAAGATCTTCCACTGAAATCTTCCGGTATGCCGCATAGTCTTTTAAAAACTCATCATAACCCATATGTTTCCGGATATATTGGATTGCTGCATATGGTGTTTTGTCTTTTATCATCTTCATGTCCCATTCCAGCTGATCCACTCTGTCCGTCATCCAGTTTTTATCCCGGTAATATTCTCTGAGCGAATCATAGGTAACTGTTCCGCCTTTCATACTATCCCTTGAGAAAAACCTGTTTGGCCGGTTTGCGATCTGCAAAAAATATTTCCGGCTATATTCCCCCTGTGAAAGGTGAAAATAACTGCTGATATCCTGTGCAATAAAATGTTCGTAAATATTATTCAGATGTTCTTTCATCACGAACGGAATCTGATATTCCATCATAAGTTCCGACATTGCCCTTGCATCTATATTCGTCCGGTACAACACAGCTATATCTGTATAAGCAATACCTTTTTCCTGACATTCCTTTATTTTTCCCAGCACATATTCTGCCTCCTGCACAGGGTCTTTTACTTCCTGAACATGAACTGTTTCATCTGCTTTCTGAAACGCTTCGATCTTTTTTTCAAACCGGATTTTATTATTACCGATCACTCTTAAAGCACCATTGACAATATAAGCACTGCTGCGGTAATTAATATCCAAAAGTACCCTCTTGGCCTTTGGATAATCTTTCATAAATTCCATCATGATTCCCGGCTTTGCTCCACGAAATCCATATACCGACTGATCATCATCCCCCACCACAAACAGATTATTCTGCGGTTCAGCTAGCATACGAACCACATCATACTGTGCCTGATTCACATCCTGGAACTCATCTACCAGAATATACCGGAATTTATCCTGCCATTTTTTCAGAATATCCGGATAATTAAAAAACAGATCCCTGCACTGGATCAGCATATCCTCAAAATCAATCTTCCGGCATTTTTTCTTTTCTTCTTCGTAATCTTTGTATAGTGCACGGAATTTTTCTGTTGTATATTTTACCGGTTCATAGGCTTCAATAGCCATACAATTATTCTTTACATTTCCAATTTCTGCGGCCAGTTCCTGCAAATAGTCTTTTTCTTCATCCGTTTCCGGCTCCTGATCCCATCCGACTTTTGGCAGAAGAGTTCTTAACATCCGATATTTTTCTTCATCCGTAAGGAGATTCGATGGTTCCAGACGGTACGCCCATTTCAGGATTCCGTAATAGATTCCGTGAAACGTTCCGAATGTAACAGCATAAGAAGACGGACCGCAGATCCGTCTGGTTCTTTCTTTCATCTCCTGAGCTGCATACTTAGTAAAGGTAATGACCAGAATTTCTTCTGGCCTTACCTTATACTTCGTGATCAGATATTCTATTCTCTTTGCAATGGTTAGAGTTTTCCCCGATCCGGGGCCGGCGAGAACCATACATGGTCCTTCATTATGGGCGACTGCCTCTGTCTGAGCATGATTTAAACTCATAGAATCCCCTTACTTGCTTAATAATTCAATTCCATCTTTGATTCGTTTTACAGATTCTTCTTTTCCAAGAATCTCCATAATCTCTGTGGCTCCACCCGGTGTACTCTGCTTTCCTGATACAGCGGTACGGATTGGCCACATTACATAACCGACTTTTACACCCTTCTCGTCAACATAACTCTTAAGAAGCGCAAACAGTGCATCATTACTATAGTCTTCCTGTGCTTCCAGAAGCGGAAGAACTTCTCTTAATACTTCCAGTGAATTTTCTTCATTGGTTTTCATCTTCTTATGGCAATACATTGCTGTATCATATTCCGGTACTGCTTCAAAAAAGTCGATCTGCTCTGCAATATCCGGAAAGATCTCAATTCGTGATTTTACCAATGCTGCGATTTTCTTCAGGTCATAATCTTTTGTAATAACTTTGCGGATATACCCTTCCGCTCTTTCATAGAACTTATCAAAATCCATAGCTTTGATATATTCACCGTTCATCCATTTTAATTTGCCAAGATCAAATACAGCCGGTGATTTATTCATGCGGTGGAAGTCAAATTCCTTTACCAGCTCTTCCAGTGAGAATATCTCCTGATTGCCTTCCGGCGACCAACCAAGCAGTGCTACATAATTAACAACTGCCTCTGTCACAAATCCCTGCTCGATCAGATCTTCATAAGAAGAATGTCCACAGCGTTTGCTGAGTTTCTTATGGTTTTCATCTGTGATCAGCGGGCAATGTACATATATCGGCACATCCCATCCGAATGCTTCATAAATCTTGTTATATTTTGGTGCAGATGACAGATACTCATTACCACGTACAACATGTGTGATTCCCATCAGATGATCATCGACAACATTTGCGAAGTTGTAAGTCGGGTATCCATCTGATTTGATCAAAATCAGGTCATCGAGTTCTTCATTCGGAACTGTGATATCGCCATATATCTCATCGTGGAATGTAGTAGTTCCTTCTGTTGGCATGTTAAAACGGATTACATGCGGTTTTCCTGCTGCAAGGTTCGCTTCAATCTCTTCTTTACTTAAATGCAGACAATGTTTGTCATATACAACAATCTCTGTTCCGCCATCCTCGTCAGACACTTTGCTTTTCAAAGATTCCAGACGTTCTTTGTCACAAAAACAGTAGTAAGCATCCCCCTGTTCGATCAGCTGTTCTGCATATTTCAAATAAAGTCCCTGTGCATTCCGTTCACTCTGCACATACGGTCCTACTCCGCCATCTTTATCCGGACCCTCATCGTGAACCAGCCCGGTCTCTTTCAATGTACGATAAATGATATCCAGTGCACCCTCTACAAAACGTTCCTGGTCTGTATCTTCAATCCGGAGGATAAAATCTCCATCTTCATGTTTTGCGATCAAATAAGTATACAGCGCTGTCCTTAAGTTTCCTACATGCATTCTTCCTGTAGGACTTGGTGCAAATCTTGTTCTTACCTTACTCATAACTGTCATTATCTCCTGTTTCATTATTATTTTGAAATGTATGAAATCTATGTATTGCTACATACATTAGAATACTATCCGTCTCTACATTGTAGCACAAATCCAAGGCGGACAGCAACCTTTTATATCAGATCTTTCATCTGTGTCTTTCACCCGGAAGATTTACCGGATTCCTCTTTCCATTTTTCTGTTGTTTTGCAGTCTTTCTTTCAACCCAGTATTCTTTCTGGAACACTTCTCTCGGAACAGATACAATGCAGACAATTCCAAGCACAATTCCAAAAGCCACTTTTATTGCTCCGATCCCTTTCACAGCAGCCATTGCAAACTGATTTGTCACCAGATAATACGCCGTAAAATAGATGCCCGCTCCCGGCACCAGTGTAATGATACCCGAAATCATAAAGATAGTGATCGGGCACTTCAAGCGGACCGTCAACATTCTCGCAACCAACACAGCACATACCGTTCCTATAAAGGAAGCAACTGCAACCGAACAATATACAGACGCAAACTTGTACATCATCCATCCCACCGATCCGGTGATTCCGCATCCGATATAGAACCTTCTCGGCACCTGAAACATAACCGCATATGCAATCGTACCGATAAATGAACATGCCAGATTTGCTATAATTTTTATGATCATTATAAAATGCCTCCTAACACATGATGATATACCGACAATGCCGTTCCCACACCGATTGCAATATAGACAAATACCATAATCGCATCAATCATTTTAACTGTACCTGCAAGATAATCACTGTCCGCCAGATCACGGATCGCATTCACAAATGCAAGTCCGGGCACCAGCGGCATAATCCCGCCGGTCACGATCCCTTCCATCCTAAGTTCCCCTAAAAGCGGAATCTGCATTGCTGCCAAAGCCATAGAGGCAATAATGATCCCGCCTACAATGTGAACCAGGATCTTTGAACACCGTGTTTTCCGGCAAAAAGTGACCATGAAAACACAACACAGCCGACAAAAATGCCACAAATGCTTCCATTGATGTTCCGCCAAGCAGATAACCCAATCCACCGGCGCTTAATCCCGCCGCCGCTATCTGATAAGGAATACGCTTGACCGGCATCTTGTCGATCTTCTTTAACTTCTTTATTGCTTCTTCAATTCCGACATGTCCTGCTGCAATTTCCCGGGACAGATCATTTACTTCTGCTACGATCCCCAGATGCGTGGAGGAAAGCGGTACCTGTTTTACTTTTGTGTACAGCTTTTCTTTATCCGTTCCTGCACAGATAAACAATCCATGGCTCAAAGTAAACAGCTCCACATATTTCACCCCGAATCTACGGCAGATTCTCATCATCGTCTCTTCTACACGAAAGATCTCACCTCCGTTTTTCAAAAGCATTCTTCCCGCTTCCATTGCAAGATTAATTACACGTTTTGTGTCGATTTCCGACATCAGTTCCTTTTTCAGATATATCTCATCTTCATCTGTAAATCCACACTTTTCACAGAACTCCATGATGTCCCGGCATCGGTCTTTTTTTCATATATCCCCAATCATACTGTGAGCAGTAATGTTCACAGATATAATGGATCATATACCGGCCATACCCCTTGCCACGGTCTTTTTCTATGGTTACAATATTTTTTATCTCACATTTCTTTTCTTCCGAAAATATAACCACACACAATGTACGGAGTTTTCCATGTTCTTCAAGTAAAAAAAGTTCACCTTTTTCCAATACTTTACGGATTCTGGATTCATCCGGATCTCCCATGCGAAGCAATTCTATATAATCTTCTTTGCCGTCTGTTACCTGTCGAATATTCATGCCTTTTCTTTCTGCTCCTTTTTGCTGTAAAGAACTCCATCTATGCTTTGATATGCCGGATTATCCGGTGCAACCTCTATATACATAAGATTTTCCAATTTTTCCAGGGCTCCGGGTTCAATCCATGTAATATTGGCCGGAATATAAATTTCTTCCACTCCCGTAATTCCAGTGAATGCTTCTGCTCTGATCCCCTTACATCTGTCGTCTGATGGCAATATAATAATCCCATCCTCGACAACCAGAGACGGATTCTCACAACGTTCGATCAAGCCATTTTCTCCTATGATAAATCCACCAAGTTCCAGCATTTCGCCCTGCTGTTCTTCTGTACTGCCCCTGTCCTCTTCACTGCTCTCAGCTGCAGCCCCGGCAGCTGTTGTATCTGCCACAACAGGTGCAGCTCCCGCACTCTTTTCTGTTTTCAGGATCTCCACTCCACCTTCCAAAGCAGATGTGTTCATTTCTTCTGCAGCAGACAGCTTTGTATTCCGGCTGTCATCTTTTCCCGCATCAGCTGTTGGAATGGTCACATTCATAGCTGTTTCATTCGGTGTCGCAGCCTGAGCACACAAGCTTCCGGCTATATTCTTCGCGTTTGAAATGCACAATGCTTTTATTTCCACATATCCTTTTACAGTTTCCTGTCCGCAGCTTTTCATTGTACTGCCGGCTATCTTATACCCGTTCCGGCTTTGGATAAATCTTTCCCCTGCATATTCCAGCCTTGTCAGACACTGTAGCGCAACTACGATCACAAGTATCATTACAAGGTCTGTGTATCTGCAGCTTCTGACCCGGTATTGCTTTTCTGATGCTGCACCATTCATCATAGTCCTAATCTTTTCCATAGTCTTTTCCATATATCCGCTTTCTTCCCCCTTACACTTCCATATGGATTCATTATAAATCACATATACAAGAAAAGAAAGTGATGTTCCATTGTTCACTGAAACTCCACTTTCTTTTTCACATTTTTGTCTGTTACAGAATCTTATACATTGATTTCTGCTGTTACTCCAAGAATATCCTTATTTGCTTCCAGCACCGGATTCACAACGTTCTTCAGATATGCATCAACCTGAACCGGCGCACGTCCCACATATTTTGCAGGATCCATTGTCTTCTGCAGTTCTTCAAGCGAAAGGTTGAATGCAGGATCTGCGGCAATCAGTTCAAGAAGATTGTTGTCTAATCCTTTTTCTTTGACATTGCGTCCGGCTTCCATAGACAGCTCACGGATTCTCTCATGGAGTTCCTGTCTGTCCCCACCTGCTTTTACAGCATCCATCATGATATTCTCTGTTGCCATGAACGGAAGTTCTGACATCAGTCTCTTTTCGATAACTTTCGGGTATACTACCAGTCCGTCTACAACATTCAGACACAGATCCAGGATACCATCGATTGCCAGAAATCCTTCAGGGACACTGAGACGTTTGTTCGCAGAATCATCAAGTGTTCTCTCAAACCATTGTGTTGCGGATGTGATTGCCGGGTTCATGGCATCTACCATCACATATCTGGAAAGTGAAGCGATTCTTTCACTTCTCATCGGGTTTCTCTTATATGCCATTGCAGAAGATCCAATCTGAGTCTTCTCAAATGGTTCTTCAATCTCTTTCAGATGCTGAAGGAGACGGATATCATTGGACATCTTATGTGCACTTGCCGCAATACCTGCAAGTACATTTACCACTCTGGTATCTACCTTACGTGAATAGGTCTGACCAGACACCGGATAACATGTCTCAAATCCCATCTTTTTGGCGATCATCGGATCGATCTTATCAATCGTCTCCTGATCTCCGTCAAAGAGTTCCAGGAAGCTTGCCTGTGTTTCCCTGGTCGTTCCCTTTTGATCCGGAAGCTTTAAACTTCCTTTTACATATTCCAGGTCTTCCAGATCCATCATGAATTCCTGCATCCAGAGTGTTGCTCTCTTACCTACTGTTGTAGGCTGTGCAGGCTGGAAATGTGTAAATGCAAGTGTCGGAAGACTCTTATGTGCATCCGCAAACTTTGCGAGTTCGGCAATCACATTGATCAGTTTCTTTCTGACAATCTCCAACGCTTCCGACATCAGAATGATATCTGTATTATCGCCTACATAGCATGAAGTCGCACCAAGATGAATGATTCCTTTTGCATTCGGACACTGTTTTCCATATGCATACACATGAGACATAACATCATGACGGACTACCTTTTCTCTTTCTTTTGCCACATCATAATTGATATCATCTGCATGTGCTTTTAATTCTTCAATCTGTTCTTCTGTAATATCCAGTCCCAGTTCTTTTTCCGTCTCAGCAAGTGCGATCCAGAGTTTTCTCCATGTACGGAACTTCTTATCCGGCGAGAAAATGTACTGCATCTCTTTGCTTGCATATCTTTCTGAAAGTGGACTTGTATATCTGTCATTACTCATACTAATAATCTCCTTCGTCAATTCTTCCACCCGACTATTTTAACCTGTTTTCTATTCAAATGCCAGCGAAACATCTCTTCCAGGTACTTCCATCGGATAATTACCGGTGAAGCATGCGTCACAATATGCCAGATCACCGACCATGTTTTTTAATTTATCAACTTCCATATAGCCAAGCGAATCTGCCCCGATCATCTCACGGATCTGCTCTGTTGTATGGGAATGTGCGATCAGTTGTTCATTCGAAGGCACATCTGTTCCGAAATAACATGGATGCAGGAACGGTGGTGAACTGATCCTTACATGTACCTCTTTCGCTCCGGCCTTTTTGAGCATCTTGATAATGTTCGCACAGGTTGTTCCTCGTACAATAGAATCATCTACCATAACAATACGTTTTCCCTTTACAACCTCTTCGATCACGTTCAGCTTGATCTTCACACTGCTTTCCCGCTGACTCTGTTTTGGCTTGATAAATGTTCTTCCGACATAACTGTTCTTGTGGAATGCCATGCCATACGGAATTCCCGACTGTTCCGAATATCCTTTCGCCGCAACCAGCCCGGAATCCGGTACTCCGACAACCAGATCCGCATCAACCGGATAAGATTCTGCCAGAGCTTTCCCTGCAACAATTCTCGCATGATATACATTCACATCATCGATCACGCTGTCCATTCTTGCGAAATATATATATTCAAAAATACATCTTGCCTGCTTTTTGGGATCGATTGCCATAGTTTTATCTGATTTCATTCCATGTTTTGTAAAACTTACAATCTCTCCAGGCTCTACGTCTCTTACAAATTCTCCTCCGACGGCAGCAATCGCACAGCTCTCCGAAGCCAGGAAATAAGTATTATCTCTTTTTCCAATACAAAGAGGTTTCAATCCAAATGGATCTCTGGCACCGATCATCTTTCTCGGCGAACTGACAACCAGTGCATACGCTCCCTGTATCTTCTTCATCGCATTTTTTACCGCATCTTCTGCCTTCTCTACATTCAGACGTTCTCTGGCGATATGATATGCGATTACCTCCGAGTCAATCGTTGTCTGGAAAATAGCGCCTGTGTACTCCAGTTCATGGCGAAGTTCAATGGCATTTGTCAGATTGCCGTTATGTGCAATTGCAAGGATCCCTTTCACATAATTGATAACCAACGGCATCGCATTCTCAGCTCTGGAAGCACCTGCTGTCGAATATCTTACATGTCCGACACCAAGATTTCCCTTCAATTCCTGTAAAGACTCTTCATCGAACACTTCATTTACCAGTCCAAGTCCTTTCTTGGAATGTACTTTTCTTTCTCCATATGTATCCGTTACCGCAATACCACAGCTTTCCTGTCCTCTGTGCTGCAATGCAAAAAGTCCATAATAAACGGATGGTGCAACATCTCCGCCATCCATATCATAGGCTCCAAACACACCGCATTCTTCACCCAGTCCTGTTGTTACTTTTTCAAATTCACTCATAAATGCAGACTCCATTCTTTTCAAATTTTTCATTTGTCAAAACTGTCTTTAAAAAGCATTTTGCTATATCAGTATAATACAAGGCAAACGGAAAAGCAATATTTCCATCTACCTTGTATTCCTGCTGATACATTATTTATAACGCGTCGTTTAATAAGCGCAGCTTATAAATTTGCTCTATTCATTAGTTTTCCCGCGGTTAATCATTGAATTTTCCGAGAAATTCTTTCATTCTTTCATTAGATGAATCGAACACTTCTTCCGGAGTTCCTTCTACTGCGATCACACCTCCATCCATGAAGATTACATGATCCGATACGTTTCTCGCAAAATTCATCTCATGCGTAACAATCACCATCGTCATATGCTCCATCGCAAGTTCCCTGATAACTTTCAGGATCTCTGCAGTCAGTTCCGGATCCAGCGCGGACGTCGGCTCATCAAAAAACAGAATATCCGGATGCAGTGCAAGTGCTCTCGCGATTGATACACGCTGCTGCTGTCCTCCCGACAACTGACAAGGATATGCATCTTCCTTGTCGGCAAGTCCCATCTTCTTCAAAAGTTCTCTCGCTTCTTTATAGACTTCTTCTTTCTTTCTCTTCTGTACTTTCAGCGGTGCATCAGTGATATTCTTCATCACCGAATAATGCGGAAACAAATTAAAATTCTGAAACACCAGTCCAAAGGTTCCGGAATAATGGATTTCCCCTGCATCCGCAGTCTCAAGCCCCGTTGCACATCGAAGAAGGGTTGATTTTCCCGAGCCGGAAGGACCGATGATACCAAGGACTTCTCCCTTTTCCACCTTCAGAGAAATGTCTTTCAGAACTTCGACTCCGTTAAAACTTTTTTTGATATTTTTCATTTCAAGCAGACTCATGATCTATTCCTCCTAGTGGTAATAATTCAACTTTTCTTCAATCTTTTCCATAATCATCGCAACAAGCAAATTAAATACATAATAGAAGATACCTGCTGCAATATACGGAACCATGGAAGTCTGTGCCGCCGCAATCTGTTTTGCCATTGTAAACATCTCCGTTACAGCCAGCACAAATGCCAGTGAAGTGTCCTTTACCAGCGTGATGATCTCATTGGTCACTGCCGGCAGAATATGCTTACATACCTGAGGAAATACGATCCGGAAAAATGTCTGGCTTTTGGAATATCCCAGTACCTTTGCCGCTTCATACTGTCCTACCGGAATTGCCTCAATCCCGCCTCTGTATATCTCAGCAAAATATGCCGCATAATTAATTGCAAAACCGATCAGCACCGCAGTCATACGGTATCCTGTGGAAATGCGCATTCCAAACAGATAATATGGTCCGAAATACACTACCATCAACTGAAGCATCAGCGGGGTTCCTCTCATAATCGATATGTATAATTTTGATATCCATCTGACCGGTGCAATCTTCGACATTCTCCCGAATGCAACCACTAGTCCAAGCGGCAGTGAAAAAAGTAATGTCAGAATAAATATCTCTGCCGAGATCCACATTCCTCCGCCAAGTTCTCTTATCAGTGTTCCTATCTCCATCTATAATGTCCTCCAGTTTTTTCACGCTTCTTCCGAATGAATGGCGAGCCAAAAGGGACCAATCCCCTCCGGGGTTGGCCCCTTCATTTTACTTGCTGTTCTTTCCTATGCAAAGAGCTCCCGGAACTCCGTAATCTGCATATTTTTCTGCAATTTTATCAACCGTTCCGTCTTCGGCCATCTCATCCAGTGTCTTCTGAACTTTATCTTTCAGCTCTGTGTTTCCTTTTTTGAATCCGACTGCATACTGTTCAGATGAAATTTCTTTGTCTAGGATCTTGTAATCATCCGGATTTTTCCTTGAATTCACCTGATAGTTTGCAACTCCGATGTCCATAGCGATTGCATCACATGCACCGGATTCCAGATCCATGAATGCTGTATTGTATTCTGCAACCTGATTAAGATCTGCGAAGGTTGCCGCCAGGTCCTTCTGATCTCCTTCCAGAGCCGCAAGTGCAGAAGAGTCTGTCTGTACTTCTACATGTTTTCCTTTCAGCCCCGAAAAGTCATCAATACCCGAATCACTTCTGACTACCACAACCTGCTTGTTGTCAATATATGGATCTGACCATGTATAATCATCTTCACGGCCATTCATAGTGAATCCATTCCAGATACAGTCAATTGTTTCCGAATTTAGTTCCGCATCCTTAGAATCCCAGTCTATCGGCTGTTTTACCAGTTTCCAATCATTTCTATCACATACTTCCTGTGCAAGATCAAGATCGAATCCTACATATTCTCCGCTATCATCTTTATAACCATACGGAGGGAAAGAAGCATCAAACCCAACGATCAATGTGTCATCATCATTTTCTACTTTTGATTCTTTTGCCGATTTCTTTCCACTGTCAGATGAACCTGAATCTTTACTTCCACAGCCTGCCAATACCGTTGTAGCTGCCATTGCCGTAACAAGGAGCAGTACTAATCTCTTTTTCATAACATATATCCTCCTGTATTCCTTTTACGTGTGCCAAACAGCCGCTACGCTCTTTTACCAGTTTAGCAGTTGATTACTTTACCACACTAAAATCTTTGGATATATTATCATATTCCACGGTGTTTGTCAATCCTGCGGTACTCCTTTTTCCATTCATTCAGCTTTTCTTCCGGAATATCCGCACCTATCTTTTTCTTTGTTTTTTCCATTTCATCACGCAAAACGGTGTCCAGACTCAGAAGGATTGGATTGCCCGACAGCATTTTTAAGTATTCATCATGCGGAAGAGCTTTATAACAGCTATAAAGATACGCCTTCAATATATCAGGCTGTTCACATATCTTATACGCTTCCTGATAAGCCTTTGCCGCTTCTTTATACAGGAACTGATGACCATATGCAGATCCCATGCTTGCATACACACGACCGTAAAACTTTTTATCTACCGATTCATCCCAGTCTTTGTTAAGGATGGACTGATATACTAGAATCGCTGATTCGTATTCTTTACTGTTTTGAAGCGTATCCGCCTTATATTTTTCTTTTTCTACGTCTCTCTGTGACTGCAGTTGTTCCAGAACACTCTGCATCTTATGAATTTCTGCCGCAGCATAGATATTAGATTCCTTCAGGATCGTAAGTACAAATTCTTCCATCGATCCATTCTCCCGAAGAAG
>ENA-OPYX01000989-OPYX01000989.1-human-gut-metagenome-genome-assembly--contig:-NODE-989-length-16061-cov-2.617736_pt1 | contig 16061 bp, 18 predicted proteins | sample MGYA00242639_ERZ504486 | MGnify/ENA primary metagenome ERZ504486 (study PRJEB26092, sample SAMD00036296) | human gut metagenome | host: Homo sapiens | study: EMG produced TPA metagenomics assembly of... | reverse complement strand
GTTGAAGTAGATAAGGTCTTAAAAGACTATATCAAGATTGAATACCGTGACGGAAGCAATCTATATATTCTGGCGACGCAGCTGGATGCGCTGCAGAAATATTCTGGCGCAGATACAGCCAAGGCGCCGAAGCATAAACAAGCTGGGAACCCAGGAGTGGAATCGCACGAGTCCAAGGTAAAAGGGCGCTGTCAAAAATATCGCCAAAGAGCTGGTGGAGCTTTACGCTGTGCGTCAGGAAAAAGAAGGTTATGTGTGCGGCCCGGATACAGTGTGGCAAAAGGAATTCGAGGAAATGTTTCCATATGAGGAGACAGAGGATCAGCTGAACGCCATCGAGGATACCAAGCGGGATATGGAGAGCACCAAGATCATGGATCGTCTGGTGTGCGGAGATGTTGGATATGGTAAGACAGAGGTTGCTCTTCGCGCAGCTTTTAAAGAGGTGCAGGAGAGCCGGCAGGTTGTTTACCTTGCACCAACTACCATTCTGGCGCAGCAGGTGTACAACACCTTTGTCCAGAGAATGAAGGAGTTTCCGGTGCGCGTGGATCTGCTTTGCCGATTCCGTACACCTGCCCAGCAGAAAAAGACTTTGCAGGATCTGAAAAAAGGACAGGTAGACGTTGTGATCGGTACTCACAGAGTTCTTTCCAAGGATGTGGAGTATAAGAATCTGGGGCTTTTGATCGTTGACGAGGAACAGCGTTTCGGCGTTACCCACAAGGAGAAAATCAAGCAGCTGAAAAAGGATATTGATGTTCTGACTCTGACTGCGACACCCATTCCACGAACCCTTCATATGAGTATGATTGGAATCCGTGACATGAGTGTGCTGGAGGAGCCGCCTATGGATCGTATGCCGATCCAGACTTATGTGATGGAGTATGATGAGGAGACTGTCAGGGAAGCTATCGGAAGAGAGCTGCGAAGGGGCGGCCAGGTTTATTATGTCTATAACCGGGTTACAGATATTGATGAGGTTGCCCTTCGGATTTCCAAGCTGGTGCCGGACGCAAGGGTGGATTTTGCCCATGGACAGATGAGCGAGAGAGAACTGGAACGGGTTATGTATGACTTTATCAATGGGGACATTGATGTGCTGGTTTCCACTACTATTATCGAGACAGGACTGGATATTTCCAATGTAAATACCATGATCATCCATGATTCTGACAAGTATGGGCTTTCCCAGCTTTATCAGCTGCGAGGCAGGATCGGACGTTCCAACAGGACAGCGTATGCGTTTCTGATGTACCGAAGGAACACCATGCTTCGGGAAGTGGCGGAAAAACGACTTTCTGCTATCCGTGAGTTTACAGATCTGGGAAGCGGATTTAAGATCGCCATGCGTGATCTGGAGCTTCGAGGGGCTGGAAATCTGCTGGGAGCACAGCAGCATGGGCATATGAACGCAGTGGGCTATGATCTTTACTGTAAAATGCTTAGCGAGGCGGTCAAGGAGGCAAAGGGTATTCATACCATGGAAGACTTCGAGACTACCATTGACCTGAATATGGATGCTTTTATCCCGGACACCTACATCAGCAATGAATTCCAGAAACTGGATATTTATAAGCGCATTGCAGGGATTGAGTCCCAGCAGGAGTATGATGATATGCTGGAAGAGCTGATCGACCGGTTTGGGGAGCCGCCGAAAGCAGTGCTGAATCTGCTGGCTATTGCAAGACTGAAAGCACTGGCACATCAGGGCTACATTACGGAAATCAAGCAGATGCAGCGTGAGATCAGGATCACCCTTTACGAAAATGCACATCTGAACCCGGAAGGAATTCCGCCGCTGGTTGCCAAGTACCGCAGACAGCTGCAGTTTAAACCGGATAAAGAACCGAAGTTCCTGTTTGCACCGGTGGGGGATATTGTGCAGGCGCTGACGGTGTTTGCAAAGGAACTGATGGAATTGGTGGAAGAGGAAGGAAAGAGCGAAAAGTAGTAGACGGCTGGGCTGTTGAATGCTTTCGGATATTTTGATTTAAAGTAGGTTTTGGGTGGGGAAGATCCGATGGAAATTCGCGAAAATTGTGTGAATTCTATCAGATTTTCCCCTTTCTACTTGCCCTCATGGGAAAAAAGTTTTATACTCTTATTAGCGTGTCCGCATTGGGAAATCATGTCGGCTGTGCGTGGTGACTAAGCGGCACATCAGTGAAAGGGTAATTGGTGATCAATATGAAGAAAATCGTGAAGAACACAACCGTAGTGGCATTAAGTGGCGTAATGGCAATTGGAATGCTTTCCGGATGTGGAAGTAAGTCTATAGATGGAGAGAAAACCGTTGCGACTGTAGATGGCACAGACATTCCTATGGGTGTTGTAAGTCTGTATGCACGTGAGTCACAGGCACAGACCGTTGCCATGTATAAGAGCTTTATGGGAAGTGCAGGAAATATCTGGAGCCAGGTAGTAGATGAGGATGCTGGTACTACGTACGGTGAGCAGGCTGTAGGACAGTTCCTGGAGCAGGTTGAGCTGATGTACATCATGAAGGAGAAGGCAGCAGACTATGGCGTTGAGGTTACTTCTGATGATGAGACTGCTATTGCAGATGCAGCAGCACAGTTTATGCAGGACAATGACGAGGACACTCTGAAGGAGCTTGCTGTTTCCGAAGATCAGGTTAAGACTCTTCTGGAGCTTGAGACTTATCGTCAGAGAATTTACGATCCGATCCGCAACGAGGCTGAGGTTAACATAACGGATGAGGAGGCACAGCAGTCTTCTTTCAGCTATGTAAGTATTTCCATCAGTGGAGATGACCTTACCGATGATGATATTGCTACCCGCAAGGAGCAGGCACAGGAGATCCTGGATAAGATGAAAGAGGATCCGACAGCAGACATGGGCGAGACAGCCAAGGCTGTTGATGATACTTACAGCGGACTGACCGGAACTATTTTCACAAATGACAGTGATGATGAGGATATTTCCAATTCTTATGATGACGCTGTTGTAGAAGCGCTGAGAACTCTGAAGGATGGAGAGGTTTACGACGAGCTGGTTGAGACTGATAGCAGCGTATATGTACTTCGGATGGACAAAGTAAAAGACGAGGATGCAACCGCTTCCAAGAAAGAGTCCCTTGAGAACACCAAGCGCAGCGAATACTATTCCGAGACAACTCAGAAATGGCTGGATGATGCTGATATTACTGTAAATGATAAGGTGCTTTCTACTTTGACAATTACAGATGAGCACAGCTTTACAATTAAGGAGACTACAGCGGATACAAGTGAAGATGCAGCAGCTGATACAACAGATGCTACCGAGGATACTACTTCTGAGGATGCCGAGGCAGCAGATGAGGACGAGGATGCTGATACTGCTGAGACAGATGCTGCAAAGAGCGACAGCGCAGAGGAAGCTGATACCACAGACAGCGCTGACAGTACAGACGAGACTGCAGAAGAGAACAGTGCAGACAGCAAGGCCGAGGACAGCAGCGAGAGCGCTGATTCTGAGGAGAACGCAGAGGATACTGCAGAAGAGACAACTGAGGAGAACTAAAAGTGAGATAAAGATCGAAACTTGTTGTATCGTATGTATTGCAAAATGTTTTCTGAAAGAATTGAGATTATATAAAGTGGAGAAAATGATAAAAGAGCCTGCCTGGGGTGATTCGGGCGGGCCCTTTGTCTATACAAAGTAAAATACTTATGAAAAAAAAGCTTTTCGCTACAAAGTAAGGTTTGAGAAAATGCAGGTACAGCAGATTGAACATGTGGATAACAATTACACAGGGGGACAACATGAAAAAGATACTTCTTATTGCAACCGGGGGGACCATTGCTTCCAAATATACAGCAGAGGGGCTGGCACCGCAGATTTCCGCAGATGAGCTGTTGGAATATATTCCTGAAGCCCGGGAATTCTGCACCATTGATACCGTTCAGCCTTTTGCCCTGGACAGTACCAATGTGTGTGCAGACCATTGGCTGAAGCTGGCCAGACTGATCGAATCCAAATATGAATTTTATGATGGCTTTGTGCTTTGCCATGGAACGGACACTATGGCATATACAGCTGCTGCTTTGTCTTATCTGATCCAGAATAACCGCAGACCTATCGTGATTACCGGTGCACAGAAACCTATTGACCTGGCAATTACAGATGCACGTTCCAATCTTCTGGACAGTCTCCGCTTTGCCTCTCACGACCGCGCTCATGGAATTTCCATTGTGTTTGGGGGAAAAGTGATCGCAGGAACCAGAGCAAAGAAGGAATTTTTCCAAAAAGTTACAATGCCTTTTCCAGTATTAATTATCCGGATATTGCATCCATTCACGATCAGAAGATTATTTTTTATATTGATGACAAAGACCAGTCCACCAAGCCACTGGTGTTTTATCATGAGATGAATCAGAGATTTTCTGCTCAAACTGATTCCAGGGATTGACGGGAAAGTATTGGATGCTCTTTTTCCATCTTATTCCGGACTGATCATTGAATCCTTCGGTGTAGGCGGTCTGCCTCATTACGAAAATGATAATTTTATAGATGCGATCGCGCATTGGATTGAAGCTGGCAAGCCTGTGTGTATGGCGACCCAGGTTACCCATGAGGGAAGTGACATGGAAGTTTACCAGGTTGGAAAAGTCATCAAGGAACGGTTCCCGGTGCTGGAGTCTTATGATATGACGCTGGAGGCGTCTGTGACGAAAATGATGTGGGCGTTTGGGACAGACACGGGATATGGAGAAGTTTAAGGAGTTATTTTATACGACCATTAATCATGATTTATTGTTTCTGTAAGTAAGTCTTGAAATTTTCTGGAGTGTTAAGCTAAAATAAAAAAGCTGAAATCATAGAGCTGATAATACTTTCAGAGAATCTTTATGAATGGAGAGCAAGGCAACAGACTCAAATTCATATCAGAGATGGGATATCGGTTTTGAAAACATATTTTCTGGAATACTGGAGGACATATATAAATGAACAAAAAAGAAATTTCTGAAATCAAGAAACAGCTGACGCCAAGCCAACATGCAACAATTACCAGAATTTGCGGCTGCTATGTGGATGCTGAAAAGAATAAAAAAACAGAACTGAAAGAAGCATTCCTTTCCCTTTCGGGAGGAAGAAATGTTCAAATATTTCGAAATATTCAAGAAAACACTTTCCGGTAACTTTGGGGAAAGAACCTGATGAATATGGAATTCCCTCTGGCAGAGGAAAAAAGAGGGTGGCAAACACGAATTCCTCATTGAAGCTCCGCGCCAGTAAACTGAAGGATGACGCTTTAATTGAGAGCTTTTATGACAAAATTATCGAAAATTACGATTATCCGGAAAATTACTACATAATCCTGGTACACGCTGTGTACGATATCCCGGGAAGAACTTCAGATGGAATCGATATGGATGATGCTTCTGAAGAGATTTATGAACACCTTCTTTGCAGTATCTGTCCGGTGAAGCTGTCTAAGGCAGGTCTTTGCTACAATGCGGAGGCAAATCTGATCCAGGACCGTATCCGTGACTGGATCGTGGAAATGCCAGAGAACGGCTTCCTTTTCCCGTTATTTAATGACAGAAGCACAGACATCCACGGCATGCTCTACTATTCTAAGAATGCAGAGCAGCTTCACGATATTTTTGTGGATGAAGTGTTTGGCTGTACTGCTCCGCTTTCCGCAGGCGGACAGCGCGATTCCTTCAATATGCTTGTAGAGGAAACCCTTGGGGACGACTGTCAGTATGACACCGTTATAGGAATCCATGAGAAGTTGAATGAGATCATCGAAGCTCAGAAAGATTCTCCAGATCCGGTTGTGCTCACTCAGTCTGAGGTGAAGCGGATTTTTGAGGATTGCGGCGTAGAGGACGAGAAGCTGGAAACCTTTGATAACCAGTATGAGGCTGTCGCCGGATGAAAAAGCCACTATTGGTAGCCTCAAACATCACCAACACCCGTAAGTTCGAGATCAAAACGCCGGATGTAGTGATCCATGTAGAACCAGATAAAGTGGAACTGGTGGAGACCAGGATCATTGACGGCCGCAAGTGTCTGGTGATTCCTATGGAAGACGTAGAGATCAACGGAATCCGTGTGCGGATGGGTGGGGAGAACGGTGAGGAATCCGAGGAAGAGTTTGAGTAATATTCTTGGTTGTGATAAAAATTTTTTTGCCGGATATGAAGTATAAAAGGCTTGTTGTAAAAGAAATAGTTGTAAAACAAATAGTTTTAAAACAGGAAGGATGCAATTCTTGGCGAGTTGCATCCTTCCTGTTTTTGCCTGGATGAGGGTTTCACAATTTGGGAATGTAAATTGTGGGAATGATTTTGGGGCGTAGTCTGGAATTAAGAATATCAGAAGTAAAACCTAAACAATTCTACAATTGTAGAAAAAAGTGATTGACATTTAACTTCTACAGATGTAGTATATAACCAACTTCTACAAAAGTAGAAAATGAAAGGGGATTTTACCATGAAAATAAAAATGGTTAAAATGATAGCACTTATGGCGGCGGTGACATTAAGTGGTTGTTCAGCTGGAACTTTAGAAAATACCGGAAATTCCGCCTCTAATTCTGCTGCAAATATGGTATCTTCAAATAAAAAGGCTTCTTCATCCACGAAGGGATCAAATACTGCAAGTTCCACTGGTACGGCAAGTAATACTACAAGTGGTGCAGCAGGTAATACCGCAAATAGCACAGCAAGTAATACCACAGCTGGCACAGCAGGTAATACCACAGCTGGCACAGCAGGTAATACCACAGCTGGCACAGCAGGTAATACCACAGCTAGTACAGCAGGTAATGCCACAGCTGGTACGACAAGTAATACCACAACTGCCCCAACAGATGATGCATCCGATATTCTTTCCACCACAACAATCACCCTGTATGATAGTGATGGAAATACAGTTTCTGTGGAAAGAACAATTCACAAAAATTATGACTGCGAATATGTAGATGCTGATGGTATGGAATACAGCACCGATGATGATGTCTATTTTACAGATGAAAATGGAAAGACCTACCAATCCTTAAATGACAGTACCCATTATTTTGGTGCCGAGTTAGAGCAGCATGTATTACAGGATGCCAATGGAAACAGTGTGACAGTTACAGAAACAACTAATGGAGATTATTACTATATGGATGATAATGGCACTGGTTATATTGACAACGGCGACGGAAGCTGGAGTGATGAGAACGGCAATAGTTATACAGAATAAGAGGAGGGATGCGGCTGAAAGCTTTTTTCAAAAAGGTGTCAGGCTGTATACCATTCTCGGACTGTAGAAATGTGGTGTTTGGCTTTTTTAGTCAGACACCTTTTTTCGTATTAAAGACTGGCAAAAATCCTCAGTGGAATAAATCGCAGTGCTGTGTTAATATAGAAGAAAATTGTTATTGTTCATTGGTAACGCAAAATCGCAGAAAGGACGGCTGGCTTATGGGAATCTACCTGAATCCGGGGAATAATAAATTCAAAAGAGCGGTGAATTCGGATATTTACGTGGATAAAACAGGATTAATAAAATATACAAATAGTATTGTCGATACGCTGCAGTCCTGTGTATGTGTCAGCAGACCAAGGCGTTTTGGAAAGTCTATGGCAGCAGATATGCTTACGGCTTATTACAGTAAGGGCTGTGATTCCAGAGAACTCTTTTCCAGTTTGGAAATTGCCAAGGATGAAAACTTTGAGGAACATTTGAATAAATACGATACCATTTTTTCTGAATATGCAGGAATTTTTTGAGCAGAAGTTCAAATGTGAAGGAATTGTTGGAGAGAGTAGAAGGCAAAGTAATCCGCGAATTGAAGAAACAGTACCCTGATGTGGAATTATATGACGAAAATGATCTGGCGGAAACTATGCAGGATATTTTTGCAGAAAGTGAGTGCCTTTTTATAGTTATCATTGACGAGTGGGATTGTATTTTCCGGGAGTTCAAACATGATAAGGCTGCGCAGGAGATTTACCTTGATTTTCTGCGTGATCTGCTTAAGGATAAAGAATACATTTATCTTGCCTATATGACGGGAATTTTGCCAATAAAGAAATACGGAACCCACAGTGCACTGAATATGTTCGATGAATTTTCCATGATTGATCCAGGCCCATTGGCTGAATATGTAGGTTTTACAGAAAAAGAAGTAGAAGCACTTTGCCAGAAGTATCAGATGGATATTAATGAGATCAAAAACTGGTATGATGGTTATTCTTTCGAAGAAGTAGAATCTGTATACAGCCCGAAGTCGGTTGTGAGCTGCATGCGCCTTGGAAAACTGGGAAATTATTGGAATCAGACAGAGACTTTTGAGGCATTGCAGATTTATATTGATATGAATTTTGAAGGACTCCGGGATGATGTTCTGAGAATGATTGCAGGAGAAGCAGTACCAGTAAATACAGGAATTTTTACCAACGATATGATAACTTTCAGAATTAAAGATGATGTGTTGACATTGTTGATTCATTTGGGGTATCTGGGGTATCATTATGCAGAAAAGACTGTTTTCATTCCAAATAATGATATTCGCTTAAAATTTATCTGTGCATTTTTAGATATATATGTAAAAGCTAGTTTGAAAATACAATACAGAAAAGAGGAATCCATATGACTCTGGCACAACTTCGTTACGCGATTACGGTGGCAAATTCCAATTCCATGAATGAAGCTGCCCGGAATCTTTTTATATCACAGCCCAGTTTATCCTCAGCAATCCGTGAACTGGAGGAGGAAATCGGAGTAGAGCTTTTTCGCAGGACCAACCGTGGAATTTCCGTCACCCCAGAGGGAGAGGAATTCCTTGGGCTACGCCCGCCAGGTGGTAGAGCAATACGAACTGATCGAATCCAAATACGTTTCCAAAGAACATACCAAGAAGAAATTCAGCGTCTCCATGCAGCACTATACCTTCGCGGTTAACGCCTTCGTGGAAATGGTGAAGCAGTTCGGAATGGACGAATACGAATTCGCCGTCCACGAAACCCGCACCTACGACTCATCACCGACGTAAAGACATTCAAAAGCGAGATCGGCATCCTTTACCTGAACGACTTCAACCACAAAGTCCTGGAGAAACTTTTTCACGAATTCAACCTGGAATTCCACCCAATCCTGGAGTGCAGCATCTACGTCTACATGTGGAAAGGCCATCCCCTTGCTGACCGCTACCTGATCACCCTGGAAGACCTTCGCGAATACCCTTGCCTCTCCTTCGAGCAAGGCACCTACAACTCCTTCTACTTCGCCGAAGAAGTCCTGAGCACCTACGAATACAAACGCCTCATCAAAGCCAACGACCGTGCCACCCTCCTGAACCTAATGGTAGGTCTCAACGGCTACACTCTCTGCTCCGGAATCATCTGCGAAGAACTAAACGGCTCCGACTACTGCGCCGTGAAGCTAGACTCCGACGAGGTCATGACCATCGGCTACCTTGCAAGAAAAGGAACCACGATTAGCAAGTTAGGACAGAAGTACCTGGAAGAAATTGCCAAATACAAAGACAAAGCATTACGATAATCCACACACTTACATAAACTTCCATTTGGAACTAAAGCTGAACCTACCCCCCCACTACACCCACCCCCCCACTTTCAGTTTGGGCGGAAACAGCGCAGCGCCTTCCCGCCCAAACGTCCGCTTCGCTCAACTGTTCACCAACCAGTACACAGCCAGTGGGGGAGGGATAAATCTAAGCGAGCCATTTAAGGAGCGCCCTTAGTGGCGGTGAGATCCATGACTTACGGAGACTTATGCGAGAGGGCTCTCCCGAGCGCATTAGTCGCAGTTAGTCATTAGCTCACCAGAACGTTGCGACGGCGAGCGTGATTTATCCCTCCCCCCGCTGGCGTCCACTTTAGCTATAGCCTTACCCTATAACTAGCCCAAACTTTTAAGAATTAACACTTTTACTCCAATTGTGTTATAGTAACCATATCGACGATGAAACACCACTTAAAGGAAAGAGGAAAGACATGTCTTCAATATTAATCCAAGATGTGAGCAAAACCTTCGAAACCAAAGACGGTTCCGTACAAGCCCTGAACCACGTAAGCCTCTCCATTGAATCCGGAGACATCTACGGAATCATCGGAATGTCCGGTGCAGGAAAAAGTACCCTGGTACGCTGTATGAACTTTCTGGAAGTACCATCCGAAGGAAAAGTATTAATAGACGGAAAATCCCTCAGCGAATTTTCCCCAAAAGAACTCCGCAAAGAGCGAGAGAAAATAGGAATGATTTTCCAGCATTTTAACCTGCTCATGCAGAAAAACGTACTGGAAAACGTCTGCTTCCCACTGTACATTCAGGGGAAGAAAAAAGCCGAAGCAAGAGCAAAAGCCCTGGAGCTTCTGGAAATCGTAGGACTGGCAGACAGAGCGAAAGCATATCCCGCACAGCTCTCCGGTGGACAGAAACAAAGAGTGGCAATCGCCAGAGCCCTGGCCTCCGATCCACAGATACTGCTCTGTGACGAAGCCACAAGCGCTCTGGATCCCCAGACCACATCCTCCATACTTGAACTTTTGCAGGACATCAACCAGAAATTCGGAATCACCATTGTGATCATTACCCACCAGATGTCAGTTGTCCGTGAGATTTGTACTCATGTGGCAATTATGAAAGACGGTGAAGTAAAAGAACAAGGCCTTGTAGAAGAAATCTTCAGCCACCCGAAATCACAGGTAGCCAAAGAACTGATTAGCAAGGATTCTGGAAACGACGTAGAAAGCAAAAAGCTTACCCAGTCAGAAATCCAGGACGGCGAAATCGTTCGAATCGTATTCTCTGAGAACTCCGCATTCGAACCAGTAATCGCAAACCTTATATTAACCTTCCACGAACCTGTAAACATTCTGAAGGCAAACACCAAAAACGTAGGCGGTGTAGCCAAAGGAGAAATGATCCTCCAGTTCATGAGTGACAGTACCAATGTACCGGAGATGAAGAAATTCCTTACAGAACGTGGACTTGAGATAGGGGAGGCGAACTGATTATGTGGACGAAACAAGTAACCGATATGATAATCGCAGGTGTAGGGGAAACATTATATATGACCCTGTTTTCCACCTTCTTCGGATATGTATTTGGAATGCCCCTTGGAATCCTGCTGAAAGTATCCGACAAAGAGGGTCTGCGGCCAAACGCAGTACTATATAAGATCCTGGATGTGATCGCAAATATTTTCCGAAGCATCCCATTCCTGATCCTGTTGATCCTGCTCATTCCATTCACCAGATTTCTGGTAGGAAAAAGCTATGGAACCACAGCCACTATCGTACCCCTTACCATTGCGGCAATCCCTTTTATCGGACGAATGGTAGAGTCTTCCTTAAATGAGGTAGACCCGGGAGTTATCGAGGCTGCAAGATCCATGGGAGCAAGCAACCTTCAGATCGTATTTAGGGTAATGCTGGTAGAAGCAAGAACATCCCTGATCTCAGGAGCTACCATTGTAACAGGAACTATCCTTGGTTACTCCGCAATGGCAGGAACCGTAGGAGGAGGCGGACTTGGAGACATTGCAGTCCGTTACGGATACAACCGCTGGCAGACGGACATCATGCTCGTGACAGTTATCCTTCTGGTAGTACTGGTACAGATTTTCCAGACAATTGGTATGTTCATAGCCAACAAGCTGGATAAAAGAAAATAAGCCACAGATTATTTTATAAGAAATGGTATCTGTGAGCAGTAACCAAAATCGATAATTGACAGGAGTTTTTAGTAGCCCCTGTTTATTATAAAAAATGATTGTAATGTAGAAACTAAATATATTTTTCAAAAAATAAGGAGGAACTTTATTATGAAAAAATTAATCGCAGCAGCACTCACAGGAGCATTAGTACTTGGAACCGTTGGAACATCCGTTGTTTTCGCAGCAGATGATGACAAAACCATCACAGTAGCAGCATCCGAGACACCACATTCCGAGATCCTTGAAGCAGCAAAACCGATCCTTGAGGAAGAGGGATACGACCTTGAGGTAACGGTATTTGATGATTATGTACAGCCAAACGAAGTTGTAGAGAGCGGCGATTTCGATGCAAACTACTTCCAGCACATTCCATATCTGAACAGCTTCAACGAGGAAAAAGGAACCCACCTTGTAAATGCAGGCGGAATCCACTACGAGCCATTTGGAATTTATCCTGGAACAAAATCCAGCCTTGACGATATCGCAGATGGCGACACAATCGCAGTACCGAACGATACCACAAACGAGGCAAGAGCACTTCTTCTTCTCCAGGACAACGGAATTATCAAACTGAAAGACGGTGCAGGTCTTGAGGCAACTGTAAACGATATTGAGGAGAACCCATACAACGTAGAAATTGTTGAGCTTGCAGCTGAGCAGGTAGCGCGTGTTGCAGAAGAGACTTCTTACATTGTCCTTAACGGAAACTATGCACTTCAGGCTGGTTACTCTGTATCCAAAGATGCACTTGCATATGAGACCTCTGATTCCGAAGCTGCAAAAACATATGTAAACGTAATCGCAGTAAAAGAAGGAAATGAGAACAGCGACAAGATCAAAGCTCTTGTAGACGTATTAAAATCTGACGAGATCAAAGATTTTATCAACGAGAAATATGACGGAGCAGTTATCCCGTTCGAGGACAGCGATGACGCTGAGACAGGAGATGCTGAAGCAGCAGATGACGCTGACGAGACTGCAGCTGCAGAAGCTGACACAGCAGACGAGACAGCCGAGGAGACAGACGCTGAATAATCTGTAAAAATTAAACAGGGTTTTATTAAGAGAGTGATTATAAATCGGATTGAAATGCATTGGAAAAGATACATTTCAGTCCGATTTTTGCCTGTAAAAAAAGCAGTGTCCAATATATGGAACAGTACATAATTATGGAATAGGGTGACCTTCAGCCCTCTGCAAAAAACAGTTGAAAAACCTTATAAAATCTGCTATTATAAAAACGAATTTTTGTAGGTATCGAGGTGAGGCCAAGTGAAAAAAAACGAATGTGCGAACCGGCTTGTCTGCCTGTTTTTCAGTGTGGCAGTTGCGGTTTTGTGTGTGCTTTTTGCAGGCATGGAAGCGAAGAGCATTATGCATGTTTACGATCTGAAACCGGCCTCAGCTTCTTTGATTTCACCAGAGCTTTCCAGAAGCACCCGGACAAGTGCAGAAGAACTGACAGGACTTCGGCAGGTGTCTGTAAGGCTGGAGGCGGACCAGCGCCTTCGCCACAGGTCAGGCGTGGAAATTGTGGTGCTCATCATGTTGGCAGTTCTGCTGGCGAATACCGTATTTTATAAAGCAAAGAAACGTCTGCTGACCAGAAATGATGCTGACGGCAGACGGTTTATTATCTGTTACATCCATCATCAGGATGGACAGAAACACTGAAGATCATATACCATTGTTTCATATTGCTGATTGCTGCAAGTGTTTTCATTATGAGTAAAGCATTGCAGTGGAGAGCAATTATTTTCCATGTAAACAAACGTATATGATTGGAGGTATGACACTATATGTTACTTAATATTTTTATAGGAGTAATGATTGTTGCAGCCATTGCTGTCGGCATCTGGATGGCATGGTTTGACAGTCATGGAGGAAAGAAATGATAGCACAGATTTTTGCAGTAGTAATTTTCCTGGCGATGTTCATTCTGATCATCACAGAAGTATGGGAAAGACATATTGTTACGCTGGGATGTGCGCTCCTTACATTGATTCTTGTATTTGGAATCTGTATGCACAGCCCCTCAGCAATTATTGAAACACTGAACATACATAGTATTTTTTTCACCGGGATTCTGGCACACAGCAGGTGAAGCAAGCGAAGCTTCTGCTGGAATCAACTGGGAAACTATCGTGTTCATCGCTGGTATGATGATCATGGTAGAAGGCATGGCAAACTCCGGATTTTTCCGCTGGTTATGCATGAAGATCGCGAAACTGGTTAAATACCAGATTATCCCGATCTTTATCACATTTATGCTCCTGTCCTTTGTACTTGCTATGTTTATCGATAGTATCACCGTAATCCTGTTCCTTGCAGCGGTTACCGTAGAACTGTCACAGCTGCTGAAATTTAATCCGGTACCAATGATCCTTGCAGAGATCTTCTGCGCCAACCTTGGTGGATCCGCTACCATGTGCGGAGATCCGCCGAACATTATCATTGGAACATCACTTGGATTTTCCTTTGCAGATTTCGTGACAAACACAGGTCTTATCGCGGTGATCGCACTGGTGCTGGTTGTAATCTATTTTTACTTTATTTTCCGCAAAGAGCTTACCGAAAATGCGGGAAAAATTGATCCGTCTACGTTACCGGATCCGGAAGAAGCGATTGTAAGCAAGAAGGGTTTCACCATCAGCTGTGTGATCTTCCTCTGCGCTGTTGTCCTTCTGGTAACACATTCCCAGACAGGGCTTACCGTATCCTGTATCGGTGTATTTATCGCAGCAGTGACACTGATCACTTCCGGAAAAGATGCTTTGGACCTTCTGAAAAAGGTTGATTACAAGACACTGCTGTTCTTCGTAGGACTTTTCGTAGTTGTTGGCGGTCTGGAGCAGACCGGTATCCTTACGATCCTGGCTGGATTTATTGGAAAAGTCAGCGGCGGAAACCTGATGGTAATGATCGCCATCATTATCTGGGTATCTGCTATCGCAAGTGCATTTATTGATAACATTCCGTTTGCAGCTACCATGATCCCGGTTATTGACAGTCTGGCAGCCGCACAGGGAGTTGATATTTCCATTCTGGCATGGGCTCTTGCAATGGGTACTGACATCGGCGGAAGTGCAACCCCGATCGGAGCTTCTGCAAACGTAGTCGGTATCGCAACAGCAGCCAAGAGCGGTCACATGATCAAATGGGGAAAATACTGCAAGGCAATGGCACCTGCCACGATCCTGGTTGTCCTCGTTTCCATGCTGATGATTTATGCTAGATATTTATAATGCCATAAGGGGGAAGTGTAGAACTGTCAATTATCAGAGAAAAAGCAGTGCCAAAGATCTGGCATGCCATGAATAACTGACAGTTGGTCTTGCCCGCTTTTAACGGCATTTTATCCGGAAAAATCCGTGAAACAAGAGCGGATTTCTCTGGTTAGAAGGGAGGATACCATGAAAACACAAAAACAGGTGATCATTTCCATCGGACGAGAGTTCGGAAGTGCGGGACATGAGATCGCAGAGCGAATCGCCAAGCGCTATGGACTTTCCTTATATGATCACAACCTTTTGAGAGAGGTGGCAGACAGCCACAACGTAAGCAGCGAGGAGCTTGAGATCTTCGACGAGATGAAGCACAACAAATTCCTTTACCGTACCGTTAAGGGAATGAGCAGTTCTCCAGCAGACAACGTTGCCCTCATGCAGTTCAATTTCCTTCGGGAAAAAGCAGAGAAAGGCGAATCCTTCGTAGTAGTAGGACGCTGCTCTGAGACCATCCTGAAGGACTATCCGGGACTGATTTCCATTTTCGTTCTTGGAAATATGGAAGACAAAATCGCCCGTATTTCCCGTCTTTATGGAAAAACAGAAAAAGAAGCAGAACGTTTTATCAAAGAGAAAGACAGAAAGAGAAAGAAATATCATGACAGTCACTGCAAGACCAAATGGTCTGAGACTCATACCTATGATCTGAGCCTGAACAGCAGTACACTTGGTATTGAAGGAAGCGTTGATTTCCTGTCTGAATATATTGACAAACGAACAGCGAGAATGAAATAAATGGTCAGAGGTTCTGTCAAGACGCACACAGCTGTCATGACAGGACCTTTTTGTCTACAGGAGGAAAACATGTTTACAGATGACGAAAAAGATTACCTTATGCGTATCATTAAAGAAGTAGCTCGTGTGCTGGCAAGCGTGATGCTTGGAAAAAAATATGTGCAGGTAGAGCTCCCGGTAGAATCCAAATACCAGATTTCCGGTGATAAGCTTCACCATCTGAAAACAATGGTGGACAATGGGGAAATCAACGAGGCGGAGAACGAGCTTCTGGACAGAATCGATTATTCTGACAAGGAAGACCTGGCAGAAGCCATGTTTTTCTACGATGTATGCAGCATCCAAAGGGGATG
>ENA-OPYX01000988-OPYX01000988.1-human-gut-metagenome-genome-assembly--contig:-NODE-988-length-16063-cov-2.905058_pt1 | contig 16063 bp, 18 predicted proteins | sample MGYA00242639_ERZ504486 | MGnify/ENA primary metagenome ERZ504486 (study PRJEB26092, sample SAMD00036296) | human gut metagenome | host: Homo sapiens | study: EMG produced TPA metagenomics assembly of... | reverse complement strand
ATCTCCGCCGCGCGGATCTTATCGGCAATGCGGCGGGACACGATGAAGTAATCGATGCGCCAGCCCGCATTCTTCTCGCGGGCGTGGAAGCGGTAGCTCCACCAGCTGTACTTCACCTCGTCCGGGTGCAGCACGCGGAAGCTGTCGGCAAAGCCTGCGTCCAGCAGTTCGGTCATTTTGCCGCGTTCCTGATCGGTAAAGCCTGCGCTCATGTGGTTGGTCTTGTCGTTCTTGATGTCGATCTCCCTATGGGCAACATTCAGGTCACCGCACAGGATCACCGGCTTTTTTGCGTCCAGTGCCAGCAGGTAGGCACGGAAGGCATCCTCCCACTCCATGCGGTAGTCCAGACGCTTCAGCCCGTCCTGACTGTTGGGGGGTATAGCAGTTCACCAGCCAGAACCCCGGGTATTCCAGCGTGAGCACACGGCCCCTCGTGGTCGTGCTGCTCAATGCCGATGCCGGCGGTCACGGTCAGCGGCTGCTCACGGCACCAGCAGGCCGTGCCGGAGTAGCCCTTCTTCTCGGCAGAATAGGTATACTCGGTGTAGCCATCCGGCGCAAAATCCGCCTGACCGGGCTGCATCTTGGTCTCCTGCACCGAAAAGATATCGGCATCCAGAGCCGCAAAGCTCTCGGCAAAGCCATGGGTCAGGCAGGCGCGCAGGCCGTTGACGTTCCAGCTGATCAGTTTCATAGGTATACTCCTCTTTATGTTATGCCTGATATTTGGTTTTCCATACACCGCTGCGGAAGCGGAGCACAAAGCATGTCACGCGGCAAACCCAGTCAATGATCATTGCGATCCACACGCCCACAGCGCCCCAGCCCATGCGCACGCACAGCAGGTAGCTGAAGCCCAGCCGCCACACGGCCATGCTGAGGATGGACACGATCATGGTGAACTTCACATCGTTGGCTGCACGCAGGGCGTTGGGCAGCACGAAGGACAGGGTCCACAGCAGGATGGCAAAGCCTGCATGGATACGTACCAGCAGCTCAGAAAGCACCATCGTCTCACCGGACAGCGCGTAGATGCCGATGAGCTTGTGCAAAAACAGCAGGATGGCACCGTTGGAAAGCCCCATTGCGATGTAAGACCACACCGTCAGCTTGCGGGTATAATAAACAGCCTGCTCGTCGTCCCGCGCACCGATGCAGCGGCCCACCACCGTGATCATGGCAAGGCTGAGGGCCTTGCCGGGGATCACGCCCATGCCGTCCAGATTGTTTGCCACGGCGTTGGCGGCGATCTGCACGGTGCCGAAGGTGGAGATCATGCTCACCACCAGAATGCGTCCGGCCTCGAACAGGCTGTTCTCAAAAGGCGGACGGGATGCCGATGCCCAGAATGCGCTTTGTCATCTTTGCATCCAGCCGGGTGGTCTTGGGCACCGTGATGGCATTGCCCTTCTGGTAGCACTTGCGCATGGATAAGGGCCGCTGCCACCACACGAGACAGCACGCTGGGCCATGCAACACCGTCTACGCCCATTTTAAATCCGAAGATGCACACTGCGTTGCCCACAATGTTGATCACGTTCATCAAAAAGCTGATCTGCATGGAGATCTTGGAGTTGCCCATGCTGCGGAACAGTGCCGCACCGCCGTTATACAGTGCCAGAAACGGATAACTGATGGCGATGATGCGCAGGTACAGCACGCTGGCATCCAGCACATCGGCATCGATGGCACCGTAGAACAGCCGGATCATCGGTCTTGCAAAAACAAAACAGAATGCCCCCACCAGCAAACCGAATACGCCGCTGAGCAAAAGCAGCTGGCCAGAGCTTGCATCGGCCTCCTTCTGCTCCCGCGCACCCAAAAACTGGCTTACCACCACTGCGCCGCCAGTGGCCAGCGCCGCAAACAGCACGATGATGAGGTTGTTGATCATGTCCACAAGGCTGACACCGGAAATGGCCGCTTCGCCGCAGCGGGAGACCATCATGGTATCGGCCATACCCACGGTCACTTCCAGCAGCTGCTCCACCAGCAGCGGGCCGGTCAGCAGCAGCAGTTCCTTTTGTGTGAACAGCGGCTTCCGCCCTCCGAAGAGCGGCTTTTTTGTTCCGCTCACCGCCTGATTTTCCATTGATATGCTCCTTTCCCCGTGCCGGGCCATCCCGCTCGGACACATACGCCCACCCCTTCGCAGGGCAGACTTCCCATTGAATGTATTCATCTTAGCACACGGACCGGTTCTTGTAAAGAACTGTCGCATTCTGCGTCTTTTTTGCCGCCGTTCCGGGCCGCACCGGCTCATTTTTATGCTTGTTCGTCAGTTTGCCGGGAACTTCTCGTTGAATTTGTGCGTTTCTCCAAAAATGCGATTTTTCGCACGTTTATTGGTGAAAAATCGAAAAAAGGGCTTGTAATTCTTCCAAAAAAGTGGTATGTTGTATCCAACAAAGGCATTACGTTGGATACATGAGCTTCTACGAGCGGTTCTTCGCTCAGCACAAAGCCTTTGTTCTTAAAATTGCTATTTTCTTCATTTACCTTCTTATCATTTACCCTGCCTGCCCCGCAAGGGGCAAGAAAAGCGATGACTCAACCTGCACGAGTCACCGCTTTTTCTTTTTGTCTGTGCTATCGCAGGCCTAACCATTTAAATGCCCTCCGTTTCACTCTGGGCATTTTCAGCGGAAAAATATTTTTATATTTGCAAATCAGGAATGACTGCGGTCATTCCTGATTTGCTTTTTCACGGGAAGGGGCCGTGGCGAGTAGCTGCATCTGCTGGCGCTCGCTCCCCTGCGGGGAGCTGTCGCACAGCGACTGAGGGGCCTTGAAATCGGCGCAACACAAAAAATCCTTTAGCGGAGCGACTTGGATTTTTTGTATGGAGTCCCAACAACTTTGGGGGTTACTAGGGGGCGTGCAGCCCCCTAGTTTGCAACGGCGACGACCGCGGCCAGCGGCCGAAACAGGGAGGAGCTGTTGGGGCAGCGGCCTGCAGGATGCGAGTGCCATCCAAGGCACGAAGCAGACGCAGGGAGCCGCAACCCGCCGCCTCCCGCGCCTCGAAAGTAGCGGAGACCTTGCCGCGCTGAACACGCGGCATTTGCTGCGCAAACCGGTCTGCGGCTTAAAAGCCCCACTGGGGCTTTCATGCCCTGCGGGCACCGCCGTCCTTTCTGGTTCTCTTTTGGCGCGCAAAAGAGAACGTATCCGGCGGCAATGCATTTTATAAAAGCCATACAAACCTGCCCCACACGAATACCCACTGCACAAGAAGAAGCTTATCTTCGTGAAAAAGCAAAACAGCCAGACCCGCGGAACTTGTCGGGGCAAGGCCCCTCCATCTTGCTCCCGCAAGAACGTTCTGCCGCTTGAAAGCCCCACTGGGGTTTTCATTGCTGCGCAACCGCGGTCTGGCTGTTTTGCAATCATGATAATTTTTCCGCTGAATATGCCCAGAGCGAAGCGGAGGGCATTCTAAATCATCAGAGTGTCAGCCCAGCAAAATTTCCACCGCTTCCCGCAGGGTGGACACTTCGCCCACATTGCCCGGGAAGATAATGTACGGCGTGCCGGGGAACAGGCTTTCGGCACCGGTCTGCCATACCGGGATGCCCGGCCGGATCTGGCCCAGCACCTTGGCGCATTTCACGCGCAGGGCCTTCATGCCCACGTCGCTGCTGGTGATGCGCCCTTTGCCACCACAAAAGCCGGGGAAGCGGTCAGCCTGCCACGCAGCTCTGCAGTGCATCGCTGATGGCAACGCTGCGCACGAGGGCTGCTTCCGGGGTGTCGTCCGGCAGGGGTGAGCACCACGCGCTTTGTGGACACGCAGCAGGTGATGCCCTTTGCGATCTGCTGTGAGCAGTGGGCCACGATGGCGGCTGCTCCTTTTCCAGCTCGCCCGGCACCAGCACCTTGTCGCTGTCCATCTCAATAAACTCGATGCCCTGTACTTTTTTCAGTTCTTCCAGCTGGGCAGTGGTCTTTTGGTGTGGCTGCCCACCACGATGATGCCGCCTGCCTTGCTTTCCTGCGTGACCATCTTTTCCCGGGTGAGCAGCGGCTGGTCGGAAATATTGCCGATGGCCTTGACCAGTGCGGCCGCACTGCGGATGGTGAAGTGACGGCCCTTTGCCATGGCGCGGTACAGTGCCACTGCAAACACCTTCACATCGCAGTCCGCCACTGCGTTCACGATCACATAGCCGTAATCGTGCACCGCCAGCAGCTGGGCCTCGATGCCGTCAAAGTCCATGGCGCGCAGGCTTTCCAGCGAGATGCAGGTCACGTCTCCTGCACGGACTTTGCCGCCGGTTTTTTCCTCAATGTATTCGCACAGGTTGCTGGCGTGGTAGCCAAAGGTCTCGTCCTTGGCAAATTCGGTCTGGCCGCAGGGCACAAGCTCTGCGCCGTAGCGCACATAATGCACGTTGTCCAGTGTAAAGCGTCCGCCCTCGCGGAAGTAGGGGCACAGGATGTCGCCATCCATTTTGTAACCGTTCTCAGCCTCCGTCACCTCGCGCAGCAGGTCGGTCTCCAGCGGGTAGTGGCCGCGCAGGGTGGAGTCGCCGCGGCTGATGATAAGGTAATCCATGCCGAACTCGCGGGCCACCTTGGCGGTGTTCTCCGCGATCTCGCGGTGGGCCTTGGTGGTCTCGGCCACGGTAAAGCCACGGCTGTTGGTCAGAATAAAGAAGAGCTTTTCCGGCGCAGCAAAGCCCTTGCGCAGGCTTTCTACCGTCCAATCTGTATAAACATAGATATCATGTACCGTCTGTACGCCGGTAGGGTCGTCGTCCAGCACAATGATCTTGCGGTTGCTGGCGGCAGCTTCGGCGGCAAGGGCGGCGTTCAGTTTTTCCTCATCCACCTGCGGAAAATTGGCCAGAACATCGGCACTGCGGATCTGTTCCATCTGAAGCTCCTCCTTTATTCGTACAACACCTGTGCGATCAGCACCAGCGGCTCGTCGCCCAGGCAGGCGATCTGGTGGGTGTCGCCGGGCATGGCGGCAATGATGTCGCCCTTCTCCAAGATCTGCTCCTCGCCGTTGATGATGTGGACAGCGCGGCCGGAGACGATGACCATGCTTTCCATCTCGTGCTCATGCGTGTGCCTGCCAATGGTCACGCCCGGTGCCAGCGTGTGGCGCACATAGGCGCGGCCCTTGCCCAGCATTTCGGCAGGCGCATCCAGCAGGCGTTCCATCATCACGGTGCCCTCGCCGCCCATGCAATGGGGGATCGGAGTGGGTTTCATCTCAGAAGCTTTCTTATACAACATCCCATGTTCCACCTTTCAAGTCATCTGCAGCAGCATACGGCAGAGTGTTTTTAAACATCCTACCTTTCAAGTCAAGTCCATTATACATGAGCGCAAGCGGAATAGCAAGATTTTTTCCTGAAAAGCTGTTCAATTTTGTGCAATGCGTTTTGTGCAATCTGGCTGATATCCCGCCGTTCCTGCCCCGCAGGCATACAAAAAAGCTTCCCCGCCGCAGGCACGCAGCCCACGAAAAGGGAAGCTTTTGTCTGATTCAATTTCGGGTGCATCTGACGGAAGTAGTACACCGCAGCATAACACTCCGCTTTCCTTTTTTCGGATCCCGAAATAAATTGGAACTCTGCACATGTTCAAGCTGCAGTTTTTGTGTTTTTTTCAGAGAATCCGTTTTTTGTTGCCGGAGCAGCGTTTCTTTTGTATAATGGCAGTGATGGAAGGCCGATGCCTTTTGCAGATTTTTAATACGCCCGGCATCCTGAAACTGGAGCTGTCCGGACAGGTCATTCTCGATTTTCTGCTGGATCATTTTGTTCCCGCCGTGCTGTACTATGACTCTGCATACTGCACCGACGGGCAGGCACCTTCCAAGGCCGACAAAAAGCTTCTCGCCATTTTCTCCGGCAATTACAAGCAGGATTACCAAAACACCCGAACCGGCACGGAATCTTTTGACTTGTACCTCCGGCTGCTGATGGTCACCGACTATATCAGCGGCATGACAGATTCCTATGCCCGCACGCTGTACCGCGAGCTTAGCGGTATTGAATAACGCTGCCCTGTTCAGATCCCACGTGCCCGGTTCGTCTGCCGCTTATGGGCTACGGCATGATCGTTCAAAAACTGCTGATACATCACTCTGGAAACCTCGCACAACTTCAAATCAGGTGCCAGCTTTTTTTACGAAGACACTGCTTGCGAATGCGAACGCCTTTTGAATTGCAAAATGATTTTTCGGTTGCTATACTGGGCTTATCAAATTTTTTCGGGAGGATGCCGCAATGACCGCACATACAATGCAAATCGGGAACAGACCTTGCCGCATTTACGGCGAAGCTCATGCAGAATACCTACTGCTCCAAATGACCGGCGAACATGAGCTGCAAAGCATGGAAAGCGAGATTGCCGCTATTGCACAGAGTGCGCACCACTTTCTGTTTGCGGCCATCCCTGTGGAAATCTGGAACGATGCACTTTCTCCGTGGGAAGCCCCTGCCGTGTGGGGAAACGCAAGGATTTGGGGGCAAGGCTGGCGGACACCCTGCGCTTTCTGATCAGAACAGGCCATTCCCAGCACTCGAAGCAGCAGTATCCTCTCCCGGAAAACCGATCAAAAATCATTCTGGGCGGCTACTCGCTGGCGGGATTGTTTGCATTGTGGGCATCCACCCAGACTGATCTGTTCTATGGTATCGCTGCCGCCTCGCCCTCGGTGTGGTTTCCGGGCTGGATGGAGTTTGAACAGCGGCACCCGATACAGACACAGCACATTTATCTGAGCCTTGGCGACAAGGAAGAGCATACGAAAAACGCTGTCATGGCTGCGGTAGGTGATCACATCCGCACCCTGCACAGCCGGCTTGCAGAGCGTGGCGCAGACTGCACCCTTGAATGGAACAGCGGCGGGCACTTTAAGGACGCTGATTTGCGTACCGCGAAAGCCTTTCGGTGGACGATGGAGGAAAGCCGATGAATATTTTGATCGATGCCGACGGCTGCCCGGTGGTGGACCTGACATTGCAAATTGCAAAACAGTTCGGCGTTCCGGTCATCATCCTGTGCGACACCGCCCACCAAATCGAGCGGGAAGGTGCGCAGACGCTGGTGTTCGATAAAGGGGCAGACAGCGTAGATTTTGCTCTCGTCAACCGGGTAAAGCCGGGGGATATTGTCGTAACACAGGACTACGGCCTTGCGAGTATGTGCCTTGCCAAGTGCGCCCGGGTGCTGAATCAGAACGGTTTGGAATACACCGCCGACAACATGGAAGCTCTCATGCTGCGGAGGTATGAAAACAAAAAGCTCCTCCGTGCCGGAAAGCACCCCAAGGGGAGTGCAAAGCGGACGAAGGAGCAGGATGAAGCATTTGTCGCCACACTGACAGATATTTTAGCGAGCATCTGATTTTCTGAACGGAACACCGGCGAATTTTTTTCGCGTCACATTCTCTGTAAGTGAAACCCGTCAGAACAAAGCACCTCTCCACTGCATGAAATCATTGAGATACCGCCGCTTTATCCTCTGGCCACGATCTTCTGAGCGCCGCATAGGAAATAAGGAAGTTTGCAAGCCAACCTGCCGGGACTGCAAGCCAAACAAAAGCAATGCCAAAACGCGGTGCACAAATCAAAGCAACAGACAAGCGGATTGCAAGGTTTACCATATTTGCAATAAGAAACGGCCGCATGATTCCAAGTCCGCGAAGAACGCCATCAGTTGCCATCTTGATGCCCATGAAGATGAAAAAGTAACCAAGCCATCTCATATAATCACCGGACACCTGATAGGCCAACGCGGTTCCGTCTTTTCCCAAGAACAACGAGGAAATCTGTGTGTGCAGTGTTTCAATGACCACGAAAGCAAGAACTGCAAAGCATAGATCCAACACCAGTGCAGCATGATAACCTTTTTTGATACGCTCAATTTTCTTTGCGCCAAGATTCTGGGATACAAACGGCGAGACTGCATTGCCGATGGATACGAAGATCAGCGAAAAAACATTTTCTACCCGCATCGTTGCCGCATACCCGGCAAGTGCCTGTGTGCCGAAGGGATTTACCACTGCCTGCACGATCATCATACCGATAGACACTGTGGACTGCTGCAAAACCGATGGTACCGCAATGCGAAGCATGGAATACAGCTCCTGCCGGTCGAACCTGCTAAAGGAGCTCTTGTATTGCCGCATCCGAGACAGAAAGATCAAAAACGAAAACACGGCAGAAATTCCTTGTGCGATCAAGGTCGCAAGGGCTGCACCAAACACCCCCAGACCAAGACCAGCCACCATCCAGAGATCCATAAAAATATTCAGGATAGATGAGAATATCAGCAGTCCCAACGGAATTTTGGATTCACCGATGGAAGTGAACATGGTGGAAAGAATGTTGTACATGAATAGAAACGGGAAACCCACAAAGTAGACACGCAGATACAATACTGCTTCTTCCAATATATCGGCAGGGGTCTGTAATCCGCTCATCATGAAATGGGAAAAGCAAAAGCCAAAGACACCAAGGACAACGCTTAAGATCAAAAAGCTGATCAGGGACGTTGACACAATGGTTTTCATTCTACCATAATTTTTTGCACCAAAACAGCGGCTTACAAGCACACCTGCGCCCACACCAGCACCAAGCGCCACACAAATAAAAACATTGGTCAGTGCAGCACAAGCACCAACAGCCGCAAGTGCCGAGGAGCCAACAAATTGACCAACTATTATGGAATCGGCCATATTGTATACTTGTTGAAAAAAGCTGCCAAGGATCATCGGCATCGCAAAAACAGTCAGCGCTTTAAGGGGTGGATCTGTAATCAAATATTCATCTTTCGACACGATTATATTCCTTCCAAAAATCGTTTATCGCAAATTTTATCGCAAGTCAAGAAATTAGTGCAGCATTCAAACGGCATCTTTGCGATATGCAATTCACCGCTGCTGCATTAAAAAGTTGAATTGCTATAAGTTGAAGCGTTAAGTCTCCACACCCTCGAACTGGCTGTTGTAGAGCTTGGCGTAGAAGCCGCCCTGCGCCAGCAGGGTATCGTGGTCGCCCTGCTCCACGATGTGGCCGTCCTTCATCACGAGGATGACGTCGGCCTCCCGGATGGTGGAAAGGCGGTGTGCCACGATGAAGCTGGTGCGGCCCTGCATCATCCGGGCAAAGGCTGCCTGGATACGCACCTCGGTGCGGGTGTCGATGGAGGAGGTGGCCTCGTCCAAAATCAGCATCGGGGGCAGACAGAGCATCACGCGGGCGATGCAGAGCAGCTGCTTCTGGCCCCTGGCTGATGTTGCCGCCGTCCTCGGCGATGACGGTGTCGTAGCCCTTGGGCAGGCGGCGGATGAAGCTGTCGGCATGGGCTGCCTTGGCCGCAGCCACCACCTCGTCGAGGGGGGCGTCCGGCTTGCCGTAGGCGATGTTCTCCCGCACGGTGCCGGCCCGAAGCCAGGTATCTTGTAACACCATGCCGTAGCTGCCGCGCAGGGAGGCGCGGGTCACGTCCCGGATGTCGGTGCCGGAGACTTTGATGGAGCCGCCGTTGACATCATAGAACCGCATGAGCAGGTTGATGAGGGTGGTCTTGCCGCAGCCGGTGGGGCCGACGATGGCGATGCGCTGGCCGGGCTTGACGTCCAGAGACAGGCCCTCGATGAGCGGGCGGTCGGGCAGATAGCGGAAAGAGACGTCCTCGATCTGGACGTGGCCGTCCGGCACGAGCTTTGCGGCGTTCTCCGCTTCGGGGGTCTGGTCTTCAGCGTCCAGAAGCTCGAACACGCGGGCTGCGCAGGCCAGAGCGTTCTGCAGCTCGGTCACGACGCCGGAAATTTCATTGAAGGGCTTGGTGTACTGGTTGGCGTAGTTCAGGAAGATGCTCAGCTGGCCGATGGTGATGCCTCCGGCTACGGCATAGATTGCGCCCACGAGGCCGACGCCTGCGTAGACGATGTTGTTGACGAAGCGGGTGGCGGGGTTGGTCATGCTGGAGAAGAAGATGGCCTTCAGGCTCACGTTCTGCAGTCGGCCATTCACCTCGTCAAAAGCCTCGAGGCTCTGGGCCTCGTGGCCGAAGGCCTGCACGACCTTCTGACCCTCTATCATCTCGTTGACAAGGGCAGTCTGCTCGCCGCGCACGGTGCTCTGGCTCTGGAAATACTTGTAGCTGCGCTTTGCGAGGAAGCTGGCGACAACGAGGCTCAGGGGGGTGATGCAGACCACCACCAGCGTGATAGGGACATTCTGCTGCAACATGAAGAGCAGGGTGCCGAGGATGGTCAGCACACCCGAGAACAGCTGGGTGAAGCCCATCAGCAGGCCGTCCGCGAAGGTATCCACGTCGGCCACCATCCGGCTCACGATGTCGCCGGATGGATGGCTATCGAGGTAAGAGAGGGGAAGGGTCTGGATCTTCCGCATGGCGGCGTTGCGCAGGTCACGGCTGACTGCGAAGGTGATGCGGTTGTTGCAGACGCTCAGCAGCCACTGCGCAAAGGCGGCGACAACAGCCACCACGATGATCTCGTAGATGATGCGCAGCACGCCCGCGTGGTCCACGGCACCTTTGCCCAGCATCATGTCGATGGCACTGCCGCAGAGGATGGGGATATACAGCTGGGCCGCCACGCTTACAGCGGCTACGATGAGGCTGCACACCACGAAGAAGCCGTAGGGCTTGATTTTCTGCAGCACCCGGGTCATGGTGGCCTTCTGCTGTTCAGGGGTCAGCTTGCTTTTTGCTTTTGCACTCATTTCTGCGCATCCCCTTTCTTGAACTGGCTCTCGTAAATTTCCTTGTAGACCGGGCAGCTTTCCAGCAGCTCGGCGTGACGGCCAAGGCCCACCATGCGGCCATCGTCCAGCACGATGATCTGGTCGGCGTGCTGCAGGCTGGCGGCGCGCTGGCTGACGATGAAGACGGTCAGATCGCCCGGCAGAGCAGCCAGAGCCTTGCGCAGGGCCGCGTCGGTGGCGTAGTCCAGTGCGCTGGCACTGTCGTCGAGGATGAGGATGTCCGGTTTGCCTACGAGGGCGCGGGCGATGGTCAGACGCTGTTTCTGACCGCCGGAGAGGTTGCGTCCGCCCTGCTCCACCGGCTCGTCGAGGCCAAGGGGCTTGGCTTTCACGAACTCCGCAGCCTGTGCCGTTTCCAGCGCAGCCCAGAGGTCGGCGTCGGAGGCATTCTGGCTGCCCCAGAGCAGGTTGGAGCGGATGGTGCCGCCGAAGAGCTGGGCCTTCTGCATGACCACAGCCACCTTGCCGCGCAGGTCGGCGCGGGGGTACTGCCGGACCGGTCGGCCCATGATCTCCACACTGCCCTCAGTGGCGTCGTAGAAGCGGGGGATGAGGCTGATGAGGCTGGATTTTCCGCTGCCGGTGCCGCCGATGACGCCGATGGTCTGGCCGCGCTTGGCGGTGAAATTGATGTCGGAGAGGCTGGGTGCGCCTGCGCCCTTGTAGGTCAGGCTCACATGGTCGAAACGGACGGCGTCGCCGGCCTTTTCCGCCGGAACATTGCCGGTGAGCTCAGCCGGGAACTCCATGCCGGGCTTTGTGTCCAGAACCGCCTGCACACGGCCTGCACAGGCCAGAGCCTTGCTCACCTGAACGATGAGGTTGGCCAGCTTGACCAGCTCGACCAGGATCTGGTTCATGTAGTTAACCAGCGCGATGACGTCGCCGGAGGCCATGCCGCCGATGTTTATCTCGATGCTGCCTACATACAGCAGCGCCACGATGGCAAGGTTGATGATAACGTAGGTCAGCGGGTTCATCAGGGCGGAGATGTGGCCCACGTGGAGCTGCATTTGGGTCAGCAGTTCATTGGCGTCCTCGAAGCGGTCCACCTCGCTCCTTTCCTTGTCGAAGGCGCGGACGACGCGCACGCCGGTCAGGTTTTCGCGGGTGAGGCCCAGAACCCGGTCGAGGCGGGTCTGCACCGACTTATAAAGCGGACGGGTGATGACCATGACGCCGAAGACCACGACGCTCAGCAGCGGGATAGCCACCACGAAGATGAGGGCGGCACGGAAGTTGACCGTAAAGGCCATGATCATGGCGCCAATCACCACGAAGGGGCTGCGCAGGAACAGGCGGAGGAAGAGGTTCAATCCGCTCTGCACCTGATTGACGTCGCTGGTCATCCGGGTGATGAGGGTGCTGGTGCCCATGGTGTCCATCTCGGAAAAGCTCAGCGTCTGGATGTGCTCAAACAGCGCATGACGCAGGCCGGTGGAGTAACCCACGGCGGCTTTGGCCGAGAAGTATTGGGCCGTCAGGCTGCACGCGAGGCCGACGATGGCCAGAAGCAGCAGGATGCCGCACCGCACGAGGATGTAGTGGAAATCGTGGGCCGCGATACCCACGTTGACGATGTCGGCCATCACAAGCGGCACGAACAGGTCGAACGTGGCTTCCAGCATCTTGAAAAGCGGTGCAAGCACGCTCTCGCGCTTGTAATCGCTGAGATAGCGAAGCATTTTGTTCAAGGCTCGATACTCCCTTTCTTTCATACATTTAGTCGAGACGCTCCTTATTATAACGCACTCCCAACAGGAATGCTATGTTTTTTGCCAAAGAAAACCGGCTCTGGATGCAGATTTCGGCTCCGGAGATTGAGAAAACCGGAAAATCCTGCTATACTGGAAAGGAATCTCAACGGAAAGAATGGTGGATGCAATGGCAAAAGATGGTGCGGCACGGCTGCGGCTGCGCCCGGTGGGCGCGGCAGACCGCAAAAAGCTGCCGGAATACGGGCCGCTGGGTACGGGCTGTCCGGCGATAGAGCGGGCTGTGGCAGCGCTCTATAAGGGCCAGAACGAGGAGAGCTTCTGGGCGCTGATGAACGCCATCAACTATGCCCTCGAGCTGGACACCAGGGTCCTGGTGCCGCTGGAAGCTGCGTCCGACCAGCCGGATGGGGCCGCCCCGTGGGCGGAGCATCCTGTCCCGGCGGAGAAAGCGAAAGACCTGCAGCCCTGGACCCTGCGTACCCAGAAGGGCCGGTGTTACCTGCCGGTGTTCACCTCAGTGAAGATGGCGGAGGCCGATAAAGGCACGGCCAGCCGCCCCATGGCGGAACGGCTTCTGGCTTCCGCCATGCAGATGGCGCTGGACTCGGACAGCATCGACGGCGTGGTCATCGACCCGTGGACCAGCTCTGCCACGCTGGACTGCTCGCTTTTGAACGGTCTGCTCCATGCCAGCCACGACACCGATGAGCCGGGCGAAGCGGAGCTGCGGGCCGGCAACCATGCCATGGCCGAGGAACGCTGGGACGACGCGATGCACTATTATCAGCTCTCTGCCGAAGAGGGCTGCGCCGAGGGCCTTGCCATGATGGGCGAGATGCTCTACGAGGGCCGGGGCTGCCGCAAGAGCCCTGCACAGGCCCGCAAGTTCTGGAAAAAAGCTGCCGACGCCGGCGATGTGGCCGCATGGGTGGCGCTGGGCGACGATGCCATGGTGCAGGGAAAAGGGGCCGGTGCGGCTCTGCGGGCCTACCGCAAGGCTCAGAAACTCTGCGCCTCCACCCCCGACATCGCCTATATGCCGCAGGTCTGCCTGCGGGTGGCCCAGTATGAGACCCAGTATATCTCCCGCAAAAAGGCGCTGGCTCAGCTGGCTGAGGCGAAGCAGGGCTTCCTCGTCCGCAAAGAAGAGGGGGACGAGACGGCCCAGAGCTGGCTGGACGAGACGGAGGCCGTCATCCGCCAGCTGCTCGAGAGAGAATGAGCGGAAACACAAAATCTTTACAAATGCTCTAAGAAATCGTCATACGGAACCGATATGATATTGAAGGAAAAATATGCGCGTCGCAAAAAACAGAGAGGACGACCAGAATGAGCAAAGTGATCGGTATTGACCTTGGCACCACGAACAGCTGCGTGGCAGTGGTGGAGGGCGGCAAGCCCGTCGTCATCACCAACGCAGAGGGAGAGCGCACCACCCCCAGCGTGGTGGCGTTCACCAAAGACGGCGAGCGTCTGGTGGGCGGCGCGGCAAAGCGCCAGCTTGCCACCAACTCCGGCCGGACGGTGTCCAGCATCAAGCGGCATATGGGCAGCGACTACCGCGTCCACATCGACGGCAAAGACCTGACTCCGCAGGAGATCAGCGCCATGATACTGACCAAGATACGCCGCGACGCCGAGAGCTACTTGGGTGAGCCGGTGACGGAGGCCGTCATCACCGTCCCCGCTTACTTTGACGACAGCCAGCGCAAGGCCACCCAGGATGCGGGCCGCATCGCAGGCCTGAACGTCCTGCGCATCATCAATGAGCCTACCGCCGCCGCTGTGGCCTACGGCCTTGACAACGAAGCGCCCCAGAAGATCCTGGTCTACGACCTCGGCGGCGGCACCTTCGACGTCTCCATCATCGAGATCGAAGACGGCACCTTTACGGTGCTGGCCACCGGCGGCGATACCCGCCTCGGCGGCGACGACTTCGACCAGCGCATCGTGGAATACGCCGTGGCAGAGTTCAAGAAATCGGACCGCATCGACCTCTCCCGCGACCCCGCCGCCATGGGACGCCTGAAAGAAGAGGCCGAAAAGGCCAAGAAAGAGCTGTCCAGCGCCCTCTCGGCCCAGCTCAATCTGCCCTTCATCGCTGTGGGCAAGGATGGCCCCCACCACCTCGATCTGACCATCTCCCGCCCCCAGTTCGAGATGATGACCGGCGACCTGCTGGCACGGACGGTGGCCCCGGTGCAGAACGCACTGCGGGATGCCGGCATCTCGGCTTCGCAGCTGGGCAAAGTCCTTCTCGTCGGCGGCAGCACCCGGATGCCTGCCGTCGAGCGTCAGGTGAAGGAACTGCTGGGCTGTGAACCGAGCCACAGCCTCAACCCCGACGAATGCGTGGCGATGGGTGCCGCTGTGCAGGGCGGTCTGTTACAGGGCGGTGGCAAGCTGGCTGGCGCTTCTGGTGCAGCGGCGCAGGGCCTTGTGCTGATGGATGTCACCCCGCTGACCCTCTCGATCGAGACACTGGGCGGCGTGGCGAACCCCCCTCATCACCCGCAACAGCATGATACCCACCCGCAAGAGCCAGATATTCACCACGGCCCGCCCCATGCAGACCAGTGTGGAGATCAACGTCCTGCAGGGTGAGCGGCATTTCGCCCGCGACAATAAGAGCCTCGGCAAGTTCAAGCTGAACGGCATCCGGGCCAGCTTCTCGTCCAAGCCCAAATCGAAGTCACCTTTGATATTGACGTCAACGGCGTCGTGAAAGTCTCGGCCAAAGACCTCGGCACCGGCCGGGAGCAGAACATCACCATCACCGGCAGCACGAACCTCTCGGAGAATGAGATCCAGCGCGCCATGGCCGACGCGGCCGCCTACGAGGCCGAGGACAGCCGCCGCAAAGAGCGGCTTGACCTCCACAATCAGGCCGAGGTGCTGGCTTATAAGGTGGACGAGGCCCTCTCTAAGTGCAAGAAGGAGCTGGATAAGGAAGAGAAGAACCGCATCAAAGCCGATGTGGCCAACCTCCGCCGCTGCCTGCGGAAGGATAAGCCGCAAAAGATGAACGAGACGGAAGAAGCAAACCTCCGTCAGGCCAAGAGCCAGCTCGAAGCATCCGCAAACCACCTGATGGTGCTTTATGCATCGGAGCAGAGCGAGAACGGCTCGGACGGGACCATTTGATAAACAGTAAGACCCCCGCTGTGTTTGCAGCGGGGGTCTTTTGCGTCTGAGGGAAAAGTATCTATGGGAAACAAAGAGGAGAGAGGGAAAAGCTTATCGGCCAACGATGAGGTCGCGGCGGCTGCGGAAGCCCACGGTGAGGTGAGCGCTGCTGCCGAGGTGGCGCAGAGTGACCCGGGTGCCGGGCTTCTGGTCCTGGCACAGCAGAGTCAGGTTCAGGGTGGTGGAAGTCTTGCCGGTCTTGAGCACCAGAGTGCTTACGCCCTGATTCATCAGGGTCTGCATGTCGAGGATGGTGGTGCGGAAGGTGGCGTTGTCATCGGGGGCGTCCAGCGTCAGCACGCGGCCTTCCTGACGGGCGGTGTAGAGCACCTGCTTGCCCAGCAGGCCCTTGACGGTGTAGCGGGCTTCGCTCTTCTCCACCGGCGTGTCAGAGGG
>ENA-OPYX01000986-OPYX01000986.1-human-gut-metagenome-genome-assembly--contig:-NODE-986-length-16083-cov-3.604851_pt1 | contig 16083 bp, 14 predicted proteins | sample MGYA00242639_ERZ504486 | MGnify/ENA primary metagenome ERZ504486 (study PRJEB26092, sample SAMD00036296) | human gut metagenome | host: Homo sapiens | study: EMG produced TPA metagenomics assembly of... | reverse complement strand
GAATGCAGCCTCAGGTAGTGAAATTTGAGCAGGTTACTGGAAAAAAATGGTTAGTTTTTGGGATGGATGTAGGTAAGGATATATTTGTCGCTATTCTGATATATTTAATCGGTCGTTTTATCATTAAGCAGATAGTGTATTGATAGCCAAAGTTCTTGAAAAAACGGAAGATAGAAACGTTGGGTAGCTCAAAGTGTTAAACTTTATCCGCTGTTCGGTCTGACCATGTCCAATTGGATGTTTGGATATGCATGATCTGGATGTTGACTGGATGGAGAACATGTTCATGTTAATATGGGGGTAACCATAGTAAATTCCGTATCGGGGTTAGTCTCGGAGTCGGGGAGGAACTCGCTTTGGGACGTAACTGGACTATGAATGTTGAATTCGGATACCAATTGATTGATGATTTTGACCAAGGAATTATTAATTTCGGAACTGCATACCAGTTCTAAAAACATATCAAGAAGCAGATCAGTTCTATACACTGTCTGTCTCTTGAACTTTATTAAAATCACTATTTCTAGGTATTTCAGAATCTCTTTCAAACCTTTTACTTTGCAGCAAACAAATTAAATGATTTGCTGTATGAAAAAAATGGGTATAATTTATGGTTCCTCTACTGGAACTTGTGAAAGCATCGCACAGACAATAGCTGAAAAATTAGGTGTGGCATCAGTTGATGTAATTGATGCAAGTAAAATTACCACAGAAAAAGTGGAAAGTTATGATATTTTATTGTTAGGGACTTCTACTTGGGGAGACGGTGAATTGCAAGATGATTGGTATGACGCCATTAAAATGATAAGGACTGCAGATTTGAATGGTAAAATAGTTGCTCTCTTTGGCTGTGGAGATTCAGAATCCTATTGTGATACATTTTGTGACGGTATGGGAGTTATATATGACCAGTTAAAGAATTCAGGTTGCACTTTTGTGGGGGCAGTTTCTGCCGATGGGTATTCGTATTCATCTTCTATAGCGATAATCGATGGGAAATTTGTAGGTTTGGCTCTTGATGACGTGAACGAAAGTGGCAAGACTGAAGAACGTATTAACAGTTGGGTTGAAGAAATAAAGAAGAACCTGTAATTTTGACAATTGCCTTATGATAGCTTCAGACATAAACCCGGTAGAATTGAAAGTATTTCTGAATCATATTTATGAATTAAAAAAAGGAGTACGTCAGATGGTACTCTATACTACCAAGAGGAAGTATGAAGATTTTGCTGTAAAACGGCTGATCAATCAAAAGATTAATTACATAATCCAGCCCGTGGGAAATGATAAAATAAACCTGTTTTTCGGTAGAAAAGAATGCATTAATGCCATTCGTTTCCTAGTGAATCAGCCACTGAACAAATTGTCACCCGAGCAGGATTTTATTCTTGGAGCTATGCTGGGGTATGATATTTGTGCACAATGCAAACGTTATTGCGACCGTAAAGTATAATAATCTCAATATCACGTAGTTTTAAATGTAGTAGTTAAAAGGGGGTGTTCTGAATAATTTTCAGGCATCCTTTTTCACTTTTTATGTGAACCATCTTTTTATCTATTTGTTGCATTATTAGCATAAACCTTAAAAATGAGAAGATATGGGTAAAGAAGAAAAGAAAAAGATGGAACAAAAGGATGAGCTGACGAATAGTGGTCAGCGGTTTCCTGTTGAACAAGTGTCCAATACTGGTAAGCCTACCAAGAAGCAGGTGAAAGCAGCGGTAAAAGAGTTGAATCCTGACGTGAACAGTTTAGGAAGTAGAGGATAATTTAAAATTGAAAACAGTAATGGATATAACTGGAAAAATAGAAGAGGTAAACCAGTCGGACTCATTATTGCTGGTTGTGTTTTATGCGGATTGGTCTCCCCATTGTGAATGGATTGAACCGCTGTTACATGAATTTGAAAAACCGGTCAATATTGTAAGAGTCAATATAGAAAGTAATCGGAAAGTAGCCGATGCCTATGAAATAGAAATAGCTCCCAGCTTTGTCCTCCAACGTAAAGGCAAGATGTTGTGGGAGAAAACTGGTGAAGTATTTCCAGGAGAATTAAGGGATGTCATTGAAATGTTCAAGAATTGAGATCTGTACATCCAGATTAAAAAAGTTCCGTTGGTATACAGCTACGGGACTTTTTTTCTTGTAGGCAGTTTTGTACAATGGAAAACATATCGTACCTTTGCCAAACAATTGATTAAATTTAAGAATATATGTTCAGAAGTCATACTTGCGGAGAGCTCAGACTTTCCGATGCAGGCAAAAGTGTAACGTTGGCAGGTTGGGTACAGCGTGCACGTAAAATGGGAGGGATGACGTTTGTCGATCTTCGTGACCGTTACGGTATTACCCAATTGGTATTCAACGAAGCGGTGAATGCCGAACTTTGTGAACGTGCCAATCACTTGGGGCGTGAATTTGTTATTCAAATAACCGGTGAAGTGAACGAACGTTCAAATAAGAATATGAATATTCCCACCGGTGAAATTGAAATTATCGTATCGGTATTGAATGTACTTAATTCAGCGGTAACTCCTCCTTTTACGATAGAAGATAATAGTGACGGAGGTGATGATATCCGTATGAAATTCCGCTATTTGGATTTACGCCGTAATTGTGTGCGTAAAAATTTGGAACTTCGTCATAAAATGACAATGGAAGTGCGCCGATATTTGGACAGCAAAGGGTTTCTGGAAGTGGAAACTCCTATGTTGGTAGGTTCTACTCCTGAAGGAGCCCGTGATTTTGTTGTTCCTTCACGTATGAACCCGGGACAGTTTTATGCACTGCCACAGTCTCCGCAAACACTGAAGCAATTGCTGATGGTTTCCGGCTTTGATCGTTACTTCCAGATTGTAAAGTGTTTCCGTGATGAAGATCTTCGTGCAGACCGTCAGCCTGAGTTTACTCAGATAGACTGTGAGATGAGTTTTGTTGAACAAGAAGATATCATTTCCACTTTCGAAGGAATGGCAAAACATTTGTTCAAGGAGTTACGTGGAGTCGAGTTGAGCGAACCGTTTCTGCGTATGACATGGGCCGATGCCATGAAATATTACGGTAGTGACAAACCGGATTTGCGTTTCGGCATGAAGTTTGTGGAATTGATGGATATCATGAAAGGTCATGGCTTCTCTGTTTTTGATGATGCGGCATATATTGGTGGTATCTGTGCGGAAGGCGCTGCAAGTTATACCCGTAAACAGTTAGACCAATTAACAGAATTTGTCAAGAAACCTCAGATCGGTGCGAAAGGTATGGTTTACGCCCGTGTGGAAGCTGATGGCAATGTAAAATCCAGTGTAGACAAATTCTATTCACAGGAAGTACTTCAGCAGATGAAGGAAGCTTTCAGTGCCAAGCCGGGTGACTTGATCCTGATTCTGAGTGGTCCTGATGCTATGAAGACCCGCAAGCAGTTATGCGAACTTCGTCTGGAAGTGGGACGTCAGCTGGGACTGCGTGATAAGAATAAATTTGCTTGTCTGTGGGTTGTTGATTTTCCGATGTTTGAGTGGAGTGAAGAAGAAGGCCGTCTGATGGCCATGCACCATCCGTTCACTCATCCGAAAGAAGAAGATATTCCTTTGTTGGATACAGATCCGGCTGCTGTTCGTGCCGATGCTTACGATATGGTAGTAAACGGTGTAGAAGTAGGAGGTGGTTCAATTCGTATTCATGATTCACAATTACAAGCCAAGATGTTTGAAATTTTGGGCTTTACTCCGGAAAAGAGCACAAGAACAATTCGGCTTCCTGATGAATGCATTCAAATACGGAGCACCTCCTCATGGTGGTTTGGCATATGGCCATTGATCGCTGGGTTTCTTTGTTTGCAGGACTTGATAGTATTCGTGACTGCATAGCATTCCCTAAAAACAATAGTGGGCGCGATGTGAATGTTGGATGCTCCCGCTGCTTTGGATCAATCACAATTGGATGAGTTGAATCTGGTCGTTGATGATAAAAGAGGAAAAGTAAGTTTTGTCTGCTTTTATAGAGTCTTGTATAAAAGACCGATAACGGGGGATCCGAACATAGCGTAGCGAATACTGTTTCAGCTAATTCGTTACGCTTTATCTTTTTGATTTAAAGTAGTCCGATAAGCTGAAACAGATTACAAACAAATGAAGGAAGCATATAAAAATCAAGCGTATGAAAGAGAAAAATACGATCAAGATAAAGCGTTATAAATCACCCTGCGGAGTGTTGCTGCTCGGTTCGTTTGGCGAAAAACTCTGCCTGTGTGACTGGCAGGTGGAAAAACACTGCGATCGTGTGAACCAACGGTTGAAGCGGGTATTGTGTGCCGAATTTGAAATAAGTACGTCAGAAATAATCGAAGAATCAATAGAGCAACTCAACGAGTATTTTGCAGGACAACGCAAAGAATTTAGTGTGCCGCTTCTTTTTGTGGGCACGGATTTTCAGAAAACAGTATGGAATGAACTGTTAAAGATACCGTTTGGCAGGACAATGTCTTATGGTGAAATGGCCAGGCATATCGGGATGCCCCAAGCAGTTCGTGCGGTAGCCAATGCTAATGGTGCAAATTCCATATCAATCTTTGCACCTTGCCATCGTGTGATCGGTAGTGATCACTCGCTGACAGGATATGGAGGCGGACTGTCCGCTAAAAGGTTTTTATTGGAATTGGAATCACAACCTCGGTTAATGTTATGAGCAGACAAGAAACATTTCCAATGCTATAATAATAAATAAAAAGGAATGGGTAGTGAAAATGCCCATTCCTTTTTCTCATATCTTCTTAATGAATTACCATGTTGTTCCTTGGAATACACTACTTTCGTTATAGGGAACCAGATATCCGTTCATTGTCAGCGTATTGCCTGAGAAATTTGGATTTATAGTAACACTGGCCTGATTGGTTCCGCCAGTCAGTACAATGGAAACGGTGGCCGAAACGGCAATACCATTAATTCCATAATTATAGTACACATTACCGTCTTTATCCTGACGCATGCTTATTCCGTTCACATTTCCCTGAACCGTGACACCTCCCAAGCCATTCGGACTCCAGTTATACACAAAATTAGTAAAGGCGGTCTGAACAATACCTTGCCCATTGTTTACTTCCACATAATTCGTGTTAGAGGAAACAAAACGCATTATTCCATTACGGAATACAACGTTATCAGCTTCTAATACAAAAGAACCGTTTTTTAAAGCATTAATTGCTTGGACGTAGGATACAGAGTCCTGCTGAGCTTCCAAGGCTTTCTTTTCCTGACGTTCTTTCTTCCATGCTTCGCGTTTAGCGTCTTCTCTTTGTTTTCTGGTTTGTGCATTTGTTACTCCGCTGAAGCAAACAAGTAACAATGCGGCTAAAAATAATACTTTTTTCATAATTAAGCTGTTTAGTAAATCAATAATATCTTTTGAATATTCTGATAACTAAAACAGCCTTAACCATGAATTGTTTAACGAATATGTGAATTTATATAACGATAACGTTTGTATTTAATCTATAAAGCGTCGGGTTAGATTTTCAAACTCATCAATACGCCGGTCACGGAGGAAAGGCCACCAGCGACGAACATTCTCACTACGGGTCATATCCAGTTCCACTACCATATTTTCTTCATCCATATTGTTGGCTTGTGCCAGTATTTCTCCTTGAGGACCTGCCACGAAGCTATTACCCCAAAATTGGATACCATTAGTCTGACCGGAAGGATCGGGCTCATGTCCTACACGGTTCACGGCGATAACCGGCAGACCGTTTGCCACGGCATGTCCACGCTGCACGGTTACCCATGCACCTAGTTGACGGATTTTCTCTTCTTGAGTGTCTGTGCTTTCCCAACCTATAGCTGTAGGGTATATAAGAATTTCAGCACCTTTCAGTGCCATCAGCCGTGCACCTTCGGGATACCATTGGTCCCAGCAGACTTGTACACCTAGTTTTCCCAGTGATGTCTGAATAGGTTCAAATCCCAGGTCACCGGGAGTAAAATAGAATTTCTCATAATAGGCGGGATCATCGGGAATATGCATTTTGCGGTATTTCCCTGCTATACTGCCATCTTTGTCAAAAACGACGGCTGTATTGTGATATAGCCCCGGAGCACGCTTCTCGAATAACGAAGTAACCAGTACAATACCGTATCCGGCAGCCAACTCACTGTAGAAGCCGGTAGAAGGACCGGGAACCGGTTCTGCCAAATCAAACATATCCGTATCTTCTGTCTGACAGAAGTAAGGGGTGTTGTGCAACTCCTGCAATACAACCAGCTGTGCACCTGCTGCCGCCACCTGTTCTATATTGTGGTGCAGTTTGCTCAAATTGTGACGGATATCATTAGTGCATGTCTGTTGGATAATTCCTACTTTAATCGTTCTTTTCATACATATATTTATTAATATACACCTTCGGGATATTGCATGGTGACGCAATGCAGCGAGCCATGTTGCTTTATTAAAGCAGTGCAGTCAATACCTACTATCTCTCTTCCGGGAAATGCTTCAGCCAATACTTCTTTGGCGCGCATATCATTCACAGAATCAGCATAAGTAGGATAAAGCACAGCTTCATTCATTATCAGGAAATTGGCATAAGTTGCCGGCAAGCGATGATATTCCTCATCATAAACAGCACTTGCCATAGGTAGCGGAAGCAGACGGTATGGCCTGCCGTCCAAAGTACGGAACGCTTTTAGTTCTTCTTCCATCATTGCCAGTTCCTTATAGTGTTCATCTTTTTCATTGGTGCACTTTACATACACAATGGTATCATCCGGACAGAAACGTGCCAATGTGTCCACATGGCTGTCTGTATCATCACCTGCCAGATAACCGTGTTTCAACCATAGAACCTGTTTTAAGTTAAATGTTTCTTTTAGAAAATCCTCCACTTCCTGTCGGTTCATTTCATTTCTGTTTTTAGCCAGCAAACATTGCTCTGTAGTCAGCAGGCTTCCTTTCCCATCACTTTCTATGGAACCTCCTTCTAAAATAAAATTCCGGCAGAAAACATATTCACCTTTCAGAACAGGATGGTGAAAATACAGTTCGTTATTAATCTGGTTATCATAATTTGCGGCAAACTTCATTCCCCAGCCATTAAAACAGAAATCCAGCAGCAGGGGAGTAGCGTCTTCTTTCAACAGGGTGATAAAAGCATGATCGCGTGCCCAAGTATCATTTGTGTTGATTCGTTAGTGTGACTAGTTTTTTGGATATCAGCTCCATAATTATCTATACTATCTCTTATGGAATCGGGGTCTGGAGCCACAATCAACAAACTCTGACGTTTCAAAACCTCATAAGCTATCTTAAGAAAACAGTCATTCACTTCGTCCAACATGTATGCCCAGTCTGTGTCTTTATGGGGCCACGTTAGTTGAATCAAACTTTGTTTATGCCATTCGGCGGGTAAATAGGACATATTCATATTTTTAAATTTACTTCGCAAAGATATGAAATAAACTTTATAGGTTAATTAGTCATCGCTTCGTTTTTGTAACGAGCTTTTCCGTCTTTTCCATAAGAACCAGCGGAACAGTTCATCCCAAGTATTGAAATCTTTTTTATACATGAGACCTACTCCTTGAGTGGTCAGGGTAGATTTAGTAAAATAGCGGTCATTGGTCTGATTATACCCTCTCAAACGGAAATCTCCGTTTTTTGTCAATAACCATATCGCTTCAAAGTCTCCTACGAAGTTGCTATTTGCCATCACATTCTCCTTATAGCCGAAGTTTCCATTTATCATCAGCCTGTTATTCAATAACCTGCCGGACAACATAGCTTCTGCTTCCACATCTGTCCAACCTTTTTCACCGGTACTCAGGTTGGCGCCTATATTCCAGTTTTTATTGCCCATCCATTGGGACAACATATTGTTCAGCTGACCGGAAAGTGTACTGAAGGCTAAAGAACTGGTCGCATTAGAGGATTGGTCATTATTGGCATAATCATAGGTGTAGAACTTACCAATTCCCAGCAAATAAATAATCTGTGTATTCATTTGTTCTTCCGTACTGGTAGCACTACGTACCAATTCCCGGTCTTCCTCGCTTACAGTGGGCAGTTCCAAATCGAATTTAATATCCGGATTGGATAAATTTCCTGTCAGATTCATCAGACAGTTTACCTTCACCGTACCTTGGTTACGCGAGGGATCTACTACCAAATCACTTAAAGAAGCTGAATTAACCGTGTACACCGCCTGTAAATCAAGATTTGCTTGATAAGGATCACCTGAGAAAGTCACCGTACCACCCGATTTCAAGATAAAGTCCTTGCGTATTACTTCCTGCATGCTTAGTTTATACATACCTTGATCTATGACATAGCTACCGAACATACGGAAATCACCTTTTATTGAAAAAATTCACTTGCAGGTTTCCATTTCCGGTTGCTGTAATATTATCTCCCGCTACAGGATTCCATGATAATTTTCATGGTAGCGCTGGGAGTTGCTTCTATCAACATGTTGATGCGGAGATCCATAGGAGGTCCGTCGTCCTCTTTAGTCTTACGCACATTAGAGTGGTGGTAAAGATTGGTTTCCACATTATCGTGAATGCGCTTGGGGGTTTTGTCTACAAAAGTGATAAACTGATTGCTCGCTGCTTCCGTGGTTACTCCGGTTATATAAGTGAAGCTGGTATTGTTGCCTGTGGTCAGTGAAGCGTCCACTGTCATCGCATTATTTCCACCATCCAGTACCACATTTCCTGTACCATATACTTTTCCGTAAAAAGGCATATTCCCGGCTTCGTAGGTATTGTACATCAACAGGTTGTTGCCTCGTATATTGAAATGGTACATCAGATTTTTCAGCTTTGTGTGATGCAGATAACCATTTACCAGTCCGTCATGTCCCTCACGGTCATAGACTTTTACATTCCTGAAATCCAGACTGCCCGAAGATATATGTATGGAGTCATCCCGGATTTGGAAATAGGTGTTCAACACATCAATTTTAGCATCCATTTTGGCCCTCACTTCACCTTCCAGATCCAAATGCTTGAAATCGCCATATAAACGGACATTTCCGTTGACACGGCCATTTATTTCACTGAAAATTCCTTCTATAAAAGGTTGTAAGAATCCCAGATTGGTACTATCTGCCCGAATCGACAGATCAAGACCTTTTAACTTGGGAGAGACATACCCTGTCACATGAGTGGAGGAAATTCCTTTTTCCGCTATTTGGGCATCCAGTCGTACTCCGCCCAATTCCTTATCCCATACACCTGCAATGTCGGCTTCTCCTAATAAAGAACGGTTCAGACAGAATTTGTGCACATTCAGACGGGTCCGCATCACCGGGTTCTTCATGACACTTTTCAGATGAACCTTTCCGGTTACAAGTCCGCCGAACTCTACATCGTCAAACTGCACAATATCCAGTACATAGTCCAGCTTGATATTTCTCAAATCCACCCGGCAGGAATCACTTTCCTTCTTGGTCAGTTTACCATCTATCCTTAAATATTGGTCTTCATGTTCAAACAGGAAATTATTAATGAATACGCGTCCCGAATCTATGGCGATATGCGAAGGATGAATGTTCCATACCGTATCATTTAGCACTACTTTTGTGGGCTGTATGTTTATATCTGCCTGAAGAATAGGATGGGGGCCTTCCGTTTTGAAGAAACGGGTATCGGCGGCAAATTTACCACCGTAAGTCACATCAGTATTGTTTCCCCAGTTAATTGTTGTTTCCAAATGATCGTTTTTAGCATTGGCTTCCACTGAGAAGTTAAGCATTGCACCACTTTTCATTAACATACCGCCTCGCAGTGAGCATTTGAACCGGTCGGAAGGATTCTCACAAAATAAAACGCCTGAATCATAACGTGTTCCATTGTATCTGAATTCCGGAAAATGTCCTTCTACGTGCAACTTTTCCTCGCCGTCGTTAAAATATCCTTTTAAAGATGCCGGCAGGTATAATTCCAATGGAATCTGAAATAATTTGGATAGCACTTCGGCATTTTCCAGGCAGATATCAAACTGGAAGTTATTGTGAGGCTCAGGCATATTATCCTTTATAGTCAGTAAGGACGGAATATAGCGTTGTACCGTCTTTACCACGCTGGCCGGAATGGTGTGGTAGGAATAGTCACCTCGTATCACCGCTGTCATGAAGGATGAATTTATGCGCAACTCTTTTTCACCGCTTACCTGTCCGGCTGTAATAGTCAGATTGTCAAGGGAAACACCCTCCTTCATCGGGAGCGTTTAATTGCAGGCTGTCCAATGAAATGCGCCCGTTCATGTCGTCAATGGATTTGCCGGTGAAATCAGCAGTGAGGCCCAGTGAAATACTGGCATTCTCATATTTGTCCGACAGATGGAGGTCGTGAGGGCGCAGGTTCTTTACGGATGCCTTCAGGTTAAAGTCAGGGATTGTTTTGGCAACATTGAAATTACCGTCTATCTGGACAGAACCGTTTGCGTCGTCCATGGATAAGCGCCCGTTAAAGCCTCCGTCCTTATATACGCCATCCAACATGATATTTTCATATTGATATTGACTATATTCAAAGGAAGATATGATTCCTTTGATGTATGATTCCGGATATCGGTTCTTATAGTTGAAACCTTTCAGTTCCACATTGAAATCCACCTTGCCGAATTTCTTTTCCTGATTAAGTAATTTTCCCAAATCCAGGTCTGCACTCGCCACACTACCCGAATAGGTTCTGCTCATACTTTGTTCATCAATGCTCATCATCACGTCCGTTTTCACCATGCCTGCCCCTGTATGGAACAAGCCTGTCAGTGTGAGATCATGCAGATAGCCCGCCGCTTCCCCGTTAAAACGAATATAGTCCAAACGTTGCAAAATGGGAGGAACCTTTCCCGTCAGGTTCGTCATCAGAACGTTTATGCCCTCTTTTGTCATGGTCAAGTTACCCAGTTTGCCGTAAATGTACATATCCATGCCTGCATCCCAGTTACTTAAGGCAGCTTCCCCTGCAATCATCAATCCGTGGTGGTTAGTCAGCCGCAGGGTGGGGCAGTCCAAATGTTTGCCGTGACCGGAGAAAACCAGATTTAGATCCAACGGTTCTTCAAAGCGTGACAAGGCAGGCACAAAAGGAGCCAAATCTTTCAGTATAACGGAAGCCTTCAAAGAGCCGTCATATCTTACATTTTCTGTCATTTGGGGCAATTCGGGCAGGCTGTCATACTTCAAGGTCAGACTGTCTATCTTTAAAGCAGTATTTGAAAGCTCCACTCCAAAATCCTTAATATCCAAACGTTTATTGTTGGCTGTAACTTTCATGGCGAACTTCTGCAATGAAAAACCACATTGTTCGTCAAAGCTGACCCGCCGGATGGCGGCATTCAACGAGTCGCTGCGCAATGCCTTCAGTGAAAGCGTTGCAGCGAGATTCTTCACCGATAGATGATGGGCATTGAACTTACCGGGAGTTTCCGGTTCCGATAATATATCGTATGTCACTCTGCCACGCCTTATCAGCACGGAATTAATTCGTAAATCCAAATTAGATTTTGTTTTAACCGTATCTTTGGACGCGAAAGCGTCTAACACAAACTGGAAATTAGGGGCAGATTCCGGAGTTTCCCGGTTCAAATTGACCGTAAATCCAAAAAGCTGGACACTGCTGATGGTGACTTTACCGTTCAATAAAGGCAGAAGGTCGAATTTTGCCGATAAGCGGGCTACTTTCAGCATCTCCTGGTTCTTCCGGTCATGCAAAAGGACATCTTCCACAATGATACGGTTCAGCAAACCCATATCAATCCGTCCTACAGAAACCTCCGTATTCAGTATGTTTTTTAATTCCTTAGTTACAAAAACAGATAATTTGCCCTGAACATACGGTATGTTCAGCAGCACAATTATTCCCAGGTAGACACCAATCAGTGTACCTAGCAGAATACGCACAGTGTATTTAAGACTCTTACTAGAAATCATTGTTTATTTTGGGCTAACAAAAATACGAATAACGTATGACGTAGCCCAAAATAAACGATTTTTTTTACTTGTTTTTATGCAATCTTTTCAACTCGAAGGAGAAAATGACACGGAAACATCCGATAATAAGGAAAGTGATGGACAGCATATAGAGCACGGTAACAGCACCAAGTCCAGGTTGCCAGATGATAGCCATAGAGCAAAGAATAGCCAGAATGCCAAACACCAGATACCACCCCCAGTCCTTTGTGCCATAGCGTTTCAAATCTGTGGAATAGCCACACAATGTAAACCCTCTGAACATCAGCCAGAGAGCAACAATAAACGGAATCAGTTCCATGCTGACCAACGGATAGAATACCAGATAAATACCTATCAGCAAATCAATAATACCTCCGGCAAGATACCATCCCCAACTACTGATTGTTTTTTTGTTTCCGGCAGCAAAAAAAACTTCCAGAACGCCACTGACCAGAATCGAGATACTGAAGATGACACTCAGTGCCACATAACTGCTCACAGGAGCGAACAATAAGCATAGTGCTACCGCAATGTAGAGCAAGCCCAGCAACAGGGACATCCACCAATTTTTTACAGCGTAGCCTAAGCCACCAACTAATTCATTCATATTTGTTAAGTTTTAGGTTATAATTTGAACTAATAACGCCCCCCTTGCAAAAAGGTTTACCTGCAAATACAAAAAAAGTCTTTAAATACCGCCGATTGACTTTTAGAACTCAAAAAATATTCCGAACTTTGCACGCTGAAAACCAAATTGATAGTTCTATTTACATTTTGAATAAAAATTGAATAAAAAAAGAATGAAAGATAACAAAATCCCTTCACCGTTAGTATCCCTTTTACCCGTATTCGTACTTATTTTATTATTGTTTGTCACTATCCGTACATTTGGAAGTGATGCCTTGTCCGGTGGCAGCCAAGTCTGTCTGCTAGTGGCTACAGCTGTTTGTGTGCTGATAGGTATGGCGGGATTCCGTCGTCCGTGGAAGGACTTCGAACTGGCTGTCACCAATAATATAGCCGGGGTAAGTACCGCACTTATTATCTTGCTGATCATCGGAGCTTTGTCCGGAGCATGGATGGTCAGCGGTGTAGTCCCTACATTAATATATTATGGCATACAGGTTATTCATCCTCATTTTTTCCTGGTATCCACTTGCATTATTTGTGCGGTAGTATCTGTCATGACAGGCAGCTCATGGACTACCATCGCCACTATCGGCATCGCACTGATGGGAATAGGGAAGGCGCAAGGTTTCAGTGAAGGTTGGATTGCAGGTGCGATTATCTCCGGAGCCTATTTCGGTGATAAAGTTTCTCCGCTTTCGGATACCACCATTCTGGCATCGTCCGTAACGGATACACCGCTGTTCACTCACATCCGTTACTTGATGATTACCACCGTTCCATCACTTGTCATCACTTTGATAATCTTTACCATAGCCGGATTGTCACATGAAGCCACTGATACCGGTCATATCGCCGAATACACCCGTATATTGAGTGATAAGTTCCATATTTCATGGTGGTTGATGATTGTCCCCGTTGTCACAGCGATACTGATTGCACGTAAAGTGCCTTCCATCATCACTCTATTTGTTTCTACGGCTCTGGCTACCGTCTTTGCCTTGATTTTCCAGCCCGGACTATTATGCGAAATCGCCGGACAAGGAGTCGAAGGGATTGCCGCCTTGTTCAAAGGAGGAATGGGAATGCTTTATGGTGGAACCCAATTGGAAACCGGTAATGCGGAAATAAACGAACTGATATCCACTCGCGGAATGGCGGGTATGATGAATACCATCTGGCTGATTATCTGCGCCATGTGTTTCGGAGGGGCGATGACAGCCGGAGGAATGCTCGGCAGTATCACTTCTGTCTTTGTACGTTTTACGAAAAAGCGGGTAGGAATGGTGTCATCCACAGTTGCATCGGGCTTGTTCCTGAATCTTGCTACAGCAGATCAATATATATCCATTATCCTGACGGGTAATATGTTTAAAGACATCTATAGTGCAAACGGTTATGAAAGCAAACTGCTGAGCCGCACGACGGAAGATTCTGTTACAGTCACTTCGCCATTGATACCCTGGAATACATGCGGTATGACACAGGCTACTATCCTTAGTGTTCCCACCATTGTGTATCTGCCTTACGCATTCTTTAACATTATCAGTCCCTTGATGAGTATCACAATTGCTATACTGGGATATAAGATAAAGAAAAAAGCAGAACAGCCGGGCCTGTCATAATAATGATAGGATCTGATGATTATATATCTTTCACGTGAAAGATTAGCAGGGTTCAAAAATAACTTGTACATTTACCCACCCTAATAAATCATTTTTATATTTTTTACAATAATATGAAGAAACACATCACATTCGCCCTTCTGTTTGCGGCTGCATTGACAGCCCAGGCACAACAGGGAGGCATTTCAGGTGAAATGCTGAATCAAATCAAACAAAGTTATAAGGCAACCCCTGCCGACAAAGCCATCCGTAACGCCTTAGGCGGAACAAGTATCAACACGTTGGCATTGAACCAGGAGAACCGTGCCGATTTTGATACGGAGTTTTCACACAAGGTGCTATCCAAGGGAATAACCGACCAACAATCTTCCGGTCGTTGCTGGCTTTTTACCGGACTGAACGTGCTCCGCAGCCAGATGATTGCCAAATACGGACTGGATGAGATGGAGTTCTCACAGAACTACTGCTTTTTCTACGACCAATTAGAAAAGCAAACTTATTCTTACAGGGAATCATTGATACGCGTGAAAAGCCGATGGACGACAAGATGGTGGAGTGGCTCTTTAAGCATCCCTTGAGCGATGGAGGGCAATTTACTGGTGTGTCGGATATTATAGGTAAATACGGACTTGTACCGAAGAGCGCGATGGTGGAGACTTTCAGCAGTGACAACACAGGAAAAATGAATAATCTGATAGGACTGAAACTGAAGGAATTTGGTTTACAACTACGCGAAGCCGCCGCTACCGGAGCGAAGCCGGCCGAACTGGAAAAGAAAAAGACAAAAATGCTGGGAACGGTTTATCGTATGCTGGTGCTGACCCTTGGCGAACCTGTTTCCACCTTTACATGGAGTCTGAAGGGTGGGGAAGCGAAAGAATATACTCCGGTGTCTTTCTATAAAGAGTTTTTGGGAAATGATTTGACCAATAACTATGTAATGCTGATGAATGATCCCAGCCGCGAGTTTTATAAATGTTATGAAATAGATTTTGACCGTCACCGTTATGATGGCAAGAATTGGACTTATGTAAACTTGCCGATAGAGGATATTAAAGAAATAGCCATAGCTTCCATCAAGGACAGTACCATGATGTATTTTTCTTGTGATGTAGGCAAGTTCCTTGATAGTAAACGTGGCTTGCTGGACCCTGATAATTATGATTACGAATCATTGATGGGAACTACTTTCGGTATGGACAAGAAACAACGTATCCAAACTTTCTCCAGTGGCAGCAGTCATGCCATGACCTTGATGGCGGTGGACTTGGATAAAGCGGGAAAGCCGAAAAAATGGATGGTGGAAAACAGTTGGGGCAGTGCCAGCGGATACAGAGGACACCTTATCATGACAGATAAATGGTTTGATGAATATATGTTCCGTGTGGTGGCAGAAAAGAAATATGTTCCTGCCAAGGTACTGGATATTTTAAAACAGAAACCTATCCGTCTTCCGGCATGGGACCCGATGTTTGCTGACGAAGAATAAGCGTTATCTCTCTACATTGTATATAATTTAAGCGGACTGTACAGAAAAGAAAGACTGTACAGTCCGTTTTTTTATTCTAAGGCATTGTGTATGTCTGTCATTTTTACTTCTCTCTTGCAAAAAGAAACATAATAGGGAAAATAGGTTTGTTGCAGTGATGAGTTATTGTATAATAGGCTTGCAGAAAGGTGTTTCTTGCATATTTAGGTATAATAAAAAATGGGAATCTCTTCGTAAGAGAACCCCAAAGTCAAGTTAGATCTCTGATATAATAAAAAGCGCTCATTCATAGGAATTTCCAGATAGAATTCGTTTCTTTGCGGTCAGAAACCATAAAATCATCTTTATTATGTCATCCCGCTTTGTAAACCCTTTCACGGATCTCGGCTTCAAGA
>ENA-OPYX01000984-OPYX01000984.1-human-gut-metagenome-genome-assembly--contig:-NODE-984-length-16139-cov-4.540657_pt1 | contig 16139 bp, 9 predicted proteins | sample MGYA00242639_ERZ504486 | MGnify/ENA primary metagenome ERZ504486 (study PRJEB26092, sample SAMD00036296) | human gut metagenome | host: Homo sapiens | study: EMG produced TPA metagenomics assembly of... | reverse complement strand
GTGGTAATTTGTTATATCCAGCTGGTTATTATGATGACCCCCGTACCTTGACAGAAGCAGAACAGAAAGCATGGGCTTCCAATATAGGTGTCAGTGGTATTGGTCTTAGTGAAAGTGAATCCATGCTTGGTCTGTTTGCCCGTCGTTTAGAATTCAATAATTCTCCGATGATGATGGAAAATTTTTTGAATGGTCGTATGGTTGATTGGAATGATGCTACTTTCCGCACTGGTTTCAATCAAGATTATAATGCAAGTATTTCGGGAGCTACTGAACGTGTGAATTATTACTTTTCATTAGGTTACATTAATAATGAAGGAGCTGTACAGGGTAATGAATACAATGCTTTCCGTTCTAACATGAAATCAATGCGAAGATTACAGATTGGTTGGAGGTAGGAGCGAATGTTAATTTCCAGGACCGTTTCGGATGGAGATATTCAAGTATCTCTTGGAAGTAATTATTGGGATAATAATATGTTGCGTAATTCTCCATATGCTTCCATGTATGATAACAATGGTAATTATGAGCAATATCCTATGTCTGGTTTGCCTACCAATGGTGGGTACAATTACTACTTTGATCGTCAGTATTACGATTTGGAAAAGGGGTATACCGTATTAAATACTATTTTAATGCAAAATTACTTTGCCAGCAGGTTTTTCTTATCAATTCAATATTGCTCCTCGTTATCAGTGGTTCTATGACCGTTATTGGATGTCTGCTGATTTGCCTAATGCATCTGCTGCTGATCGAGGTGTGAATCGTGGTTGGTCGAAAAATTTTGATTGGAATTTGAACAACACCATTACATGGGACAAGATATTTGGCGAGCATCATTTCACCGCAACCTTAGTACAAGAGGCTGAAGAACACCGATATTGGAGTGACAATGTTAATGCACGTAACATCACGCCGAGTGATGCTCTAGGTTTCCATTATACGCAAGGGGCTAACAAGACTCAGAGTGGCTTTAGTACTAATGATACTCATTATACTGCTGCTTCCTATTTGGGGCGTTTATTCTATAGCTTCAAGGATCGTTATATGTTTACAGGAACATTCCGTCGTGACGGTTATTCCGGTTTCGGTTCTAATAATCCTTGGGGTAACTTTGGATCTGTTGGGCTTAGCTGGGTATTCTCTGAAGAAAACTTTATGTCTGATGCTCACGATTGGATGGATATGGGTAAGTTGCGTTTGTCTTGGGGAACTAATGGTAACCGTGAATTTGGAGATGTTTACTCTACGTTGTCTAATTTGTCACTGGCAGGTGGAAGTATGGTATATTACCAAAATGGTAACTCGAACGTTGTCAATCCACTTTATATGAGTCGTTTGGCTGCACCTAATTTAGAATGGGAAAAGACTAAAGCGTGGAATATCGGTTTGGATTTTTCATTTTTGAATGGAAGACTTACTGCTAACATGGATTATTATTTGAAGAAAACAACAGACATGATAATGAGCCAGCGTTTGCCGAGTTTTTCTGGTTTCGGTTCCATCATGGCCAATTTGGGTGAAGTACAGAACCAAGGCTTTGAAATCGCTTTGAATTCTACAAATATTCAAAATAGGAATTTTACATGGAATACTTCCGTAGGATTTTCTATTAATAAGAATAAAATTAACCATATCTACTATGATTATGACGAGAATGGTGTAGAGAAGGATGATACCTCCAATGGTTGGTTCATCGGTCAGGCAATCGGTACTATATGGTATTATGAAACCGATGGAGTTTGGCAGAATACTCCTGAAGACATTGCTTCTGCTGCTTTGGTAGGGCAGAAACCGGGTGATCCGAAAGTGGTGAATCACTATACTGAAGATGACTGGATTTTGGAAGATGGTACTCGCATACCTGTCTACAATGATAATGATAAGGTTTATCAAGGGACTACAGCTCCTCCTGTTTACTGGAATTTACGTAACGATTTCACTTTGTGGAAGGATTTGACTCTTTCTGTTTCATTATACTCTTATATGGGACACAAGAGCCGTGCTGGTTATTGGTTGAATCAGGAGAACGGAGGGTCACAGGTAACTAACGGCTTTAATGTGGCAGCTCGTAAATATTGGACTCCTGATAATCCGACTAATGATTATTGTCGTTTGAATGCTGCAGGTCCCAATACGGGGCTGGCTAATGGTGTAGATAAAGTTTACAACCGTAGTTTCGTTCGTTTGGATGACATAACTTTGGGTTATACTTTGCCACAGAAATGGACTAGGAAATTTATGATAGACCGCATCCGTCTTACTGCAAGTTGTAAAAACGTCTGCACCTTTGATAATTGGGAATATGGTGATCCCGAAACTGGCGGATTGGCTACACGCACTTTTAACTTTGGTATTAATGTAACACTCTAATTTCTGAAAAATATTATGAAAACAAGCAATATGATATTTACAAAAGCATGTATGGTACTGGCTGCGACTGCTTTGGTGAACGTTAGCTGTACGGATGAATTTTTTGAAACAGGACCCTTTGTCGTTTTACAATCCCGAAAATACTTACACAACAGAATCTGGTTTGCAATCAGCCTTGGCTATGTGTGATTATGGCTTGAAAGAAATGCTGATGGACGGAAATGGTAACGTGATGCCTATGGCTTCCCTTTATTTCATGACAGATATTGGTCTGTATGGGAAAACCGATGCGGGCGATATGCAAGACGACTTTTGCCAATAAGATAACTCCGACATCCGGTATGAAAGGTGGTGGGGATGAGAATGCTATGTCACGTTTCTGGGACCGCACATGGAATAGTGTGACTTTTGCAAATACTATTATCTCCAATGTAGGTAAAGTAGAAGGGTTGGATCCCACTTTGCGCGATGAATATTTAGGACGTGCTTACTTTCATCGCGCCTATGCCTACTATCACGGTGTATTATTGTTTGGCGATATACCTTTAATTACGAAGCTGATTGAAGTACCTAAACAAAACTATAAATCCACGAGTAAAGAGGCAATCTTCCAAATGTTGGTGCATGATTTGGAATTCGCTGTAAAACATGTGTCTCCACAGAAAGAGATCGGTTATATAGGTACTGTCAACCAAGAAGCATGTAAGCAATTGCTTATCAAGTGTTATTTAGTTGTAGGTGAATATCAGAAAGCTGAACAATTAGCTACCGATTTGATTAACAATCATGGTTTGGCTTTAATGAATGCTCCGTTTGGAACGAATGTTTCTTCTGGTAATCCGGAAACATGGCCGGTAGAACGTAATGTAATTTGGGATTTGCATCGTGGAGTAAATATAACTGATGCTTCTAATACGGAAATGATTATGCCTATTTTGAATTATTATGCTGAAGGTTTCATCTCCTATCCGCAGATGCGAGCTATGTGTGTGCATTGGAGTAATGGTATTATCCGTGATCCTCATAACTTAGGATCTCCAACTTATAATTATGCACGTACTGCTGGGGAATATGATGCGAAATTAGATTGGGTACGCGCTATGGGACGTGGTATTGGTTGTTTCCGCACTTCTTATCATTATAATCAGACCATTTGGAATTATGATGGTGAAACAGATTGGCAGGATATGCGTCATAATCGAGAAATAGGTAATTGGATGGAAATGACGGATCTTAAATACAATAATCCAAATTCTGCTTATTATGGGAAAAACATGATGCTTTATGCACCAGAAGATTATTATGATCCGGAATCAGGTGATTTGTTGGTGAGAAAAGGGGATTTGCTTTGTTCTGATACTATTCGTAGTTGGTTCCCGACCCCATTGTACAAAGTATATATACTTGATCAAAATGCTGAAGAAAATATGGGGGCTAATCAGTTTAATGGAGCAACCAAGGGCAATAGTGTGTCTAATGGTAATCTATACTTGTTCCGTTTGGCAGAAACTTACTTACTTCGCGCTGAGGCTAAGTTCTACCAAGGTAACCCGATTGGCGCTGCAGAGGATGTGAACGTAGTTCGTCGTCGTGCTAATGCCAAAAAGATGTTTACTACTGTAACTATCGGTGACATTGCTGATGAACGTGCTCGGGAATTGTATTTGGAAGAATGGAGACAGCCTGAATTGACTCGTATTTCTTGGTGTCTTGCTCGCAGTGGTCAGCCGGATGAATGGGGAGAAACTTATAATCTGTCTACTTGGGATAAGCAGAGTGGTACGGATTTGAATGGAGGAAGCTACTGGTATAAGCGTACTACGCGCTACAATATTTTCAATCATGGGCCTATTGTTTCCAACAAGGAATTGAATTATCAAGTAGATAAACGTAATCTGTTTTGGCCGATTCCCAACTCGGCTATTACTGCTAATACAGGTGCGCGGTTGCGGCAAAATTATGGATATGACGGCTATGATGAAGCGATTCCGATGTTTACTAATTGGGAAGAAGCAGTGGCTGATGAAGAATTGACAAAATAATGATAGTTTTCAACAGGCGTTGTTGATACTGATAAAGCAAGTCTGATTAACTTGCGAATTAGATTATAGGAGGACTACGGCTTGAAGTGATTTTAACCCGTAGTCCGTTTTTATCCCTTTTAAGTAGAGGAATATAAAATTTCGGAATTCACTATAGAAAAATCGTTCATGCTTAATTTTTCTACTACTCTTGATTATTTTTTAGCCTTTTTTATTCTTTTAAAGCTTTAAGTTTGCAATGTGAAAAATAGATAAAACGAACTTTAAATATAATGCTTATGAGGAATAAATCTGCTCCCGATTAATATTGGGAATGTGACAAAATTCAGCCCAAGGAGTTTCTAATCACAACTCTATTCGGATAATATTATTACCTATAATCTAATTTAATAAGAAAAACGATGAAATCAAACTCGTTCTTAAGAAATCGAAAGGCTTTGACTGCCTTATTGCTTTGTACAGGTTTCGTTGCGACCCAGCCGTTCAGTGTGATGGCTGAAGAAATTGTGACTGCCGTACAAACTGTCCAGCAACAGAAACAATCCGTTTCAGGTACTATTAAAGATCCGGCAGGGGAACCGGTTATTGGTGCCAGTATTTTAGAGAAAGGTACTACCAATGGTACAATTACTGATTTCGATGGTAATTTTACATTGAATGTGGCTCCAGGAGCTACATTGGTTATTTCTTATATAGGATATAAGAATCAAGAAATGAAAGTTATTCCGGGAAAATCACTTAACATTATTTTGCAAGAGGATACAGAAACGTTGGAGGAAGTGGTGGTAGTCGGTTATGGTGTGCAGAAGAAATCAGATGTGACCGGTTCTGTTACTTCAGTAGGGAAGGAGCGTCTGGGAAAACTTCCTGTGACGAATGTATTACAAGCTGTTCAAGGTGCGGCAGCAGGTGTTACTATTACACAAACATCTTCCATTCCGGGCGATGCGCCGGATGCTTTGGTGCGTGGCCAGAATTCCATCAATGCTAATTCCGGGCCATATATTGTTGTGGACGGTGTGCCTATCAGCAAGTCGGGAGGTACATTGAATGATATCAATCCGAATGATATTGAATCCATGGAAATTTTGAAGGATGCTTCGGCCACTGCCATTTATGGTACAAACGGTGCGAATGGTGTTATTTTGATTACTACTAAGCGTGGTACTTCCGGCAAGCCGACTATTCGTTATAACGGATATTTCGGAGTGGAGGATTTTTCTCATAAACTAGATTTCTGTGATGGTGCGCAAATCACTCAACGTTATAGAGATTATGTGTCACAGAACCCCGGAGAAACCATGTACAATGATTATGTGAAGAATGCATACGAAGCGGAAAATCAGGCCAATGGTATAGAGAATGATTGGATTGATGCTGTATCGCAAACTGGTATCATCCAAGACCATAACGTAAGTATCGGCGGTGGGGCGGATAATGTGAAGTATTACGTTTCTGCCGACTATATGAGTCAGAAAGGTGTGTTGAAAGGGTTCAACTACAAACGTTACTCTATTCGTACGAATATTGATATGAATGTGACTGATTATATGAAGGTGGGAACTAATTCCTATATAGTATCTCATAACCGTGACGGTGGACGTGTTAACTTTCTGATGGCTGAGGCTATGTCTCCTTATGCAAAAATGTATGAAGAAGACGGCAGCTATTGCATTAATCCGATGTACAGTGAAACTTTGTTTACCAATCCGTTGATGTGGACTACTACTAATCCCGAGCGTCGTCAGTGGAATATCAATATAAACGGTTATGCCGAGATTGATTTCGGAAAGTTGATTTCTCCTCTTAAAGGATTGACCTATAAATTCAATGGTGGTTATGCATATATGCCCAAACGTTATAATAATTATGAAGGTAAGTCGGTGAATAATAAGACCGGTTATGCTGAAATAAAGAATGAAGAAACACAAAGTTATACCATAGAGAATATCCTTGCTTATAATCGTGATTTAGGAAAGCATCATTTGGATTTGACAGCTTTGTATGCCGCTTCACGTAAGAAATATCAACGTTCGCAAGCTATGGCCAGCAAATTTATTAATGACGACCAGCAGTGGCATAACATGGGTAGTGCGGAAACACCTAGCGTAGCTTCATATACCGACCTTTATACTACTGTTTCACAAATGGGACGAATTAATTATTCTTATGACAGCCGTTACTTGTTTACATTTACAGTGCGTCGGGACGGTTCTTCTGTTTTCGGTGATAATAACAAATACGGTGTATTCCCTTCTGTCGCTTTAGGTTGGAATATTGCCCGTGAATCATTTATGGAATCTTCCAGTAATTGGTTGAACACATTAAAGCTGCGTGCGTCTTATGGTAAAGCGGGTAATGAGGCCATCGGAGTATATCAGTCACGTGTGAAGATGGATTCAGGCATGTTGGCTTTAGGCGGAGCTTCGAATGCAGGTTTATGGCCCAATGATTTGATGGGGAATGCGGATCTGACTTGGGAAACCACAAAGAGTTTCAATGTCGGTCTGGACTTCGGACTTTGGAATAACCGTTTGACAGGTAATATTGATGTGTATTTCTCAAAGACCAACGATTTGCTTCTGAAACGTAATTTACCTAAAGTAACTGGTTACAATACCGTGTACTCCAATATGGGTGAAACAGCTAATAAAGGTGTGGAATTGACACTGAATTCCCGTAATATTGTTTCAGGCGATTTTACCTGGAGTTCCAATTTGGTATTTTCATGGAATAAGAATGAGATAAAAGACCTTTATGGAGACGGACAGAACGACTTGGGTAACCGTTGGTTCCTTGGACATCCGATAGGCGTGATTTATGATTATACAATGGTTGGAATCTGGCAGGAAGATGAGATAGCCCGTGGCGACCATTTGAATTGGGACCCGATTGCAGAAGCTGGTGATGTGAAGTTGGCGGATATCAGTGGCCCTGACGGAGTACCTGATGGCAAGATTGATGACAATGACCGTACCATCAAAGGGCAGACAACACCGAAATGGATTGGTGGTCTGACGAATACGTTCACTTATAAGGATTTTACATTGAGTATCTTTATCTATACTACACAAGGATTGAAAAAGAACAATTCATTGATCGGTATGGCAGGTGATGAAATGGGACGTCGTAATACCACTACTGAAATAGGTTATTGGACTCCGGAAAACAAGAGTAACGAATGGCGTTCATTGCGTAAGAACTCAAACAAACATGGATATGGTTTCCCTTGTGATGCCAGTTATACACGTATCAAAGACATCACATTAAGTTATACTTTCCCACAGCGCATGATTCAGAAGATGGGTATCGGTGGTTTGCAGCTTTATGTGAGCGGACGTAACCTGTTTACTTTCACGGATTGGGTAGGTTGGGATCCTGAGGCTCGTCAGGTAGCTCGTGGTAATAGTTCATGGGATAGTACAAGAGGTGAAACTGTATATGACAGCAGTAACTACCCGATGACTAAGAGTTGTGTATTTGGAGTTAATTTAACATTCTAAAAAACGAAGAACTATGAAATTTAGAAATATATTATTAACAACTTTTGCTGCATCGGCATTTGTTATTGGGACTACATCATGCAGCGATAGTTTTCTGGATGAGAAAATGTACTCTAGTTATGGTCCGGAAGTATCAGATGTAAATGCGAAATTGGTAGGTCTGCACCGTCAATATGCTGCTATATGGGGAATGTCCAGTCAGCAGGGATTTGTAGGATGCTGGCAGGTAGGTACGGATGTAGGTGCTCCCGGTGACACTCAGGGGGTAGAGGTTCCTTTTTACAGATATCAGGAATTGAATGCAGAGAATGCAGGGGTAAGTTTCCTTTGGGAAAAATTATATGAGCTCATTAATAGTGCGAATCAGATTATCGCTTCACAAGCTGAAGGCGGTGATGCGGCGGCAACAGCCGAAGCCATGTTCTTTCGTGCTTATGCATACAATATGTTGGTGACATTATGGGGGGATGTACCTTTGGTGACAGAATCTACTAGTATTCCGCGTACAGATTATACCCGTAATGCGGTTGCCGAGGTGGATGGAGTCATTGATTCTGACTTGGTTTATGCCATGTCTAATCTTCCGGTAGTGGGAGCTGCCAAAAATGAAAGCCGTATAAATCAGGACATGGCAAGACAGTTGGCAGGAGAAGCCTATCTTCGGATGGGTATGCGTGATGCTTCCTATTTCAAGAAGGCGGAAGATGCGGTGACGCCTATTATAACAGGTGGTAAATATGAACTGATTTCAGCAAGATATGGTAAATATGCGGCCGAGCCGGGTGATTATTATCATGATATGTTCCGTTGGGGGAATCAGCGTCGTTCACAGGGGAATATGGAGGCTATCTGGACTTTCGAAATGGAGTATAACCGTGATGTGAATGGCGGTACGATTGACAATCCGCAACAACGTCGTAACTGGGTTCCTGCTTTCCATAAACTGGATGGTATGGTGAATGCGGATTCCATAGGCGGTCGTGGTAATGGCCGTTTGCGTATCAGCAATTTTGTGAAATACGGATTGTATGAGAAAGGTGATATCCGTAATTCTAATTATAATATCCGTCGTGTAATGTGGTATAACAAGCCCGGTTTTTCAAAAGAAGTTGGTATTGATGCTAAAGGGTTCTTGGTGGATAAAGACAAAGGTGTAAGAAATGTGACATTAAAAACGGGCGACCAGGTCATCCCTCACGAGGGAGATTCATTGAACGTATTTTATCCTCATCCCACTAAATGGGGGGCTTATGATGAAACCGATGATTTTGGTTATGCTGTAGTGAAGGACTGGCCTGTGATGCGTTTGGGAGAAACTTACTTGCTTCGTGCAGAGGCTCGTTTCCGTCAGGGGAATACACAGGGGGCGGCTGATGACATCAATGTGTTGCGCGACCGTGCCTTTAAAGACTATCGTGCGGTGGCTCCGGGTGCTGGTAAAGTAACGGCTGATCAGATTGACATTGACTTCATTTTGGATGAACGTGCCCGTGAATTGATTAGTGAGGAGAACCGTCGTATGACTTTAGTCCGGACCAATACGTTGGCCGAACGTATCAAATTGAATGGGGATGTGGAACCTGCCGCACCAAGCAATAAGGTGATTACAGGTTTTGATGCCAATATCCATACATTGCTTCCGATACCTCTCACCGAGATTCAATTGAACAAAGACGGAGATTTGAAACAGAATCCGGGTTATTGATTCTGTCGGATATAAGTAAGAAGATAGATATATAAAATATTGAAAGAGCATGAAGGGCATATCTCTTAAAGAGAGTGCCCTTATTTTATTTCCTCTAGTTTGGTAAATCCGACGTGATTTATTTCTTTAGAAAGAATAAAAGCGGCTTTTGGCTGATTTCTGTCCTATTTTGCACGAATTATACCCCCTTTTTTATTAGCAGAATATGTATTTTTGAAGAATAAAAAACAGCTGTATCGGGTTGGAACTCGATGACAGGTAATGAATAACCCCATAAAATACTATGATGCGACTTTTATTATCTCTTTTATTGCTTTTGTCATTTTTGCAGATAAATGCACAGACTTATCCTAAAGTGATTCTTCTGGGTGATTATCCTGACCCTTCTATTATGCGTGACGGCAAGGATTACTACATGACTCATTCTCCTTTCTATTACGCTCCCGGATTCTTAATCTGGCACTCGCAGGATTTAATGAACTGGGAGCCGTTATGTCGTGTCATGCCTCAATATGAAGGCTCTGCCATGGCACCTGATTTGTTGAAATACAAAGATACTTATTATATTTATTATCCTGCCGCAGGAACCAATTGGGTGATGTGGGCGAAAGATATTCGTGGGCCGTGGAGTCTTCCCGTAGACTTGAAGGTAGGAGGAATTGACCCTGGTCATGTCGTGGATAGGGAGGGAAATCGCTATCTTTATGTGGATAAAGGGGAGGTGATCCGGTTAACAGAAGACGGACTTGCTACCGTTGGGGAGAAGAAGAAAGTATATGACGGATGGAAATATCCTGATCATTGGGATACGGAATGCATGTGTCTGGAGTCCCCGAAACTGAATGAACACAACGGATTATTATTATCTTCACTTCCTAGCCGGAAGGAGGGACTGCGGGACCCCGCAACGAGCCACATGGTTGTGTCCGCCCGTTCAAAAAGTGTGACCGGCCCTTGGGAGAATTCACCTTACAATCCCATTGTGCATACATATAGTGCAACGGATAGTTGGTGGTCTAAAGGTCACGGCACACTGATAGATGATGTGAACGGCAACTGGTGGATTGTTTATCATGCATATGCCAAAGGCTATCATACATTAGGACGCTCCACCTTGATTGAACCGATAGAATGGACGGAAGACGGCTGGTATCGTACCGTATCTGCCGCTACCCCTGTCACTCCGGAGCAGGAAATCAAACATGGATTGGAACTGTCCGATGATTTCAAAGGTCCTCAATTGGAACTTCAGTGGACTTTTTTGGAAAGAATATGCTTCCAAATCCCTGACTTTCAAGGAGGATATCTTATGGATGAAGGCCAAAGGTCGGACTCCTGCCGACGGACGGGTGTTGTTGACCACCGCTGAAGACAAAAATTACGAAACACAAGTGGAAATCCGGACAGGGAATGGAAATGTGGCCGGGCTTATCCTGTATTATAATGAAAAGGCTTATGCCGGAGTCGTTTCCGATGGAAAGAGATTCTATATTTACCGGAATGCGGAGCACAAGACGGAACTTCCCAATCGCATTGGGAAACATTTCTTTGCCAGACTGCACAATTGCGGTAACCGTCTGTCCGTCGAGGTGAGTAAAGACGGGGAAGAATGGGCTGTCCTTGCCGGTGATATGGATGTTTCTTCCTTGCATCACAATAATTATGGTGGTTTTTATGCTTTGCGTGTTGGTCTGTTTTCCGCTGGAAAAGGAAGTGCGGGTTTCAGCCGCTTCCGTTATCGGAATGCAGTTCCGCGAGAGAAAGATATGAGCGCCTATCTGATGGTCTTCCACAAAGACGAGGACCATGGACTTCACATGGCAATCAGTCCCGACGGCTACACTTTTACCGCCTTGAACGAAGGAAAGCCCGTCATAGCCGGAGATACGATAGCTGAACAGAAAGGTATCCGCGATCCGCATATCTTCCGTGGTCCGGATGGAGCATTCTATCTGTCGATGACCGATTTGCATATTTATGCGCAGCGTGACGGATATCGTGATACAGAATGGGAACGCGATGGAAAAGAGTACGGATGGGGTAACAACCGGGGGCTGGTATTGATGAAATCTTGGGATCTGATTCACTGGAAGCGTACCAATCTGCGCTTTGACAAGTTGTCTGCCGTTTTTAGTGAGATTGGTTGTGCCTGGGCTCCCGAAGTGACCTATGATGATAAAAAAGGAAAGCTGATGATGTACTTCACCATGCGCTTCAAGAATGAGGCGAACAAGCTTTACTATGTATATGTCAATGACGACTTTGACAGGTTGGAGACTTTACCCCAGCTTCTGTTTCAATACCCCGACGAGAAGATCTCTGCTATTGATGCGGATATTACCCGTATAGGAGATAAATATCACATGTTTTACGTTTCACACGACGGGGGAGCCGGTATCAAGCAGGCTGTTTCGGATAGGGTAAACAGTGATTACAAGTATAATGCCCGTTGGTATGATCCTGAACCCACGGCGTGCGAAGCTCCGAACTTGTGGAAACGCATCGGTGAGGATAGATGGGTGTTGATGTATGATGTGTACGGGCAGAAGGTTCATAATTTCGGATTCAGTGAAACTTCCGACTTCGTACATTTCACTTCTTTGGGACAGTTTAACCAAGGAGTAATGAGGACTACTAACTTCACTTCTCCCAAACATGGGGCAATCATTCATCTTACCCGCCAGGAAGCGGAACGCCTGGCAGAACATTGGGGGATGTCTTACGATGCTTTGCTTCCATCTGAATAAGAAACATTTTATATAAAATAATTCATGATGAGTAAACTGAGAAACAGCTTGTGTGAGTTGTGCACAGCTTTGATTTTCTTTTGCGGATGCAGCAATGAACCGTTGCAACCCATTCGTTCAGGTGAGATATGGCCTGATAACAACGGAGAGCATATCAATGCCCATGGGGGCGGAGTAATGTACCATGATGGAACATACTATTGGTTCGGTGAGAATAAATGTGATACTACCAGCAGTGCCATGGTGGGAGTAATGTGCTATTCTTCTCGGAATCTTACTGACTGGAAGAACGAAGGCGTAGCGCTTTCTGTTGTTGATAACGACAGCAGCGACATAGCGCGTGGATGTATATTGGAACGTCCTAAAGTGATATATAATGCGAAAACAGGGAAGTTTGTGATGTGGTTCCATCTGGAATTGAAAGGAAAAGGTTATGCAGCCGCCCGTGCCGGGGTGGCAGTCAGTGATACTCCTGTCGGTCCTTACCGTTTCATCCGTTCGGGACGTGTCAATGCTGGTAAGCTGCCTGTTGATATGGACGGACAGGCTGTTGCAGTGCTGGATACTCTGAATGCCAAGAATTATGAAAAATGGTGGACTCCCGAATGGACGGATGCTGTGCAAAAAGGCTTGATAGTAAAGCGTGATTTGGATGGCGGACAGATGTCTCGCGATATGACTCTTTATGTAGATGAGGATGGTAAAGCCTACCATATTTACTCTTCCGAAGAAAACCTCACACTCCAAATAGCGGAATTGAGCGATGACTATCTTTCACACACAGGGAATTATGTGCGTGTGGCTCCGGCAGGACACAATGAGGCACCTGCTATCTTCAAAAAAGACGGAACCTACTGGATGATCACTTCCGGTTGTACCGGTTGGGCTCCCAATGAGGCTCGTATGTTCTCGTCTTCTTCCATCTTCGGACCGTGGTCTCAGCATCCCAACCCTTGTGTGGGACCTAAGTCGGAACTTACGTTTGGCGGACAGAGCACTTATATTCTGAAAGTGGGGGGGAAGAAAGACGCCTTTATATTTATGGCGGATATCTGGCGTCCGGAGCATCCCAGTGATGCCCGTTACATTTGGTTACCTGTTCAATTCAAGGAAGGAATTCCATACGTGGAGTGGATGGACAACTGGACACTGGATTTCTTTCAGTAATCCCTGTTGAAAATAGTCTGAAGGATGGAAAATAGTGCAATAGTCTGTTCTTGACTGATTATTGCATCCATCTTGCTCGATTTTACCCCTATGGTTGTCAATCAGATTTTTTATCTTTGCTATCGGTAAAAAGAGATAATAGGTATTAAAGATAGGTTTTTAGGAAGAAGGTTAACATACTGTGATGTGATAATAGAATTTTAGGTTAGGTTAAGTTAGAATTGAAGGCATATTTCGTGAGGAAATGTGCCTTTCTGTTTTCATTACCTTTCTAGGTTCGTATATTTGTAATGTCGAATTTGTGAAACTTAAAATAGAATATGCATGAAAAAGATTGGATTGTTTTTGTTGTTAGGTTTTTCTCTTTCGTGGCTGGTGTCTGCTTGCCAAGAACGTCAGCAGGAAAGACGGAAGGAAGTGCCTTTGGATTCTATTGTACTGAGTGACCCTTGCATTTTGGCAGACAGGAAGACGGCTATGTATTATATGACCGGAACCGGCGGTATGCTTTGGAAAAGCAAGGATTTGAAACTTTGGGAAGGACCGTTTCATGTGGCAAAGACTGATTCCGGTTCGTGGATGGGACCGAAACCAATGATTTGGGCTGCCGAGTTACATCCGTATAAGGGCAAGTATTATTATTTTGCCACTTTCACCAATCAGGCGGTGAAGATTGATACGGTACAAGGGAATGTAATAGAGCGCCGTGCCAGTCATGTTTTGGTGAGCGATAACCCGGACGGACCTTACGTTCCCATGAAGGATTCCACTTACCTGCCTGCTGATAAACCAACCTTGGATGGGACTTTCTGGGTGGATAAGGACGGAAAGCCTTATATGGTATATTGTTATGAATGGTTGCAAGCCTTGGACGGTACGATAGAGAAAATAGAACTGAAGCCTGACTTAAGTGGAACCATAGGCGAAGGGAAATTGCTGTTCCGTGCCAGCGAATCGCCGTGGAGCCGTGAAAAAGATGCGGATGGCAAGGACAAACCGAATAAAGTCACTGACGGTCCGTATCTATTCCGTACAGGAACAGGTAGACTCGGTATGATTTGGACTAGTTGGATTTATAATGTGTACACTCAGGGAGTGGCTTATTCTGAAAGCGGAACCTTGGATGGACCATGGATACAGGAGAAAGACCCGATTACTCCTCCCAATTTCGGTCATGGGATGTTGTTTCAGACCTTGGACGGTAAATGGTTGATGTCTGTACATAGTCATAAGGATGTAAACGGACGTTATATTCGTACTCCTCGCTTGTTTGAAGTCGATTTTTCCGGAGATAAATTGGTGGTGGGAAAACCATATATTCCTTGAAAGTGCTTTATCTTTTTTCGAGAGGAAAGGTAATTACTTTTGCTTTCAATGAAAAGAGATGTGTAGAAAGAGTTGGAAGGACAGCTTTATGAGTCTGTCCCTCCAAATAAATGACCGGGTTAATCCCAACCCGGATTCTGTTTCAGTGCCCCCTGAGCCAGGTCTACCTCTTCCAAGGGGATAGCCCACAGATAGTCACGGTTGGCATTGAACTTGCGGGTTTCAATAAAAATGCTTTCTCCTTTTGCATTTATCCCGTATACTGGTTTAGTAACATCCTTTTCTGTTGTTTTATAGCTACGGGTATCAAACAGGTGCATTCCCTCGAAAGCAAATTCCAAACGACGTTCCAAACGGATAGCTTCGCGCATTTGATCTTTGGACAAGCCGGAAGGCAGAGGAGGAAGATTTACGCTGGGACGCTGACGGATTTGATTGACCGCATCATATACTTCCGTATCCGGAGCAGACAGATTTTCGTTACGAGCCTCGGCGAAGGTCAGCAGCACTTCTGCATAGCGGATATAGATAAAGTTGGTCCAGTCATAATTATTGATACCGTCATTGTCCGGATTGATATACTTTTTCATGCTATATCCTGTACGGGTATGGCTGCCATCTCCCATATTGTTCAGGTTGAAAGTCTTTCCTGCTATTTGTGACCCGTTCCACAGTACAGAGAAGCCTAGACGGGGGTCACGGTCGGCAAACGGGTCTTCCGGATTATAGAAAGGAGACTCTTTGATTGATTTGCCATCTTTGCATGGATAGGAGTCTATCAAGTCTTGAGTAGGTGATAAAGCTTCCCATCCTCCCATCATGACGGGAGCGAAGAACTGTCCTATATAACTGCCTTCATTAGAGTTTTTCGGGTTTTCCAGATATTCGCGATCAAAGATGATTTCATTACATAACTCTGCTACAGGTTGGAACAAGTCACCATAGTTATCATACAGTCCATACACATTCATGCCCATTACTTTGCGTGCGGCGGCTTCCGCCACATCATATTTGTGTGCGTAGAAAGCAACTCTGGCTTTCAGTGCGTAGCAGGCTCCGGCACTCGGTTTTCCGTGGTCACTGTTGCTGCGGATATCGGGCAAGCTGGCTGCTGCTTTATCCAATAATCCTACTATATGATTATAAGTCTGTGTGACGAGCAAGTCATGTTGATGGCTGTTTAACTGAGTTAAACTCTGATTAAACCTATTGTTTCGTCAATAGTAGCCTAAGAGCAGGTGCGACATCAGTTGTGCTAAGCTGCTCTGAAAAGGTA
>ENA-OPYX01000983-OPYX01000983.1-human-gut-metagenome-genome-assembly--contig:-NODE-983-length-16148-cov-10.542663_pt1 | contig 16148 bp, 17 predicted proteins | sample MGYA00242639_ERZ504486 | MGnify/ENA primary metagenome ERZ504486 (study PRJEB26092, sample SAMD00036296) | human gut metagenome | host: Homo sapiens | study: EMG produced TPA metagenomics assembly of... | reverse complement strand
AAGTCGAATTACAACATTTAAGTCTTTTCTAAAATGTAACTCACATTGGTAAGCCGTATGCCTTAATAGGGCACGTATGGTTTGATAAGGGGCGGTAGAATTTAAACTCTATCGCCTACTTTCTTTTATTGACATACGATATCAAAATGATATCATTTAGATAGTGGAGGTGCTTATATGACAGAAAAAGTTTTAAGCAACAAAAAGAATGGCATGGCCATGATGATATTATGGATCGTTTTATATCTTGCAGCAGTGTTGATGACAATAGTAGGAGCTGCAGTGATTTGGCCACTCTTTATTATTGGTGTTGTATGGCTATGTATTGGTTGGATTCCATTTTTGGGTTTAAAAGTATTGAAACCACAAGAAGCCTTGGTTTTAACATTATTTGGTAAATATGTAGGTACTTTAAAGGATGCTGGATTCTATTATGTCAATCCTTTTTGTCAGGCTGTCAATCCTGCCGCAAAGACAAAACTGAATCAAAGTGGAGATGTGGATGATGGGTCTAAGAAGAGTATTTTTCAGGCACAAAATAATGGCACGGTAGAAATGGCTTCGAAAAAAGTATCTTTGAAAATCATGACTTTAAACAACAATCGCCAAAAAATCAATGATTGTCTAGGAAATCCTGTTGAGATTGGAATTGCCGTGATGTGGCGTGTTACAGATACCGCTAAGGCTGTATTTAATGTAGATAACTATAAGGAATATCTTTCTTTGCAATGTGATAGTGCATTAAGAAATATTGTTCGTATTTATCCTTATGATGTAGCTGAAAATGTAGATACAACAGGAGATGGTATTGCCGATGAGGGAAGTCTTAGAGGTTCTAGTGAAGTGGTTGCTTCTAGAATTCGTGATGAAATTCAATGTAAAGTAAAAGATGCTGGTTTAGAAATCATTGAGGCAAGAATTACATATTTGGCGTATGCACCAGAAATTGCAGCCGTTATGCTTCAAAGACAACAGGCAAGTGCCATTATTGATGCGCGTAAGATGATTGTGGATGGAGCTGTTGGCATGGTTGAAATGGCATTGGATCGTTTAAATGAAAACGGGGTTGTAGAATTGGATGAAGAAAGGAAAGCGGCTATGGTTTCTAACTTGTTAGTCGTACTTTGTGGAAACCATGATGCGCAGCCAGTTGTAAATTCTGGCAGTTTGTATTAATGGAAAAGAAACAGATTCCTTTGCGTCTTTCAAAAAAATTGTATGATCAAATCGCTTCATGGGCAGAAGATGATTTTCGCAGTGTCAATGGACAAATTGAATACTTGTTGACAGAGTGTGTGAAACAAAGAAAAAAGAATGGCAAATACGTCAGTGATACGATGGATGAGCCTATTGAATTGGATATTAAGTAAGAGAATGTAGAAATACATTCTCTTTTTAACTTGAAAAAGTATTCATTAATTTAAAGTTTTACAGGTTAACACTGTAAAAAATGTTAAAAATATATACTTTATTTGGTATACTTAGAATAAAGAAGGTGATATTGTGATTATTAATAGACATGATTATATAGAAGGAATAGCTCCATTCATTGGTCAACCATTAGTGAAAATCTTATCTGGTGTAAGGCGTTGTGGAAAATCAACTATCTTTGAAATGTTGAAAGAAAAATTGCTTGCTTCTGGAATTGAGAAAAAATGTATCATCAGTAAAAGATATACAGATATGGATATAGCGCAGAATATTACGGCTAAACAAATGTATGATGAACTAGTTTGTGAATCAAAAGATAATGAATATTCATATTTGATTTTAGATGAGATTCAAGAAATATCGGGATGGGAAAAGGTGGTAAATTCTTTGTTGGAAAAAGGAAATTTCGATATTTATGTGACTGGCTCAAATTCAAAATTAATGTCGAGTGAGATTTCAACTTATCTAACTGGAAGATATGTGCAAATACCTGTATATACATTGTCATTTAGGGAGTATTTACAATTTAAATCTAAGAGTCAATTATCAAAAAGAGAGTTGTTGAATGAGTATATACGTTTTGGAGGCTTTCCTATTGTCGCATTAAATGAGTATGAATCTAATGCGGCATATCAAATTGTGAATGGTATATATTATACTGTTGTTTCTAGAGACATTGTAAATCGTCATCGTATTCATAAACAAGAATTGTTTGATCGTGTTGTCAAATATGTGGTTGAAAATACAGGTAAGACATTCTCGGCCAATTCAATTTCTAAATTCTTAAAGAGTGAGAATCGACAACTCTCAAATGAAAGTATATATAATTATTTAAGATGGTTAGAACAAGCCTTTATTATTTATCCATGTAGACGATATGATTTGCAGGGTAAAAATATTTTGAAAACACAAGAAAAATATTATTTGGCAGATATTTCATTGAAATATGCTTTGTTTGGATATAATCGAAATATGTTAGATGCTGTAATGGAAAATATTGTGTATTTAGAACTAAAAAGACGAGGCTATGATGTTTATGTTGGAAAGTTAGGTACAAAGGAAATCGATTTTGTCGCTATTTTAAGAGATGAAAAAATCTATGTACAAGTCTGTGTTCAATTACCCGAAAATTCAGATCGTGAAACTAAAAATTTGAAGGATATTCAAGATAATTATCCTAAGTATGTAGTAACGTTAAATGATTTAGATGTTGGAAATGATGAGGGAATCAAAATTGTGCATCTACAAGACTTTTTATTGCAAGATCGATGGATATAATAGTCAATTTGATTAAGTTGTACATTGTAATGTATATGTAAAAAACATAAAATACTCTAAAAATAGGAGGTAAATATATTTATGTATACAAACAATTATTCAAACTCAGTTAGCACAAATTCATTATATAAAGTATACAGCTGGATGATGGTAGGCCTTGGAATTACGGCAATCACTTCGGCCTTGTTGTATGCTTCAGGCATATTCATGCTTATTATTCAAATTCCCATGATTTCACTATTATTATTCATAGTACAAATTTCGTTAACGATTTCAATGGGACGTCAATTATCACGTAATACACCCGCTTCCACAATGAAGACGATGTTTATTGTGTATTCACTTACAATGGGAATCAATATGACATCATTGGCTTATGTATATAGTGCTGGACAGATTGCAGCTGCCTTTGGCATTAGCGCTATCTACTTTGCATGTTTAGCTATTATTGGAAAGACGACTAAAATGGATCTTAGTAAAGTGGGAAACATTTGTTTGATTGGTTTGATTGCGATGATCTTTAGTCAATTTTTCTTCATGCTATTTAGAGTTGGCATGGATGTACGCTTATGGAGCGTGATTGGACTCTTATTATTTACTGGACTTACAGCTTGGGATATACAAAAAATGAATTATATGTTGAATGGCTATGAAGATGAAAAGATTTCGATTTATATGGCGCTACAGCTATATTTAGATTTCTTGAATATTTTCTTATACATTTTGCGATTATTAGGACGTAGAGATGATTAGTTTCATCTCTATTTTTTATGGTTGACAATGTAAACTAATATTGTATACTTTAATAGTTCACAAAATGAACTAAAGGAGTATGTATGAAAGTATTAAAGAAAATAGGAATTACTATATTATGTTTATTATTGATTTGTGGAATAGGAATTGTTTGTCTGTTTCACAAGGAATATAGCTCATTAAAATCATTAAAAAAAGTAGATGCTTATCCAATGTATACAATGGATTATAGTGCGGATTATGGATTGGATGAGTTTTTAGAAAAAGGTGCAAGCAATGATAAAGAGCTTGTCGAATTTGTGGTGAATCACGTAATGAAGGGGTTACCATTAAGTATTGAAATTCCAGATTTAGGTTGCTCTACATTTATTGCACAAAATAAAGATTCAGGATATCTGTTTGGACGCAACTTTGATATGGATTATTCGCCAAGTGTATTAGTGAAGACGAAACCTAAAAATGGGTATGCCTCTGTATCTATGGTGAATTTAGGTTTTGTTGGGTATAATGAAAAACATTTACCAGATACATTAAAGGATTCATTAGTAACTTTGGCAGCCCCTTATGCACCATTAGATGGAATGAATGAAAAAGGATTAGCGGTTGGTGTATTGTTGATTGATACAAAACCTACAAATCAGAATACAAAAAAGGTGGATATCACAACGACAACAGCGATTCGTTTAATGCTTGATAAGGCCAAAAATGTGGATGAAGCATTAGAATTATTATCTTCTTATGACATGCATTCAAGTGCGAATAGTTGTTATCACTTCCAAATTTGTGATGCTTCTGGAAAGAGTGTTGTTGTAGAATATGTGGATGATGAAATGAAGGTTGTATATCCAGACAAGAATTATCAGTGTGCCACAAATTTCTTATTGACTCAACCCGAAGCAGAATTTAATTTTGGCCAAGACCGCTACCAAATTATTGATGAAAAATTAAGTTCCACAAATGGGAAACTATCCAAACATGAGGCTATGCAACTTTTATCCGATTGTTCACAAGAAGCGCATAAAAATAAACAGGGAAAAATATCAAAGACACAATGGTCTTGTGTATATGATTTAAAGAATAAAAAGGTAACGATTTGTGTGAATCAAAATTATGATGCGAAATACACAATTTCTGTGCTAGAATAAAACTATGAAAAAGAATGAACAAGTATTAGAAGCATGGCTTCAAATGACAACTGTTATCAATAATGAAAGAATCACTCCAGATCTTCCTTACAATGAGTCGATGATTTGTCGTTATTTATATCAAAATCAAGATTTAGATGTAACCGCAACGGATTTATGCAACTATATGCGCATGCAAAAATCGCAGATGAATCGTACGCTTACAAGTATGGAAAAAAAGGAATTGATTACACGTATTCGTAGTGAAAAGGATACGCGTAAAATCTATATTACATTAAATGATTCGATGATTAAAATCTATAAGAAACAACATGAAAAGATTTTAAAAATTGTAGATGAATTGTTTGATAAGATTGGCTATGAAAGACAACCTGAAGTGATTGAACTGTTTGATTTGATTACACAAACCGCAAAAGAAATGTTGAAAAGATAAGCTGGATCCCCAGCTTTTTCTTTTGTTTCATAAACCCTTCTTTTTTGATAGAATATAGGTGGCGTTTGGGGAGGCTTATATGAAAAAATCAAATTATGTAAAAGATGTATTGATTGTATTATTGGGAAATTTTATGGTGGCAGTGTCGGTTGCTTTTTTTGTTTTACCGAATAATACATTAACTGGAGGGGTAGCCGGTGTGGCAGTGGCATTAAAACCGTTGTTACCATTTATTCCATCGGTATGGTTGATCAATATATTGATGATTGGACTTTATATTGTGGGAGCCGTTTTTTTAGGAAAGGCATTCGCATTGAAATCATTAATTTCAACATTTAGTTATTCGTTTTTCGTTTCTTTGTTGACTTATGTGACAACTTTATTTCCAAAAGATACATTTGTGATGCAACCCATGTTGGCAAGTATTTATTGTGGGTTGATTTCAGGTATTGGCTTAGGACTTTGTTTTAGAGTAAACGCAAGTACAGGAGGAATGGATATTCCTGCATTATTGATTCATAAATTTACGCATATTTCTTCTGGAAATTCCGTCATGATCATTGATGCTTTAACTGTATTATTGGGAATGTCTACATATGGTGTAGAACCAGCTTTGATTGGAGTTTTATCTGTATTCACATCTGGTTTTGCGATTGATAAAACGATTTTGATTGGTTCAAGTACAGCTATTAACTGTATGGTTATTTCGGACCAATGGGTTGAAATTAAAAATCATGTACTAGACAACATGAAACGTGGAGTTACTGTTTTAGAAGGTAAGGGTGGATATACAAACGAATCCAAACCTGTATTGATGATTGTTATTCCACAAAAAATGTATTCGAATTTAGAACATGAAATCATGAAGGTGGATCCAAGAGCGTTTATTATCGTGAATAGTGTTCATGAAGTCGATGGCGAAGGATTTACTTATGAATTGGAGGATTTAAAGTGACGACAAAATTAGTGATTTGTGACATTGATGCGACATTAGTGAATGAAAAGAAAGAATTGACACCTAGAACGAAGAAAAATTTAATTCAACTTCATGAAAAAGGAATTTATTTTGGCATTGCATCTGGTCGTCCAGCAGATGAATTAAAACGCAATAAAGAGTATTGGGATTTACCTTTTGACTTTGATTTTGTGGTAGGGATGAATGGCGCAGAACTTTGGGATGGAGTGCATCAAAAATTCTACAGCTATTTCATGATGAAAAAGGAATGGCTAAAAGAAACCATGGAAATCATGAAAGTTGTCAAATGTAATCCAATGATATATTGGAATGGAAAGATTCGTTGTGTTCATATTGATGATTGGATGATTCATTCGGCTTCGACATCGCATAAAGAATTGGAAATTGTAAAATTAGAAGATTTCTATGCACATGAAAACGCAAAAATCATGTTCCGTATGAAAGAAGAGGATATGCCTAAGGCGGAAGCTTGGGTAAAAGAACATCCAAATCCTTATTATCATGGTTTTAAAACACAATCCACACTACTTGAATTTTGTGATAAAAGAATTAATAAGGGGTATGGACTTAAAAAAATATGTGAACTCAATGATTTAGATATAAAGGATGTCATGGCCTTTGGAGATACATCCAATGATAATGACATGTTAAAAGTAGCGGGTTGTGGCGTTTGTATGATCAATGGTACGGATGATACAAAGGCTTGTGCTAATGCCATTACCAAACAGGATAATGATCATGATGGCTTAGCTATTTATCTAGAAGAAAGTGGAATTCTATGCTAAAAGTATGCGTAATTGGAGGGGGTCCATCCGGATTGATGGCTGCCTATACGGCAAGTTTAGAAGGGCATCAAGTTGAATTGTTTGAGAAGAATAAACAATTGGGTAAGAAATTACAACTCACAGGTCATGGGCGTTGTAATGTGACAAACAATTGTTCAAAAGATGAATTTTTTAAGCATGTTGTGCACAATGAAAAATTCTTGTATAGTCCTTTTTCACAATTTTCGAATTTGGATATGATCAAATTTTTAAAATCCAATGGTTTACCTACCATTGAAGAAGATCATGGACGTATGTTTCCAGGTTCAAACTCAAGTCAAGACGTTGTCTTATTGTTTGTAGATTTATTACGCAAAAACAATGTTATTTTACATATGGATGAGGCTTGTACAGATTTATTGGTTGAAGACGATAGAGTTGTTGGAATCAAAACGGATAAAGGAACATATTCATTTGATGTAGTCATTGTCGCAACGGGAGGAAAATCATTTGTATCCACAGGAAGTAGTGGAGATGGATATAAATGGGCTCATAATTTGGATATTAAAGTAAGTGATTTGTATCCTGGATTAGTTGCTTTACGCACTAAGGAAGACTTTGATTTGGCTGGACTTTCATTGTCTAATGTTGGAATTCAAATAAAGAAAGGTAAAAAAGTTCTTTATAAAGAATGTGGTGATATTTTATTTACCCATGAAGGTTTAAGTGGACCTGCAATTTTGGCCATGTCAAGCTATGTCATAAATTCAAAACCCGAACGAATTATTTTAGATTTAATTTGTGATAAATCAATTGATGAAGTAGACATGCTCTTGTTAGAACGAATGAATCATTCTTCGAATAAAAAATTGAGCCATATTTTAGAAACAATGATTCCTAAGCGATTGGTTCAATATGTTATGAATCGATTATATATTGATGATTCTTTAAAAGCCAATGAAACCACAAAAGCACAAAGAAGAAGTATTAGTGAATTATTAAAGTGCTTAAGTTTTGAAATCGCAAATTTTGCAGGTTTTGATCAAGCTATGATTACTGTGGGTGGAATCAAGACCAATCAAATTCAGCCTCAGACAATGGAAGCTAAGAAAATTAAAGGTTTAAAATTTGTTGGAGAAGTTTTAGATTTGGATGCACAAACAGGTGGATACAATCTACAAATCGCATGGACAACAGGATATGTTGCGGGAAGCACAATAAAAGAAGGGGCCAATTAAAGTCCCTTCTTAAATTTTGATGCAGGAATATGACAATAGGCACCTGGATTTTTATCTAGGTATTTTTGATGATATTCTTCGGCATTAAAAAAGTTTTTCATAGGCTCTACTTCAACAGCTAGAGGCGAATCATATTTCTTTTGGATTTCGTTGTATTTAGATTGAATGGTTTCTAAATCTGCTTTTTCCACATAATAAATACCTGTACGATAGGAAATACCGATATCTTCACCTTGTTGATTGACGGATACCGGATCAATGATATCAAAGTATAAGTCTAAAATTTTAGATAATGAAATTGTTTTGTCATCATATTGAATTTCTAATGTTTCTGCATGACCTGTAAGCCCTGCTTTAACATCTTTATATTCTGGATTTTGCGTTTTACCATTCGCATATCCAACAATTGTTTTTAAGATGCCATCAAATTGATCAAAATAGTGTTGTACACCCCAGAAGCAGCCACCTGCTAAATATATTGTTTTTATCATTTTAATTTATAATATTTTCCTTTCGAATCCTTTTATATCTGACCTACCTTTTTTTGCGTAATCACTTTCGATCCATTTTGAAAGTTTACACTTCTTTTGTTTATTCGCTAAGATAGGCATTAAATATTTGCTTAAATCATCAATTGATGCATAGCGTGTATTGATTTTAGGATAATTTTTTTTAAGGCTTCTAAAACCTCTTCATCACTCGCCTCATTTGGCCTTTTGATTTGTTTGTGGCGGTTGCTTTTTTTTGCATTTTTGAACTTGTTTTGGCTGTTCTTCTTTTAATGGCAATAAGAATGTATCTCTTGTTTGCAAGATTTCGATGTCGATGTCTTTACCTTGAAACATTAAAGCTTGTTTAATACCATGAAATCCCTGATCATTTGTGACAAGAAGAATTTTTTTAGGTATAACATTGGCAACAACTTGACCAAGAAGTGTAGCACAATAGATGTCCGCAAAATTCTTTTGACTTTGGTGTGTATTGAAACAATAGGAATTAGGAAAATCTTTGGCAATCGTAAAGATTTGTTGCCATGCTTTTTGTCCTATTTTTTCAAAGTTTCCAAAGAAAAAGAAAACGCTAGGACTTGTGGCGTTCAGTGTATTAATATCGAATTGTTGGACATTTTCGCAGTCAATACAATAGAGTGTACAGTCTTCAAAATTATCGATTTGTATATTTTGAGGTGAAAAACTCATGCATTGAGAAAATGTTCCAATTGAAAAATTAAGTTGTGACATTTCATTCATCCTTTCATAAATAATTATAGCACAACATGGTATTCTTTCCTTTTATTTGTTATAATAAACTTCAAAGGGGGAGTTTTAGTGGCTTATTATCACATCTTAAAAGAACGTCGTACAAACCTAAAACTTTCCATTCAGGATGTTTCAAATCAGACGCGACTAGCGCCTCAATATATACAAGCTATCGAAGAACACAACTTAGATGTTTTTTCGGATGATTTTTCTTTCGTTCGTTATTTTGTACATGCCTATTGCGATGCCATTGGTGTAAATTGGCAAGCAATCGCTGATGAAGTGGACATGGATATTAATGAAGTGGCTCATCAAAAAGATATGGCTTTGACAATGGCACAAAGACGAATGGTAGAGCAAATGGCGAGTGTTCAAAAGAAAAAGAAGTCATCGACTAAAAAGAAAAAATCTTGGTTTCAAAAACATGTAAGTCGAACAAGTTCTTCTTTGAGTACAAATCAATCGCAATTGATTAAAGTGCTTGTCCTGATTGGAATTGCAGGTTTATGCGTTTTATCTGTTATTAATTTTGGGCTTCGTGCCATTTCAAATCAGAAACTTCAAACGCAAGAGGCTTTGCGTCAAGAACAGCTTTCAAAAAAGGAACAGGAAACCAATAAATTGGCAAATCAGCGTCAAAAGGCAAAAGAAGCTGCGGCTTTGGTTGTCGAAAAAATAAGTGATGAAACCAATGCATATCAGCTTTCAAATATACAATCTGATGTAAAAAAATTAGATTTAAGTATTACTTTACCGACTAAGTCAAAGATTACTGTGACAAAAGATGGTGAAACGATCAACGATGATACAAAAGTATATACGGGTACATTTACGCAGTCTCTAGAATTATCCGAGAATTGTACTTTTGAAATTAGTATTGAAACATATTCGGATAACTCGATTACTATTGATGGAAAAGAGATTTCTTTTGATAAAACAGATTGGCAAGAAGGCCAACCAGCTGTTATAACTTTACAGGTTGGAAAAGGAAATCAAAAAGAGACTGAAGAATATTCACAATATGATGATAGTGACTATGATTATGGTTACTCAGATGAATATTATGGACAAGAGGGGGATTATACATATGACCAAAATGAATATACCGAACAGACTAACGATTATTAGAATTTTATTAGTACCGGTAGTTGTAGCTGTATATTTGTGTATGGATCCTACTCTTTGCGTAATTGATGAAACAAGCGGCTTAGCCCTTCGAGATGTGATTGCGTTTGTGATCTTTGCGGTTGCGAGTATTACCGATTTCTTTGATGGAATGTTGGCAAGAAAGAACAATTGGATTACTTCATTTGGAAAATTTGCGGATCCAATCGCAGATAAGATGTTAGTCAATACAGTATTGATCTTGATGGTTTATTTTCATCAGGCCAATGTGATTGCCGTATTATTGATGATCGCAAGAGACTTGATCGTAGATGGGTTAAGAATGAGTGCTGCAAATTCTGGTGAAGTTGTCAGTGCAGGAATTTTTGGAAAATTAAAAACTGTACTACAAATGTTTGCGCTTGTGTTCTTATTGTTGAAAGATTGGCCATTTGTCTATATGGGTATTCGTATGGATCAAATTTTGTTGTGGGCAGCAACAGTGGCTTCTTTATATAGTGGATTGATTTATTTCAATCAATTAAAAAAATATGTTTTGGAGACTATGTAATGAATGATGCAAGACAACTAGTTTCTTTATGTACAGAAAATCATTTAACCATTTCTAGCTGTGAAAGTTTAACGGCTGGATTATTTACGAGTACGATTGCCTCCATACCTGGGGCAAGTGCCATATTAAAAGGTGGCTTAGTGACTTATTTTACACCAATGAAAAGTGTATTGGCTCATGTGGATGTGGACTTAATTCAAAAATATGGTGTAATCAGTGAAGAGTGTGCGTATGCGATGGCTAAAAATACAAGACAAATTATGGATGTGGATTATTGTATTTCTTTTACAGGAAATGCTGGACCGGATGCTTGGGAAGAAAAACCAGCGGGAAGAGTATATTGTGCAATCGCATCAAAAAAAAACTATTCAAGTGTATGGTTTTCAATGTACAGGTTTGTCTAGAAATGATGTTAGAGAACATGTTGTTATGCAGATGATTGATATATTGATTCAAACAATTCAAAAGGAGAATATATGCCAAAAGAAAAAGTAGAAACAAATAAAGATAAGCTTTTAAGTGATGTTTTAAATGAAATCGAAAGGGAATATGGTAAAGGTTCTGTCATGAAACTTGGGGATCGAGCGGCTGTTGATATTGAACCTATTCCTTCAGGAAGTTTACTTTTAGATGATGCCTTGGGTATTGGCGGATATCCAAAGGGAAGAATTATTGAAATCTTTGGTCCGGAATCAAGTGGTAAAACAACGCTTGCTTTACATGCCGTTGCTGAAGTTCAAAAAAAGGGTGGTCGAGCAGCCTTTATTGATGCTGAAAATGCGATTGATCCTGTATACGCAAAAAATCTAGGTGTTAATATTGATGAATTAATTTTGTCTCAACCAGATTCAGGTGAACAAGGATTGGATATTATGTTGATGCTTGTAGAAAGTGGAGCTGTTGATTTGGTTGTTGTAGATAGTGTTGCAGCTTTAGTTCCACAAGCCGAATTAGATGGTGAAATGGGTGATAATCAAGTCGGATTACAAGCTCGTATGATGTCTAAGGCTATGCGTAAGCTTGCCGGAGCAATGAACCAAAATGATTGTACAGCTATTTTTATCAACCAGCTTCGTGAAAAAAGTCGGCGTTATTTATGGAAATCCAGAAACAACACCTGGAGGTCGTGCTTTAAAATTCTACTCATCTGTTCGTGTTGATATTCGTAAGGCAGATGCCATTAAAAATGGTACAGACATTGTAGGGAATAAAGTCAAAGTAAAAATTGTTAAAAATAAGGTAGCTCCTCCATTTAAATCGGCTGTACTTGAAATTATGTACGGAGAAGGAATCTCTTATATTAGTGAACTATTAGATTTATGTGTCGATGCTAATATTGTAAAAAAGGCAGGAGCATGGTTCAGCTATGAAGGAGAAAAAATTGGACAGGGGAAAGAGGCTGCCAAAGCTTACATCAAGGCAAATCCAGAATTCAAATCAATGCTTGAAGAGAAATTAAAGGAGTTTAGAACAAACAAAGATGTTGAAGAATAAGAGTTCTGCGTAGAACTCTTATTTTCATTTAGAGGTATATATTATATGGCACGTTTAGAAAATAAGAATTATAAATCTATTCAAAAAAGTGAATTAAATAATCCGGTTGTATTTGTGGTGGACATGATAAAGGGGTTTGTGAATATAGGCCCACTTCATGATGAAGCCATTGGCAATGTGGAAAAGAATATTGAAAATCTATTAACATGTTTAGAGTGCAACAATGTTTTTGTGTGTGATTCACATCCACCAAAGACGCGTGAATTCAATTCGTTTCCAGCACATTGTGTAATTGGAAGTGAAGAATCTGAAGTAGTTGATTCTTTAAAGCCGTTTGTGAAACATGTCATCAAGAAGAACAGTACGAATACGTTTATGGCACCTGAATTTGAAGAGTTTCTAAATTCAGATTTGAAGTATTATCGTGATATAATTGTGACAGGTTGTTGTACAGATCTTTGTGTGCTTCATTTTGTGTTAAGTTTAAACACTTGGTTCAATGAACACAATATGAATGAATATCGTATTATCGTGGTTGAAAACTGTACAGAAACCTATCATATACCAGAAGTACATGAAGCTACATTCTTTAATGATGTCGCATTTAGAATGATGGAAATGAATGGCATTCAAGTTGTTTCTGAAGTAAGGGAGTAAGATTAAAAAAATGAAAGATAAGAGAAATTTAAGTTTAGTCATGGACTTTTATGAACTAACAATGAGTCAATGTTATTTTAATGATAATAAAGACAAAGAAGTCGTATTTGACTTATTCTATCGTAAAAATCCGGATGACGGGGGATATTGTGTATTTGCAGGTTTAGAACAGGTTGTGGATTATGTTTCAAATTTGCATTTTGAAAAAGAAGATATTGATTATTTACGCTCATTAAATCAATTTAATGAAGAATTTTTAGAATATTTATCGACCATACGTTTTACAGGAGATATTTATGCGATTCCAGAAGGAACACCGGTATTTCCTCATGAACCATTGGTTCGCGTAAAAGCACCAATTATTGAAGCACAACTTGTAGAAACGGCATTACTATTGGCTATCAATCACCAAACTTTGATTGCGACAAAGTCACGTCGTATTGTACAAGCTAGTGAGGGAAGAGCAGTTATGGAATTTGGTGCACGACGTGCTCATAACTTTGATGCAGCTATTCTAGGAGCAAGAGCTGCATATATTGCAGGTTGTGCAGGAAGTGCTACAACATATTCTGGTAAAGAATTTGGTGTACCTGTACTTGGTACAATGGCACACTCATTTATTCAAAGTTTTGATACCGAATATGATGCGTTTATGTATTATGCTAAAACATATCCAAATGCATGTACTTTATTGATTGATACATATTCAACTTTAAAATCAGGTATTGTGAATGCCATTAAAGTAGCTAAGGATTATCTAGAACCCAATGGATACCGTTTAAAAGGTGTTCGTATTGATAGTGGAGATATGGCATATCTTTCTAAAAAAGTTCGTAAAATGTTAGATGAAGCGGGTATGGAAGATTGTAAGATTGTTGTATCCAATTCCTTAGATGAATATGTCATTGAATCTTTGATTCACCAACAAGGCGCTAAAATTGATTCGTTTGGTGTTGGTGAAAACTTGATTTGTTCAAAAAATTCACCAGTATTTGGTGGTGTTTATAAAATGGTGGCGATTGAAAAAGATGGTCAAGTAATCCCAAAAATCAAAATCAGTGACAATGTTGAAAAAGTGACAAATCCAGGTATGAAGAATTTAAATCGTATTATGGATAAAGAAACAGGTATGGCCATTGCCGATTTACTTACATTAGAAGATGAAGTCATTGATACAACACAAGATTTAACAATCTATCATCCAATGTCACGTTGGAAATATAAAGTGATTCCAGCTAATACATATACAGTACGTGATATGTTAGTGCCAATCTTTAAAGATGGAAAATTAGTTTATAATCTACCAACTCTAGAAGAAATTCGTGCATACAGCGAAAAGGAACTTGCTACAATTTGGGATGAAATCAAACGTTTTGTATATCCACAAGAATATTATGTTGACTTAAGATGAAAAGTTATTGAATCTTAAGCTAGAAATGTTGAAGAAATATAAATAAAAATTAGATAATAAAAATCAAGCCTAAATTCATAAAATTTTGTGTCTTTCCATGAAGGACACATTTTTGATGATTTTCCACGACAAAAAGATGGATTTCTCCAATTTTTTAAATTTTGTTTATAATGTATTTAAGACTACCTTTCATATGTGGTCTTGTTTTTGCATATACCGTATATTATTTTTAACAGTTTGGCGGTACATGCGGTTTTGGCAGCTTTCGAATTTAGCGGGTTCGATTGCTGCTTTTTCTTTTGATAGAATCGATTCACTGGATTATCTTTAGCTCCTCTTATAGAACATCCTACAGCCAGAAACAATAGACACCTTAGATATTTATTTCCTTTTTTGGATATTTTTAAATGTTTTCCATCCTGGTCTCCTGACTGATATATATGCGGATCCAATCCTGCATATGCCACAAGTGCTTCTCTTGATTTAAATTCTTCTATATCTCCAATCTCTGCAATGATCCTTGCAGCAAGATTGGTCCCTATTCCATCAATGCTTAAAATATATCTATATTCTTCTAAAGTAGAAGCAACTGTTATCATTTCATTCAATGTTTTTTCACATTCCCTCTGTGTTTCGATTACCTTATCAAGTAATATTTTAAATATTTCAACTTCTACATCGTCCTTTTCACATCCGGGATATGTCTTTTTCGCAAATTCTATTATTTTTAATGCATATTCTAAAGATACCTTATGATTATGACATGTATTTTTCTCAAGATATCTGGCAACTGTTTCAGCCTTCTTGTTCTTCAATAAATCCGGATGTGGATATTTCTTTAGGATTGTCATTGGAATATCACTGTATCCATCCTTAAATAAATCAAGATATCCCGGAAAACAGATGCTTAACTGATTTTGAAATGTAACCTTGTATTTTCTAAGATGATTCAACTGATCTTCATACAATCGATTCTTTTTCCTGAGCCAGTTATATGTTTCATCCTTCTTTTTTAGTTCCATCATTTCTTCTTTATCATAATAAACTTTTGAAATAGATATTGGATCAAGCTTATCCGTCTTCTTATTATGTATTTCTTCTTTCCGCTTTCTGGCAGATTCTAAAGGATTGATTATATATGTCTTTATACTGTTCTTACTTAGAAATCTTTCTAAAGGTTTTGTATAAACTCCGGTTGCTTCAAATACGGCACATACCTTTTCATTGGTTTCAGCTTCCAGCTTTTGAATATCTTCTAGAAGTCTTTTGAATCCTTCAATATCATGATCAATTTTCTTTACTTTACCAAAACGTTTATTGTTCTTGATAAAACACATGTAATGACTGTTTCCATTGGAAACATCAATGCTTACAATTGGACTTTCCACACAATACTTCCTTTCATTAAACAGTAGAGATAACTTCCAAATTTCTGCTCCATATTGTTTCGTTTTACATACTGACTTGATTCAATTACCGTCTTTTTAGATATAAGCTTATTCATAAATGTTGATTACCAAATTAATTGCTAACACAGTATTCAAATTAAATGATACACATAATTAGGTATCTTCAAATTATTTATACATATATATTCATATTAAATATGAAACCCAATCATAAAAAAATGGATA
>ENA-OPYX01000981-OPYX01000981.1-human-gut-metagenome-genome-assembly--contig:-NODE-981-length-16164-cov-4.663590_pt1 | contig 16164 bp, 17 predicted proteins | sample MGYA00242639_ERZ504486 | MGnify/ENA primary metagenome ERZ504486 (study PRJEB26092, sample SAMD00036296) | human gut metagenome | host: Homo sapiens | study: EMG produced TPA metagenomics assembly of... | reverse complement strand
CAGGATTTAAATTTAAAAATTGCCGAAGAAAATAAAAAATTAAGACGAAAAGCCGAAATTTTAAAATTAACGGAAGATACAAAAGAAAAAATCAGCAAAATTAATGAATCAATTACAAATCTTAAGACTGATATATCTTCATATTCTGCGGCTATAGATGAGCAAAATAAACGAAAGGAAAATTTACGGGGAAAACTTAAATTTGAAAACAAAACAGCAGCTTTAAACGAGAAATCGAAACTTGAAAAGAAAATTGAACAAAACAAAGCCGAATTGTTAAAAGCCGAAAATGCGTATAAAGAGTGTGAAAAATCAGTCAATGAATTTAAAACGCAAATAACACAACTAAACGATATTTTAAAAGATGTTGAAGAGATTAACATTGACGATAAAAAACAGGAGAGAGATACTGTTGCAAAAGAGAAAAAACAGATTACGGATTTAAACAATATAATCACACAGCGTATAATAGCAAATAATACCGTTCTTAAAAATCTTTCTGCTCAAGCGGCAGATCTTGCAAAGCTGGAAGAAAGGTGGAAACTTATAAATTCACTTTCCGATACGGTAAACGGCAACATAACGGGTAAGCAGAAAATCACTCTTGAAACTTATATTCAGACTGCATTTTTTGATAAAATAATAGCTCGTGCAAATGTTCATCTTATGAAAATGTCGGGAAGTAAATACGACCTCAAACGAAAAGATGTTGCGGATAATTTAAGTAGTAAAAGCGGACTTGACTTAAATGTTATTGACCATTACAACGGTACGGAGCGAAGTGTAAAAAGTTTATCGGGCGGCGAATCCTTTATTGCATCGCTTTCACTTGCGCTTGGACTTTCCGATGAGATACAGGCATCGGCAGGCGGCATTAAAATGGAAACAATGTTTGTTGACGAAGGATTCGGTTCGCTTGATGAAGAAACTTTAAGACAGGCAATGCAAGCACTGTCGGGACTTTCGGAAAATAACCTACTTGTCGGTATCATATCTCATGTGGCTGAACTTAGAAGTGAGATAGACAAACAGCTTGTCGTAACTAAAGAAAAGTCAGGCGGCAGCAAGGTTGAATTGAAACTTAATTAGCAATTTGCAGGTTTGACATTTTTACACTAAATATGTTATAATCAATTGTAAATATCGGGGAATTGTACGCTGTTTACAATTCCTCTTTTCTATTAAAAAAAGAGGCGGTAAGATGAAAAAAATTATTGCACTTCTGCTTGTTGTGTTAACTGTTTTGCTTTGCGGTTGTTCGATGGGGGACGGAAGTATTCGATTCGGAGCGGCAGGTTTGGGCGGTGTTTATCACCAGGCGGCAACTTCATTAAAACAGCTTTGCCGAAAAATGACAGCGCTCTTAAGATTGAAGTAAAGACCACAGCAGGCTCTGCGGCAAATGTTCGTTTGCTGTCACAAGGTTATCTTGATGCGGCAATTGCTCAATCTGATATTATAAGCGACGCATATAACGGAGAGAATTCATTTAAAACAGCATATAAAGATTACAGCGCTGTTGCGGCTCTTTACACCGAAGTGTGCCATATTATAGTAAGGGCAGATTCTGACATTAACAGCGTTCATGATTTACTCGGTAAAACGGTCAGCGTCGGTGAAGAGGAATCGGGTTCACAACTCAATGCAAAACAGATTTTATCCGCATACGGTTTGAATGAAAAAATGGTTAAAGAGGAAAACTTTAATTATGCGGATTCAGCCAAGGCACTCGTATCGGGTGAGGTTGACGCTTTGTTTTGGACAGTCGGCATAAACGCCACAGTTGTGGAAGAGCTTTCAAGACAGTGCGACATAAAACTTCTTAGCATTGACAAAGAAGCGTCAGACAAGCTTAAATCAGCGTATTCGTACATTGACTGCAAGGTTGACGGAAACACATACAACGGTCAGACTAAGGATGTAAATACCGTTGGAGTAAAATCGGTACTTATTGTAAGTGACAGACTTTCAAATGATAAGGTGAAAACACTTACAAAACTTGTGTTTGATAACGCAAACGAACTTCAGCTTACTGTTTCGGCTGACCTTGATATTATAGAAAAAGATGCCGTAACAGGTGTAAATATTCCGTTCCACAGCGGTGCGGCAGAATATTACAGTGAAAAAGGCATTGAAGTAAAAACAGCAGAATAACTGCGAAAGGAATGTAAACATTGAGCATTACACTTGATATGTATCAGACAATCGCAGTTGCTGTAGTTGTACTGATATTAGGAGCTTTCCTTAAAAGAAAAATTTCTTTTCTTGAAAAATTCTGTATTCCCGCACCGGTAATTGGCGGATTGATATTCGCAATATTTACTTTGATTTGCTATTCTACAGGAATACTTGAAATTGATTTTGACGATACTTTAAAAGAAGTATGTATGGTATTTTTCTTTACCTCGGTAGGTTTCCAGGCAAACTTAAAGGTACTTAAAAGCGGTGGAAAACCGTTGCTTATTTTTCTTGTACTTGTAATTGTTCTTATAATAACTCAGAACTTCACAGCCATAGGACTTGCAAATCTCCTCGGACTTGATTCGCTTACGGGTATGACAACGGGTTCAATCCCAATGGTAGGCGGTCACGGTACGGCAGGTGCATTCGGTCCGGTGCTTGAGGACTTCGGTATTAGCGGAGCAACAACTGTATGCACTGCGGCGGCAACATTTGGTCTTGTTGCAGGTTCGCTTATGGGTGGCCCAATCGGCAACAGACTTATTAAAAAGCACAATCTTCTTGAAACAATCAAAAATGATGACGATACTCTTCTTGTTGAAGAAGAAGAAAAGCACGAAAGACATTTTTCAATGTATGCGCCGGCTGTATTTCAGCTTATTATTGCGGTAGGTATCGGCACGATATTTTCAAAATTGCTCTCGCTCACAGGTATGACATTTCCAATCTACATCGGAGCAATGATTGCAGCGGCAATTATGCGTAATATCGGCGAATACACAGGCAAAATTACAATTCATATGGGTGAAATTAACGACCTCGGCGGTATTTGCCTTTCGCTTTTTCCTCGGCATTGCAATGATTACACTAAAACTCTGGCAGCTTGCTGACCTTGCACTTCCGCTTGTTATATTGCTTGCAGGACAGGTAGCTCTAATGTTCCTATTCTCTTATATTGTGGTTTTCAATGTAATGGGCAGGAATTACGATGCGGCGGTATTAGTAGCCGGTACTTGCGGATTTGGTATGGGCGCAACTCCTAACGCTATGGCAAATATGCAGGCAATCTGTGAAAAGTATGGGCCTTCTGTAAAAGCATATCTGATTATTCCTATAGTAGGCAGCTTGTTTGCAGATTTTCTTAACAGCCTTACAATCACATTCTTTATTAATCTGTTGTAAAATGGAGGTAATATTATGAAGGATAAGGATAAATATTTTGTAGAAACCGAAAACCTTGCTTTTCCTGAAATTCACACAGGTAAGGTAAAGCAAATATCAAGCGAAAAACCTAATGCCGACGAATCTGTTATTTATGATACAGTGGCAGTTCCCGAAATTCATATAAAAAAGAAAAAAGATAAGCACAGCAAATAATAACAAAGAGCCGTACATTAATTTGTGCGGCTCATTTTGTCAGTCTTTAAATAAAATTTGATAATTTAGCATATATGACAAAAAGTGATTGACAATGCTTGTTATATATAGTATAATGATAGTCCAAAAACAGGCTAAACTTTGTTTATATCCGGGGATGTAAAGGCTTCGACGGGGAGCGTGAACCTCGGTAAGCGAGCAGTGGTGCGGAGAGCCACTATAAAATCCGCAACTTTTAAAATAACTGACAAAACTACAGTTAGATTAGCAGCGTAAGCTGCTCGTTCCTGCACAGAGTACCCCGGCTGTGTAAGGGGCGTCGATTAGTGGTAAATGTGAATACAGCAATGCTTCGGGCTGTGTCACACATTAGAAGCTACCGAGCCGTATAACCCGTTGTCGGGTGCTGCGGTAAGGGAATTTTAAAACGACAACTACGCTCGTAGAAAGCCTTGGCAAATACTTTTCGGACAGGGGTTCGATTCCCCTCATCTCCACCAAAACAAAAATCCAGCAGATAAGCCATTTTAAAAATTATTGGCTTGTTTGCTGGATTTTTTAGTTTGCATATTTAATTGTAAAAAACAGAAATTAGCGGTAAAAAATAGGTGTTTTGAGTATAAATGCAACACGAAATGCAACACGAATTTATAGAAAAAAGTGGCTGTAAATCGTGTTGCATTACTGTTATTGAATGATTAAGTTTTTGGCTTTTGGATAGCTTGTTGCCTTAAATACTTAACTTAGAATTATGCTTGGTTTTGTAGATTGCTTGAATCAGCGGTAAAATTATTCTGAAAAATGTTTATGATTTTCTTATTCATTTCTTCCTGCTTATCTCTTAGAGTGTGCTGATAAATATTTTGCAGGACTGCAACAGATTTCCAACCTCCAATTTGAGCTATGTGCTTGTCAGGGATACCGCAGGCGTGGAGTTCGGAAGCAAAGTAATGGCGTAGTTTGTGAAAGGATATATGCGGCACTTTACATTGTTGTACAAGTCTGTTGAATGAGTCAGATAGCTTTGCCGGAGAGCAACCAAAGTATTTCCATTCTTTGACCTCTTTTATGATGTGAGGAGGCAAGGGAACAAAGCGATTACCTGCATTCGTTTTTGGCGGCTTTATTACGACATTATTGTTTTTGTCATAGACAGCTGCTTTATTTACCGTTACTCCGAGGTCGCTTACATCGTTGAGAGTTAGGGCACACACCTCGGAACGGCGAAGACTGCCGGAGCTTGCAAGCAGAATTGGCACTCTTATGAAATCGTTTGCGTTGGCGAGCAGAGTATTGATTTCTTCTGTAGTGGGAATTGTGTATGTTGGCTCTACTTTTTGCGGTAGGCGAGTAGTAAGAATTAGCTGGGGCTTGTATGCACGCAGAACCGCAGACAACAGTCCGTGGGAGTTGCGTACTGATTTAGGAGATTTTGTTGCTGACATCTCGTTGACGGCAAGCTGAATATGCTCTTGATTTATATTACTCAGCTTCATAGGCATTAGCATTTTAAAATCGTTTCGCAAATTCTTTTCATAGCCGTCTATTGTTGAAGGGGCAAGAACCGATGACTTGCTGTCTATGTAACGGCGGTATGCTTCCTGCAAGGTGAGGTCATTGTATGTTTTAGCGCCTCTTTGCTTGTTATGACTGTATTCCTTTGCCATATATTCTGCCTCTTTTTTAGTTGAGGCGGTAAATGACTTGTAATGCCGTTTATTGTTTTCGTCTGTATAATCATATTCAAGTACTCGCCAGTTGCCTGACTTTTAAATTTTTTTGCGTTTGCCATGATCATCCCTCCTGCAATTGGTATCGGCTCTTGAAGTAAAAATACCGACACCTTTCAATTTTCATTGTACTGTTCCAGCAGTACGAGGATTTTTTTATTTTAATTGTATTTATTCGCTTTTTTCTATATATAGTGATTTGCAACAGATTTACAACAGAAATCAATAAACCCTGCTGTAAAACCCTATGGCTTTGCCGAGGATACGGACTTTGTTCATTTCTTCTTCCTTTGGCGGTCAAGCTCCTCAAGTTCGTCATCTTAAAATCATAGATAATGATACTATTATTTTTCATATTTATGGACTGCGTAATAATAAAGTGCACCTAAAACAAACCATAGAATAATGGTAATAATGCCAAGATACATATACATATCATAGTCATAATATGATTTTGGCATAAAAAAGAGTGTGTTAATTTCTGCAATTGCTATTGAAACACCGCTGTAAATTGACGGGATCCAATATAAATAATACTCTTCTGTCAGGTGCTTTCCTATTACCGCTAATAATACAGGAATAATTAACCACAAATTTTTTATATCAAAGTATGAACCTATAAGAAAACAAGGAGAGCACAACGAACCATATAAATAGAATCCGCTTACAAAACTTAGAAACATTTTAATTCCTCCGTGTATTATTATAATTGCTATTTCCTTTTGTCTATGATTAGTAATATCAATATTTAAAGGAGTATTATAAAAATGCAGTTTATTATACATTCATTTATAATTGATTAAATCATATATGAATTAATGCCTTGAAAGCTGTCGTCTACATAATAGCCTTCTTTTTCTTCCCTTGTGAGGTTATTATCTCGCCAAAAATTTTGTAATTTTTTTGCATTCGTTTCATCTCTATTATATATACTATAATCAAAAGCAAAACGGATAAAACTGTTAAAAGATAATTTTTGCTTATGAAAGACTGTGAAAGATATGTAAGTTGCAAGCATTTTTTCCATATCATACGGTCTAATAGTGCTTGACTTACTTTTATAATAATAATCAGTTAAGTAGTCTGATACAGTATTACTTATATACTGGCTCGTTAATTGGATTATTTTTTCTTGATTAACAGGATATTCCTTGATTGAATACTCTTGGCAATAAACAAAAAGAGTATAAAACTCACAAAAGCGATAAAGAGAATATTCTTTTGCCGCAAATTCATATTGAAACTTATCGGTTTTACATTTGTCGGAAATAAAGTATTTTGCCATGAACGAATAGTTCATCTTTTCAAAAGAAATAAATCTTTCGTATTCTGCCACTACATAAGAAGCGGAAGCAGAAGAATTAATTGCATTAAGGATAACCTGTACATTTTTTTCGTTAAACCAAAACTTTTGGTATTTGTCGTTTTTAATATTTGCAAATACTCCGAAGACAATCCATGGGACGATTGCAAGAAAAATAATTAATGTACCTGAAAAGTTAAATGCAATTATGTTACTGAATATTATATAGAGTAACATAAATTCGAGTAATGCTAAGAATGCTCCTAAAACGAATTTATATTCATACTTAAAAAAATAAACTATGTTGCCAATAATATTTGAAAAAATTTTTTTCATAATAAAATTCCTTTTTTTAAACAAATTTGTTAATTATTTGCACAGTAAGTTGTAAAATAAAAAGCTACTTAAAGCTTATATACATAATTTTGCCGACACGCCTATCTTAACGGTAAAAGAAAGAACGACATTGAGGAGTATGCCAAAATCTGTGATGCACTTAATGTGACATATGATTTATTCTTAACCCAAGAACAGACGGCATAAGAATGCAGGTAAGCAGATGTTTACGGAGGCAAGCGAGGAGGGATTAACCACTATTGCCAATACTATGACAGACTGTATTATTAACGGTAATATGTCATCTATAGCACTTGAATACCAGGGGTACATTGATGAGGGTTATACAAAAGATGAAGCAACAGCAAAATGTGCAGAGAATTTTGGAAAACAGGTGTTACTTGATGCAGCAGGCGGTGCTGTAAGCGGCGGCGTGCTCGGCGGTACGGTAAGCGGCATTAGTTATGCCAAAGGCAAAATAAACACCAATATTGATATGAAAAAGAGTGCGGAAGAGATTGGCAAAGAGGTTATGTCAGATGAGAACTTTGACATTAATCTGCTTTTGGAACAAGCAAAAAACAGTAGTAACGAAAAAGCTGAGAATATTGCTAAGTCGATTGAGAAGAAGATGAGCAAAAATGAGAATTACAAGGTTGACAGTGTAGATGTGGGAAACCTTGTTAAGCTGCTCGAAACGGAGAACATCAGCGGTGTAGTCAGCGAGAATACAGACGAAAACAAAGGGGAGAATACCGGTACAGAGGAAAAAGCAGCGGCTAATACCGAGAACAACGAAACTATAAGCAAAGAAAAAATTGAAGAACATAGCAAGTACAAATTCGGAAGTAACCATAAAAACGGCTTGAACGCTACTGACAGAAAAGGAAACAGGGTAGTAATAGTAGGTGTGGAAAGCAGTTCAAGAGCTTATGGTGAAGCAGATAATAAGGTGCGTGTTATTGCAAGTGACGGCAGGGTATATAACACCGACAGCCTTACATTTAACTTGCCTGAATATAATATTCTTATGAATGCAGCAAAGAATTTTGACACGAACGGAGCAGGCACGCTTGTGCAGGAATACGGCGATTATGTTAATTTTAAAGGCAAAGAAAGCGATATTAATAATTATATAGATACATTTACACAGTTATACGAAGCGGGAAAAATGGGAGCCCGTTATAACAGAGTAGCCGCAATGAAATATTACGGGAAATATATTGACGCAATCGGTCCGCAGAGAGCAATGCTTGCGGTTGAGGCGGGCAATAAAGATTCTGATTTATTCTTCAACAATGAAGAAAAACTTGCGAGAATAGACAGAAGTTCAAATGTAAAGGCTAATGTGTATGTTGAGAAGAGTGCCGAGGAAATGGTAAACCTTGATGAGGGTACAAGACTTGCACTTGAAAAATTAAGTGAAATGACAGGCAAGGAGATTATACTCACTGCCGATATGGACGAAAACGGAAGAATTGATTTTAGGAACGGTAAAATATACATAAGAGCAAGCCTTGACGGCAATTATATTTTACCTGTTGCAATGCACGAAAGCATGCATTCGTTTCGCAGGGAAAGTCCGAAAGATTACAGGCTTATAAGAAACTTTGTTGTGGACTATCTGTATGCGAGCGGTCACGATGTAATGAAAATGGCTGATAATGTTAAGATTAATTACGGTGACAGATTGACCACAAACGAGGATTGTATAGAAGAAATTGTCTGCAACTCCATTATGGCTATTGCAGGTGATGAAAGTGCAATGCATAAGGCTTTGCAGGTTGCAAAGGCAGATGAGGGGGTTCTTCAAAAACTTGCAAATGCAATAAAAAATCTTGCGAGCAAAATTAAAGAGTTTATCATTACTCATACAACAAACGAAGCAGCTCAAGCATTTGTAAATGATGTAAAGGCGCTTGACAAACTTGCAGAAATGTTTAGCGATGCAGCGGATAACATTAAGGCAAAAAGTGAAGAAGTAATTACAAATGAGCAAAAAAATAACACCGACAAGGGTGTTGAGAGTGGAGATGTTAAGTATTCAATTAAAGAAAATGTAAAAAATAAGGTTTCAGGTGAAATATATGATAAGGTGGTTGTTCTTGATACAAACATATTTAAAGGGATTCCACCACGCAATTGGGGTAAAACTTTTAGAAATTTTATTTCAAAACATCTTATAGGAAAAAAGTTTTTAACATTTGATGAGAACGGTAAAGAAGAAATTATAGAATTTGCAAAGCCAAATGAACGAGTAACCAAAAATGGTGCTAACAACAGTCATAAAGTTATTGATAAATTATCAAGAAAGTCAGACAGAAACAGTAAGTTAGTAATCGTTCATTCTGATGAAGTAATAAATATTTCAGAAAAGCAAAATGAAAATGCAGAACATTCACATCAATGGTTAGATGAAAACGGATGGGAATTTAGAAATGCTTTTGTAATGGATAAGTATGGTAAAATATACTCGGTAACATTAAATATTGCAAAGTCTAAAGATGGGCGAAATATACTTTACGATATAAATAAAATAAACGAAGTTGGGTACGGCGACGTGCTCTCAAATGCCAAAGGCAAGAGGAGCTCGCACATAAACCCCAACTTCGTCACTAACAGTATATCTCAAAGTGAAAATAATGTCAATACGAAAAATGACGAAAGTAGCAATGATATCAAATACAGCATGGGAGGATTGAAAGCAGAAACTGCGGACAAGAGTGCACTTGAGAAAGCTATGGAGCTTGAAAAGGACGGTACAGATTCCGAGAAAATCCGTAAGGAAACGGGTTGGTTTAAGGGATATGACGGCAAGTGGCGATTTGAGATAGATAACAGCGAATTAAAGTTTAAAACAGATATCGAAAAGAACAGAGCTGCCGCAATTGAACTTGCGAAAATGAAAGTTAAAAGTGCAGAGCTTGAAGAAAAGATTGTAAATAATACAGCAACAAAAGCAGAGGAAAATGAATACTACAATCTTGACGAAAAAATGATTGAGTACAGAAAAGGAGTGAAATTGAGTGATGTAATAAATCATCCAAAACTTTTTGAAGCGTATCCGCAACTAAAGAATGTAGATGTTTATTACGAGATTTCTTCGGTTAATCGAGGTGTATACAGTTCAAACGGTAATGTGATAATGTTAAATCCGATGCATACGATTGATGAGCAGAAAGAAGCGATTATTCATGAAATTCAGCACGCAATACAAAGAATAGAAGATTTTGCAAACGGAAGTAATTTGGAATACTGGAAAAATCTCGGATACAGCGATGAAGAAGCAATGGCAATGTATTATAACACTGCCGGAGAAAGAGAAGCAAGAGATGTTTCTGCCAGAAGAGATTACAATGCAGAGCAAAGAAAAAACATCCGTCCGGACATTGACAGGAAAGATGTTGTATTTGCTAATAGCGGTGATGCAGGGTATTTGACAGATAAAGATTTTACTAAATATGATAACCTTGAAACTCTTGATGATAAAGAAATCAAGGTGTATAATAAGCGTGGATGGGCATATGGATTGTTTAACAGGGAAGACATGAAGCTGCTTAATGAAAAATTCAGTGAATTAGACAAACGCTTAAACGGTAAGACAGATAATATGCTTGCTGACGGTACAAGAATTGTTGAGGTAAACAACAAAATTGTGTCGATTGGCGGAACATATAATGATCCTGAAATTTACAGTGTGCTTCTTATTAATGCTGAAAATGAAACATATGCAGAATATGTTAAGGAGGAAATTCTTGGTTATGTCAATGAACAAAGAAATTACAGTAGAAGAAAGTATGAAGAAATCTGGGAAACTACTCCATTTGTGTATGGAGAAGAAAATATCAGACACTATAATGCGTATGATTATATCTATAAAAAAGGGGGAGATGACACAGGGCTTAGAGCAACATTACCAGGCGATTTTAGCCGTTACGGATATAATAAAGAAAGCAACATCAGAGGAACAAGTGATGCAAATGCTAAAGGAGAAGTATCCGCAGTACAGTTAGATGAAGATACCTCCGACATAAAGTACGCAACAGATGATACCATTAATGATTGGCTTGATGATGAAAGCACACCGCAGGGAATTGACTACGAAAAGGCAGTTGAAAAAAATCCTGTAATAGCAGTAGCGAAAATATATAAAAGTGCGGCACAAACTGCAAAGAGCGGACTTGCACAGGGAAAGAATGTAAAACTTGATGAGAAAGAATACCTAAGAATTGCCGGAAGTATAATGCAGACATACGGTATAAAAGGCAAGTATAACCCTAATTACAAGAAAGAGCTTGCAAGTCAACTTAAGAATTTTGTTGACAGCATAGGAAAGAAAGATGCGAATTTTACAGATTTATTTGAAGAATTTGTAAATGACTGCAAGGGCGGTATTCTGCTTAGCGGTGAGTATGACAAAACTCTTATGCGTGAAGAACGAGAGTTTGTACTTGACTTAATTCATGACAAGACTTTGTTCATAAGACCACGAGATATACAGCAGATTGAAGAGGATTACGGTTCGGTAGCAAAATACAGGAAGAAAATGTTTGGCAAAACAAATGTTGCTATAAAGACCAAGGAAAGCGGCAGGGGGTATTACATTGAAGATGTGATTGCCCTTGTGGAAGAGTATTATCCGTATTTGCTGGATGAGAATGCTGACGGTGATATGGGATACTTATGGCTTGAAAATCTTGTTAATAATGTGTTGAAACCTAAATACAAAAATCCGTACTTTGACGGCGAAAACTCATTCTATGAAACTCCGGAAACTGCTGCTGTGCAAATGGCATTTGACTGCACAACTGAGATTATTAATCAGCAAACTTCAAGGTTTAAAGCAGACAAGAATATGCTCATCGGTATGATAATCGTTGTGACTTTTCGTTCTGACGGTTTCGGTAAGCAGATTCACCCTGTCGGCACAGCGGCGCAAGGCAATTTCACGAAGCGCCGTTAGATTTTCCACGGTAAAGAAATTCTCTGTAGCACGCTCAGCTTGAGTCGGGCTATAAACTTTGCCCGCTTGCAGCCGTTCAATCAATTCCTGCGGCTCAATATCCACAAGCTCAACCTGACTTGCGTTGTCAAACACCGAATCGGGGATTCGCTCATGTACCATAATGCCCGTTATAGATGCAACGGTGTCATTTAGACTTTCAATATGCTGAACGTTTACCGTGGTATAAACGTCTATTCCCGCATTAAGTAACTCTTCAATATCCTGATAACGCTTTGTATGTCGGCACACGGGGGCATTATTTCATCCATATAAACGCCCCTGTAAGTCTCATATTTCAAGTTGGAAAAATTAAAAGAATTTCTTCTTTTTGAAGTAGATGATTTCTCCTATTGCGATAATAAGAGAAACAATAATCACCGACAGATAACCGTATCGCCACTTCAGCTCCGGCATATAAGCAAAGTTCATTCCATACCATCCAGTAATTAAAGTAAGAGGCAGGAAAAAGGTGGTGACGATTGTGAGAATCCCCATAATCTTATTTTGCCGCGCATCCTGCATAGACTGATAAAGCTCACGAAGTTGAAGCATATTTTCACGAAGCAACTTTACATGGTTTTGCAATCTCTCGGCACGATGGGTAAATTTATCCCAGTCCTGCGTATCGTTTGCAAATGGAGAACACGCGCGGGATTGAAACAACTCTCCGATATCTGTCAGTTGTTCATAGTAAGCATTTAATTCGGACAGCTTTTGCCTGTGTTTTGTGAGCAGAGGGAAAAAGTCTGTCGAACCGCCGGAGCCGATATTTTCTTCCATTTTTTCTGTTTCTGACTCGATGTGAGAAAGATAGAGAATATCATCCTCTATCATTTGCTCCATAAACTGCAAAAGAAGCTGAGCCGGACTGTTCAGCTCCTGAAACATACTTATCCGTTTTTCTACAAATAATTTCAAATTGCCTACATCTTCCACAAATAAGAGCGACTGTCCCGTCAAATAAAAGCTGAAGGAAAGCTGCGGTGAACGCTGTTCACTTTTTTGAGGCAGGCGTAATGTTCCGATGATGCAGTTTTTGAAAACCTCTGCCTTACAATAACGAATTGATCCAAGACAGTGAAGAAGTTCTTTATAATACGGTAGTTGTTCTTTACATTTGTGAAATTCCGCCGTACTCATAAATGTAAAAAACGGCTTTTTATCGCCGCAGTTTTGGGCGGCTTGCAGACTCCCGTCTTTTGAATTTATAAAGTATTGCATTACAACTCCCCCTTTCTACTTTTTATTATATCACATATATCACAAGTATAAAAGTATTTTCTACTTTACATATTCCGCATTGATCACCGCTTGATTTGAAAAGAGAAAATCAGAGAAGCTATTTGCAAAGGCATTATTTGAAGCCTTTTTCCATATCACAGCGGTCTGAATTACGGAAGAATCCGGAGGTTCTATCGTACATCCTGCTTTCTCACAGATAATACTATTTTGCTTTGTAGAAATGATAAGACAGCGGTATGTATCGTCATTTGCAGAAGCATTGTTTTCAATAAAGCCAAAGTCAATGCGATTTTTGTTTAGCTTATCATATATATCCTCTGTATTTCCAAACAGGAAATGAAGCTGACAATTCGGCTTTCCTTTTGAAAACTTTTCAAATAGCGGTATCAGCGAATCCAAGATCATAGGATTATCAAACGCAATAAAAAGGCTGTTTTCTGCAATTTCTTCGTCAATTAAGTGGTGGTTATTTGCTAAAAAATCGTCAAGCTTTTTCATTATAAAGTAACCGAACACAATAATGACAGCCACTGCGCACACTAACAATAATTCTTTCATTCTTTCCGTCTTCTTTCGGAATTTATATGTGAAAACACTTTTGTATGTTTTTGGTATCACCCAGCACCAAAATAGTGTCACCCGGTATAAAGCTTGTTTCAGGCGCAAAATTTAGATTCATTTTACCGTCGCGTTTAATCGCCATAATATTGATACCGTGCTTTTTACGCACATCTGCTTCAATAACGGTTTTTCCGATCCATTTTTCGGGTACGGCAATTTCAAAAATTGCATGATCGCTGTCCAACTCTATGTAATCGAGGATATGGTCGGCAGTATAGCGGATAGCCGTCCAATCCGCAAGCTGCCTTTCGGGATATACGATTTCATCCGCACCGTTTCGCAGAAGGAATTTTGCGTGTACTTCCCGTGCCGCACGGGAAACTATCTTTTTGGCATCCAATTCCTTTAATAGAGATGTCGTTTCAAGCGAGCTTTGAAAATCGTCCCCGATTGCAACGATGCAAACATCAAAATTATTTACGCCCAAAGACTCCAAAAACTCCTCATTTGTTGCATCACCTATTTGCGCGTTCATAACAAAGGGCAATACCGCATTTACTCTTTTTTCGTCTTTGTCTACAGCCATAACCTGATGCCGCATCTCGTGCAGAAGACTTTGTTATGAAAGCTTGCGAGCATTACCGCCGCTATCTGATTCGACAGCGTGACCGAGAACGATGAGGTGAGCCTATGAAGACATATACAAGGATTGATTATACCAAGGTAGAGTTACCCGAAGAACTGCTCACTTCTTTTGCAAAGGCATTAGCGCCAGAGATTAGGAAGTTCTATGATAGTGACGAGGGCAAAGCTTACTTTGAAAAATGGCTTACCAAACACCCTGAATATGATGAACGGACACCTGATACAACTGCATCGGGCGTCTGAGTTTTCGCACATTCGACAGCAAATAAAGAAAGCTGCCATTGAAAACCTTTGGAAAGGTATTGAACAAGGACAATCGGTTGATATGCTGACTGAGCGTCTGCATAAACGACAAGCAGAAAAAGAGGAATTGGAAACTCAGCTTGCTATTGAGAACAACAAGAAAATCTGCCTATCCGAAGCGCAGATTTTAGCCTTTCTTGATTATGTGTGCGAAATGCCGTTTGATGATTTTAATAAGCGCAGAGCGATTATCAATATATTCGTTCAATCCATCTACTTGTATGACGATCATTTCACCCTAATTATCAACGCAAGTAAGAAGCCTTTGAGCATCGACAATATCCCGCTTGATGATATTGAGGAAGCTTTTGAGGGCGAAAATACCGAAACGGAGGGGTGTTCATCCTTGATGACACCCGCTCCACCATTATAGTCACGACTGCATATGCAGTCGTGACTTTTTTATGATACGATTATTCTTGTATTTATGCGCTTTTTATAGCAAAACAAGAATCATTTATGAAGTATAAAACAACACAATATAAATTATGCAACCGTACACAGAATTTTATGGGATGCCTTTATTTTGCATTATTTCTTTTTCATACAGTTTTTAAAACATTTTTTATCAAATGACGGGTTGAATGCGTAGAAATTCTTTTCGTCAAGTTTGTCGGTCATAAGTCTCAGATTTTCACCGAAGCGTTGATAGTGTACTACTTCACGCTCACGCAAAAATCTTATTGCATCTTTTACATCGTAATCATCGCAAAATCTTAAGATATTATCATAGGTCGATCGCGCTTTTTGTTCGGCCGCCATATTTTCGTGGAGATCTGTAATTGGATCGCCTTTTACCTGCATAGATGCGGCTGTATAAGGTGAACCTCCTGACGATTGCGGATATACGCCTGTTGTATGGTCAACAAAGTAATCTTCAAAGCCTTGCTTTTTGATTTCATCTTCCGTGAGGTCTTTTGTAAGCTGATATACAATTGCACCAATCATTTCAAGGTGATTTAATTCCTCGGTACCGATGTCGGTTAAGGTGGCTTTTAATTCCGGCAGCGGCATTGTAAATCTCTGACTTAAATATCTGAGTGATGCACCGAGTTCTCCGTCAGGTCCACCGTACTCCGAAAAGTGATAATCAGATATAAAGAAATATATCAACCGAAGAAGTTGAGCGGTTAAAGACTATGCAATCTACAAAGCCTTTTAGTATTTCGTTCTTTTCTTTTTCGCTTATTGCAGGGCTTTTTAGAGTTGCTAAAAAGTTTTTCTTTTCTTTTACATTTTCTTTTCTTGGCTTAGTTTTTTCTTGTTTTAATTGAACTTGACGGGAAGAGAGGTTTTTTATTTTATCTTCTACAGACTTTTTATATTCTTTTACTTCTTCAACGGTGTATATTCCTGTGGTGACCCCCAAAAGTTAGATTTGAAAGCGTAGTGGCTTTTAGCTGCTACGCTTTTGTTATGCAACTAAGGCATTAATCCTGTACTCAACCGGACTTAACCAGCCGAGTTTCTGTTTGATTCTC
>ENA-OPYX01000980-OPYX01000980.1-human-gut-metagenome-genome-assembly--contig:-NODE-980-length-16169-cov-11.155031_pt1 | contig 16169 bp, 18 predicted proteins | sample MGYA00242639_ERZ504486 | MGnify/ENA primary metagenome ERZ504486 (study PRJEB26092, sample SAMD00036296) | human gut metagenome | host: Homo sapiens | study: EMG produced TPA metagenomics assembly of... | reverse complement strand
GGATAAACAGCAGAATTTCTGACGGAAGGTGATTTCTGATTCTATCTCCATTTACCCGGCACAATGTTAACTCTTCTTAACAAAGATTCCTACATATTTCCGTATCTATATTTAAGGAAAGCACTTTCAGCAAACTGTTTTTTCCTCTGCTTTCCTCTGATGACATCCTGTCAGATTTTTTCCGCAAGATCCTGTCCTCCTCCGAGGAGGCCAATTATCTGCTGATCAAAACTGATGCTTCCTGTGAGATCAAAGATCTTGTAAAGAAACTGTTTCTGGAGAATTTCCGGTATGACAATTATGTGGAACGATGCAATATTTACTGGATCAATCTGCTGTTTGTCTATGTCCTCCGCTCCTACCACATCTACCAGCAGTTTTCCTATTACAAGTCCGGCCCGGATCATATTCCCATTGTCCGCTACATTCAGAGTCATTACAAAACGGTTACTCTTCCCATACTTGCAGAGCGTTTTCACTATTCTGTCCCTTATCTCTCCAAGATCATCAAAGAAAACACGGGCAAAAATTTCACACAGCTTATTAAAACACTGAAAATGAAAGAAGCTCTGGAATATCTGGAAAAAACCGATCTGTCCATAGAAGAGATCTCCGAAAAAACAGGCTACAACAGTGCTGATCACTTTTATCGTGTATTCAAAGAATACCAGGGAATTTCTCCTCAGCAATACAGGAAGGAGTTCCTGAAAAAGAGAGCAGAGAATTTTCCCTGGTAATATTTTTTGCAGCCATTCGCCAGCAGTCTTATTTATTCATAATCGTCCAGACTCCATTCCTCTTTCCAGTCGATATACACCATCTCTCCGTCAAAACGCAGCGGAAGCCATACATAATCCGCAATAGATGTGTTATCCTCCGGAAGGGGTTCCCTGGCTAACAGCTTCTGACGTTCTTCAACGGGAATATCCGGATTAAAGATTGCCTCAAACATTCTGGAATACTCCTCATATCTGGCATCCATCTGCCGGGGCAGCCATCGATCCGCACATGCAATATAAAGATCCTTTTTTCCCTGTACCTTAAATACAGAAGAAATCTGGGAATGATAAGATGTGTTGCTTTTGTCCTCCGGATGCGGATTTCCAAGTACCCTGTACGGACCATGCCAGGTATCGGCAATGGCAATTTCTGAAGGATTCGGATAATAAGAAGTGGTTCCCGATGTCAGGAGATAGTGTTTTCCTTTTCTACTGAAATGAGCAGTTGCCTCCCTGACATAAGGTGGATAAGGTCTTGGGAAATGTGTGGAATAATATCCTGTCACATCTGTATAGTCCTCTGTCAGGTCTGCGCAAATGGTTTCACTGTGTACACGCTCAAAATAATAATATGCTTTTCCGTCCGGCGCCACTGCCAGATCAAAGTCTCCTGCGCTCATGTTCAAAGGCTTCAGTCCTTCTCTTACCTTGGTATAAGGTCCCAGAAAGTGATCTGCAGTAAGGACTGTTGAAGTCTGTGTCTCATCAGGATTCATGATCTTTAACCAGCACACATATTTTCCGGTGCCTCTGTTATAGATAATATGAGGCCTGTCCATGCATCTGGATGGATGAAGAGAAGAATGGATATCATCCGGCTCCGGAGGAATGATCAGTCCTTTATCCTCCCAGTTGTACAGATCTCTGGAAGCATAGCATCTTACACCCCAGTGCCAGATTCCGCTTCCAGGTACTGTTTTTTCTTTATTTTCACCGTACCAGTAATAAACTCCGTCAATAAAGATCACGGATCCACCGTGAGCCTGTATTCTTTTTCCTTCTGTATCCAGCCAAACCCTTCCCGGATAAAATCTATCATATTTATTCATCTTGATCTTCTCTCCTGTCTTTTATTATTCGGCGTCCTTTCCGGTCCGCTCCTTCTGAGAATTTTATCATTTTTCTTTTCTCTGCGCCTGTATAAAATCTACCCTGTCTCTTCCTAAATCCGTTCTTTTTTAAGATAAACAAAAAGAGCATACAGAACTTTTTTTCAAAATTCCGTATGCTCCTGATTCTTTCTCCGTAATTTCTTCTATTCCCCACAGGAAAAATAAATATTCTCATGTAAACTGCACCGTGGATTAAAACCGGCATGGCAGTAAGGGCAGCTGCCCTGCTTATATTCCCGGCGTGTAAGTTTTCGTTTACAGCTTCCGCAGAGGACCGGATATTGTTCTTCCGGCGCAGTTGCCGCAAAGGGATGATCTTCCATTTCATCATGGCAGGAATAGCAGGCGTAATATTTTCTGCATTGTGCGCAGAGTAATGCGGCTATATCAAGGCTGGTGTGGTAATGCTTACATCGTCCTTCTTTATCAAGTCCGACGCCATGAATCTTAATATGTTGTTTCTTATCTGTTTCCTGCATTGTTGATTCCTTTTCGGATCGGAATGGCAAGTAATACTGCAAGAACCGTGATCACGATATCTTTTGGAATGAATGCAGTTAAGGAATATACCGCAATGGCCGGAATACTCATAGATCCGCCAACAAAATGCCACTGTAAACCACCGATAGTCTCAACGATCAGAAGACCGATCAGGGAAAAACCGATGGAAATTGCCAGATTTTTTGTCTTATTATCTGTTTTCGGACGGATTCCGCTAAGCCATGTCATAAATGGCCATGCCCAGATATAACCTCCGGTAACGCCTACAATACTGCTGATTCCGCCGGTAAAATTGGCAAAGATCGGAAGACCGATCGCACCTAAGAGAACGTAAACCACCGTTGCCGTTGTTCCAAGTCTGGAACCAAGCACTGCTCCTACAAGTGCCACACCGAATACCTGAATCGTGATCGGAACACCTGTCGGCATTGGCAGTGATATCTGTGAGATTACTGCCAGAACTGCTGCAAACATACCAACCAGCACCATCTCTCTGGTTGTAAACTTTCGCTCTGAAGCAGAGCTTTCTGCATAAGACTGATTCATAATAATGTCTCCTCTTCCCGTAAAGATTATGTGTTATGACTTTCTTTTTATATCACAACCGGAAAGAATTGTCAACCTGAGTTTTAAATTATGGTTTACATTCTTTAGTTGTAAACCTGGTAAATATAGACAAATCATCTCTTCATGTCTGGTTTTCAGATATCCCAGTCCCATTTATCCATTGTCCATCCTGGACTTCTGCCTTAATATGTCCACATATTCATTGAACGAACGAGGTGATATTTCTGAAGCAGATAAAAATTGCATGTACCGGCTATATTCTGGTGTCCGGCGCTAAAACATACCGCCCAGCTGCCTGACTATCATTATCTGAATGAGAAACAGCTATCAAAATAACTAATTTTTTACAAAGGAGAATATCATTATGAATGCAGCAAACACCTTAAAAAAGCTTGGAATCGAGCATACCTTTAACTACATCTACAAAGATCCCGATAAGAACATGTCAAAGCTGATGGACTGGGCCGATAAATTTTCCAAAGGTGGATTTCCTTCCCAGCGAAAAACGATCCGTGAAGCAATCGAAAACCCGGAACATCCTTATTATTCCTATATCCGCAAAATTTTTACAGATGTTGACCCTAATGTTGCCAAAACTCTTGCTGTCAATTTCTTTATTAATGCTACACTGGTTGGCTGGTCAAAGGAAAAAAGCTCGGTGTCTACATGTACATCTATACCGGTGGCGAACCGCTTGTACGAAAAAAAGACCTGATCAGTCTCTGCGAAAAGCATTCTGACTGCGTATTTTCATGCTTCACAAATGCTACTCTCATTGATGAGGACTTTGCTGACGAAATGCTCCGGGTAGGAAATTTTGTTCCTGCTATTTCTCTTGAAGGCTTTGAAGAGGCAACGGATGGACGCCGTGGTGATGGTGTCTATCAGAAAGTAACAAAAGCTATGTCTCTTCTCCGTGAGAAAAAACTGATCTATGGCATTTCCTGTTGTTATACCAGTGCAAACTATGAATCCATTACTTCAGAAGAATTCTATGATTCCATGATCGATCTGGGAGCATATTTTGTATGGTATTTTCATTATATGCCGGTAGGAAATGACGCTGCACCGGAACTCCTCCCCACTCCGGAGCAGCGGACCGGTGTTTACAAAAAGATCCGTCGATTCCAATATCCGCGAAAAAGCCTTACTGGAAGCTCTGCGCTCCACGATGATGATGGCTTACCACCAGAACCAGCCAGTCTAACAGGCTTCCCACAAATATACATTTATAGGACTTGATCAGTACTTCCTTTTCTTCTTTTGAAATCTGCTCATATTCCTCGATTCTGTCTACATATGTACGGATGATATCATAGCCCATTTCGTTTAATCTGGATAAAAATATATCTTTCTGCACAGAACGGAACAGATGTAAAAAGGCTTTTTTTCTTTTCATGCACTCCTGTGCCATATAGGTGAGACAATCTGCCGGCGATTCAAGTGTTCCGTATTTTTGAATTACATCCGCCATCCAATCCTCGATAGAATCTATCATCAATGTCGGAATATCCTGAAAATGATAATAAAATGTATTTCGGTTAACCTGACAGCGATTTACAATATCCTGCACCGTGATCTTATTGTACGGCTTTTCTTCCAGTATTTCCCAGAATGTTTCCTTGATTATCTTCTTTGTATGAACCACACCTTCTACCTTCCTTATTATTTTCAGGCTTTGACTCTATTGCGAAATAAACAGCACGCCCAGAGTACCAGGTCCGCAATGGCAGGAAATAACTCCGCCTGCACGTGTTTCAAGGACTTCTTTAAAAACTTCAAGATTTTCAAGATATGTGCGTACTGCTTCCACAACTTCTCTGTCACAGCCGGAATGTGTAATAAAGACGCGGTCAGGACGGGCAGCCTTCAGTTCTTCTTCCAAATCTTTCACATACGCTGTAATCACCTTTGAAAGTTTTCCACGATATTTCTTGGAAGCATCCATTGCACCATTTTCCACAACGATCTTGGGATGCAGCTTCAGAACACTTCCCGCCATGGCAGAAACAGCATTGCAGCGCCCGCCACGATAAAGATATACCAGCGTATCCACCACAAAACTTGCGCGTACTTTTGGCTTCAGCTCTTCGATTACTGCTGTGATCTCTCCGGCAGTTTTTCCTTCCTGCGCCATGATCGCTGCTTCAATAACGAGAAGACCGATTCCTGTAGAAAGATTTGCCGAATCGATCACTGTCACAAGATCGGAGGCCTCCAGCTCTTCTGCTGCCAGCCGCATAACATTCCCGGATGTGGACATACCAGAGGAAATGGAAAAGCAGATAACCTCTCTCTGTTCACTGACATAAGGCTTCAACATCTCCACCGCATCCATAAGCGACGGTGCAGAAGTCTTCGGAGTTGTCTTATTCGCATCGGACCACGCAAAGATCTCATCCGGAGTGATATCCCTGCCGTCCCTGTATTCCTTTTCTCCAAGCAGAATGTGAAGCGGCAGAATATCAATATCATACTTTTGTAAAAGATCCGGTGAAAGATCACAGGTACTGTCTGAGATTATTTTTACCATAAAATTATTTCCTCCTGTTCAATAATTCATGCATATATGTCATTAACACAAGCAGGATCAGCAGATATACCGGCAATAACCGGATAGATATGTGATTTGCGATCAGACCAAACAGTGGCGGCATCAGACAGGTTCCTATGTAAGCACTTGCCATCTGCACCCCAATGATTGCCTGGGAACGTTCCGCTCCAAAATGTTCCGGTGTGGAATGAATGATACATGGATATACCGGCGCACAGCCAAATCCGATCAGGGAAAATCCAATCAGAGAAGCGGTTTTTCCAAAAGGAAGCAGCATGATCAGGATTCCCGCAAAAATAATTGCCTGTCCCATCCGGATCATCTGTGCATCTTTAAGCTTCATGGCAATAAAACCATTGATACCACGTCCGATCGTAATACCAATGCAGAACATTCCCGCAAAAGAAGCGGCTGTTTCTGCATCCACACCTTTTGCCAGGTTCAGATAGCTGCTCGCCCAGAGCATTGTTGTCTGCTCCACTGCACAATAGCAGAAAAAACAAATCATGATTGCCTTTGCCCCTGGAATGGCAATGATCTCACGAAGTGAAAGAGACTTGCTTTTTGCCTGTTCCTCTTCTGATCCACTCTGTTTCTTCCATTTTGGAAGGCTGAATACAAGAACAGCTGTGAGTACGATCTGCAGCAGAGATATGATCCGGTATCCACTGTTCCAGGTCGCACCTCCGGTAAGCACTGCTCCCATAATGTACGGTCCCAGTGTCACGCCAACGCCCCACATGCAATGCAGCCAGCTCATATGCTTACTTGCATAATGTAAAGCCACATAGTTGTTCAGAGAGGCATCTACACTTCCTGCGCCAAGTCCATACGGTATCGCCCATAAACACAGCATCCAGAAACTGTGGCTGATTGAAAATCCCCACAGTGCAAAAGCTGTGATTCCTACACTTACTGCAGTTACTTTGCCTGTCCCGAATTTCTTCGTAAGACGGTCACTCTGCAGACTGGAAATGATCGTTCCAAACGCAATGATCATGGATATCATTCCCGCGTAAGATACCGGAACCTGGAATTCCGGATACATATCCGGCCATGCCGCTCCAAGAAGCGCGTCCGGAAGTCCAAGGCTGATAAATGAAAGATATATGATTCCTAATAACAAACTCATTTTTTTGTTCCCCTTATTTTTTCATTTATATTTTGTTATTATACCTGATTTATCCAACTAAATACAATCCTTACGGTAATATATGCCTCATATCTTCCACACATATTATTCTTTTCCTGCCTCAGATCACCTGGAAATTTTTCCACTTTCCGGATTTCTGTCTCCACAGGAAGATCACGGCTCTGACGATCCAGTCACTTACCATTGCAAGTGCAATACCAATCACTCCCATGTCAAATACGATGCCGAGAAGCCAGGATAAAAAGAGCCGCACTACGATCGTGGAGATGATTGAAACATACATGGTAAACTTCACATCCCCTACTGAGCGCAGTCCGTTACTTAAGGCACCCGAAAAAGGATATGCTGTCGCATTGAAAACATTGTGGATCAGTACCAGCCAGATTACCAATGGTCACATTTGTCTTTCCAAGGCTTCGATACACAGCTGCACCGGCATTGTATATCGCCAGAGCCGGATAAGAATAGGCAGAGATTCGAAGATAAGTCACACAGGCATCCATTACAGGAGCCTCTACCTTTCCAAACAGAAGCTGCAGCATCCACCGGTTTCCCACCAATACAAACAGCATTATCACAACAGAAAAGCCAACTGAAAACAGCAGCAGCTGTTCCAGAAAAAGTGGAATGATCATCTCTTTTATTTTCTGATCTGTAAAAAGTAATGTTTTCTGCTCCATTTCTGCTTTCCTTTCTCTGTCTTTATATTTTGTGTATCTATATTATAGATCGCGATTGCTGTCTATATCAAATACCTTATCATCATAGCTCATTTATGCCTCAAAAGCATATTAAGTCAACTCTTACAATACTTTCTGAATTCTTACTTTTATGGTACAATAAAAATATTCTTGTACATAAGGAGGAATTCGATAATGAAAACCCGCAGATTAGGAAAAACAGATCTCCAGGTAAGCGAGATCGGCTTCGGCGGCGAATGGCTGGAGCGGCATCCGGAGGAGGAAAGCATTGAACTGATCCACTATGCCTCCTCAAAAGGAATCAACATTCTGGACTGCTGGATGGCGGACCCGAAATCCAGAGATATCATTGGAAAAGGAATCAAGGATAACCGCAGTCAGTGGTTTATCCAGGGACATATTGGTTCCACCTGGAAGGATAAACAGTATTTTCGTACCAGAGATATGAAATATGTCCGCCCTGCATTTGAGGATCTGTTAAAACGTCTGCAGACGGATTATATTGATCTTGGAATGATCCACTATGTTGATTCTGAGGCGGAATGGGAACAGATCCAGCATTCCGATTATCTGGACTATATCATGGAATTAAAGGACAAAGGTGTAATCCGTCACATCGGCATGAGCTCCCATAATCCGAAAGTAGCAGTCAAAGCAGCCGAATCCGGATATGTGGAGATGATTCTTTTCAGCATCAATCCTGCTTTTGACATGCTTCCTGCCAGTGAAAATATCGATACCATGTTTGCAGAGGAATTTGACTCCCAGCTCAAGGGAATTGATCCGGACCGTGCACATTTATATAATGTCTGCGAACAGAATGATGTGGGAATCACCGTTATGAAGGGCTTTGCCGGAGGCCGGCTTTTTGATGAAAAACGCTCTCCGTTTGGAGTAACCCTGACACCGATCCAGTGTATCCACTATGCGCTGACACGTCCTGCTGTCTGTTCCATTATGTGCGGATATGACACAAAGGAACAGATCGATGCTGCCACTGCTTATGAGAATGCTTCCAGAAGAGGAAAAGGACTATGCATTCATACTGGCCAATGGCACCACTGCATTCCTACCGCGGAGAATGTACCTACTGTGGACACTGCAAGCCCTGCGTATCTGATCTGGATATCGCAATGATCAATAAATTCTATGATCTGGCTACCATGCAGCCTTCCGTGCCTGCAACCATCCAGTCTCATTACGAGCTTCTGAAACATAAAGCTTCTGAATGTATCGGATGTCAGGCCTGCGAATCCCGCTGCCCCTTCGGCGTTCCGATCGCAGAGCGCATGAAAAAAAGCAGCCGAATTATTCGGCTGCTAAATAATCCAAAAGGGTGAGAAGCTTTTTTTGGAACTTCTCACCCTTTATCATTATTGTTTACTTACTGCACAGCTTCATAAAATCTGCCGCAGCTTCCTTCTCATCCGCGCAATCGTTACTGTTCAAGGGCTAACTGGACTTAAGAAAACCGATGGTGTAAACTGGGAAACAGTTAAAGCCATCGGTTTTTCTTTATCCAAATATCCTGGACACTCTGTCAAAAAGGAACAGCAGAAAAAACTATAAACACAGTTTTTTCTGCTGAACATGATTTATCCACAATATAAAAAAAGTAAAAATTTCGTCACTTTTTACAATGACTTATGCATACCCTTGAACAGTAACAGGCAATCGTATGGATCATTTTTTTTGACATCCAGTGGTTGGCCAGATGTGCGTTCATTACCACAGTCCAGTGCATGGCGTACATCCTCTGCAAAAGCATTAGCGGTCAGTGCGATGATGGGAATGGAAGAAGCATCCGTCCTGTCAAGCTTCCGGATCTGGCGTGTGGCTTCGTATCCGTCCATCAGAGGCATCATAATATCCATAAGTATCACATCAAATGTCCCCTCGGGGTGACGGGAGAAAAGTTTTACAGCTTCCCTGCCATTGGATACTGCAGTTACCACAGCACCTTCCTCTTCAAGGAGTACCTGTGCCACTTCTCTGTTTATTTCATTATCCTCTGCCAGCAGGATCTTTATGCCCTGAATGGAGTTTCGCTCAGATTCTGGCTCAGAAGAGATATCCGTTTCTTCTGCCTCTTCAAATGGCAAAGTGATCACAAAAGTACTTCCGATACCCGGAGTACTGGAAATCTCAATGGTACCACCCATCTGTTCAAATAGCGCTTTGGCAATGCTCATACCCAGTCCGGTGCCATGATATACACTTCGGGCATCCATATTCTCCTGAGTAAAGGGTTCAAAGATCTTCTCCAGATATTCTTTGTTGATGCCGATTCCCGTATCAGAGATCGTCCATCTGCAGACCAGCTTATGATCATGGGAAGGGAGAGCATGGATCTCCGTATGGATTGCCCCATTTTCTCTGTTGTATTTGATACAGTTACTGTAAATATTCATCATGGCACGACGGAGGTGCAGAGGGCTGCCGTATACAAAGGGATGTTCGTATATCTCCGGTGCGATATGAACGGTGAAATCAATGCCGTTTTTCTGTGCCTGCATATCAATCAGCATCTGTGTCTCTTTTTCATATCTGATCAGATCAAAAGGTTCATGGTTGAGTACAAGTCCGCCCTCCTCGATCTTGGACATATCCAGTACATCATTGATAAGAGAGAGCAGATGACTGGCTGAAATGAATGCTTTTTCACGATTACTTTTCAGGAATCCGATATCATTTTCGTGCTTTTTATCAATTTCCAGCAGACCAATGATCCCATTCAACGGCGTACGCATATCGTGGGACATACGGGAAAGAAAATTGGATTTCTCTGCATTGGCACGTTCGGCAGTATCAAGAGCTTCTTTGAGAAGCTTCTGGTGTCTGATTTCTGATTCCACCACATCGTCCACATTCAAAAATCCCAGAACAATGATACCGGAGTCTTCGTTTTTGATAAAGCGGAACTGATAGTAATGGATACCATCCCTGTCATTTATCCGGTAATTCCCCTTGTATTCGGACTGACCGGACAAAACACTCATTACATTATCCAGTTCCAGTGATTCTTCCAGCATTGTACGGTCATCCGGATATACACGCTGCCGGATATAGTCTGAGAGGAAAAGATCATAGGGGTATGTATTGTTGTGTTTTTTGTCCGGAGCAGGGACATCGCGGTCTTCCTGCTTGATCACAGAGAGCGTTTTTTCTCTGGGATTGATCAGGTATACGTTCAGGTAGTTGCTGCTCAGTGTCTGGACAATACTTACCTGTGTCTCATAGGCTTCCTGTGTTCTGGTGACATCCTCACCGTAGAGGATTGCTTCCAGATGGTTATTGGAAGGATTGAGCAGCAGTCTTGTCACATATTTGAAAAGCCTGGTTATATTGTCATCGTAGAGACAGCGGGAAACTCTGGTGACCTCTACCTGACCGTCCTCGTAGCTTTTCATCAGGGAACTGCGGCAAAATGCGTTGATGAAATCGTTTCTGTCCTTTAATACCGGTATAAAAACAGCAGTCTCTGCAATAAAATGGTCAATGGAAGCGTCAGCATCTATCTTATAGGCCAGGGCAGAAGTGCCTCCGATCTTCAGAATCTTATCATCTGTAAGGTCGAGATGAAAGTAGCCGGCAGCATGGGTAATGGATGCCAGAAGAGAGTGGAGCTGATTTTCATAGATTTTGCGTGCTGTCACATCATTGTCTTCACAGGCCACTGCAATTACGAAATCCCGATAGTCATCGGCGTTTCCGTTTCTGGCAATGAGCAGATAATAGTAATGGACAGTATCTGTGACAATCCTGAAATGGAATTTGAAAGAGGCTTCCTGAGAAAGTCTTTCCAGCAGGGTTTCATAATTCAGGTGTCTGGACACATAGGAACGCTCATCCGGATGAATATACTTCTGGATGAGAAAATTAAATGACAGCTTATAGTCTGCATTATCTTTAATATCCGCAAAAGCATCAGTAAATCTGGAACGATATACGGAGATTTTCCCGGTTTCCCGGTTTACGCCATAAACAGACATGTAGTCAGAAGCAAGCAGGTTGATGGCACCCAGCAGACGGAGAGAGTTCTCACCTGTGGGAATAGACTTTGACAGGCTTTCTCCTTCGGCTACTGTGCTGAATACAAGTGCATGTCCTCTGCTACCGTCGGGCTGTACAGTCTCTACTGCATCAACTGTCTCATAAATATGACGGATCGGATCCAGGTAGGTCTTTGGCCCCTGTATCCCCAGTGCTACAGGGCAGGGCGGGCATGGGGAATCAAGCCCCATAAGTGCCTTATAGCATTTCACTCCCGGCTGGAGATTGGGGTACAGTTGTTTGGCAGTGTCGTTATAGCTTAGGATATTATAGTCTTTGTCTATGCTGTAATATCCGGATGAGTGTGTGTTCATAATTTTATACTCCTGGTGTTTAGTGCTTTAAAGTATACTCTTTTTACTAAAAAATAGCAATGATAATGGACGAATTTGTAAAGGTTGTACAATGTTTCGGTTACTGTTCACTCCCAATGTCATTAACTTAAGCTATTTGGCAACATTGCTTTGATGAAAAATATTAATAAAAAGATTTGGATGTGATAAAAAAGCGTAGGATGTGAACAAGATAGGATGTCTTATTGAATTTTAGGTACAACAAAAAGGCAAAATCAATATTTAACATTGAAATTTGCCTGAAAATGAAATATAGTTAATGTATGAGGTGAATTACTCGGCAACTGAGTTACCAGAGCATCTGAATCAAGGCGGGATACCGCCTTTTTTCAGGGTGTATCCATGACACCACTACTGCCTGCTCTTTAGAGCTATACAGCTACTTTTATTATTTCCGGTGTTTTCAGTCCGGTTACGGACAGTTCTTTTTTCACTCCGCATACGGAGTGATATTTTCTCAGGATATTATATGCCCCTACGGCATCTGCGTTATAAACTCTGTTTCCATCCCTGTACAGTCCTCTCTCTTTCCGGTTGGACGGTTCTGCATATCTTTTCCCCACTTCCGGTGACAGTGGGCTGCACTGGCTGGTATAACTTTCTTCCTGCTTTACGAAACGGATCCCATATCTTTTCAGCTTATATTCCAGCATGATATAGATCCTGTTATACGGCAGACTGTGAAACTTCTGGTTTGTCCTGTGTCCAAGGTCTTTTTCTCTCCGGATGTTCCGGATATCCCCTGCAACAACACAGTTTATGGCTAATTAAAGGGAACAAAAAGAAAGGAAAAGCACAATCCAGACGGTATCAGCGGCAGGCTACAAGAATAAATTGTGATTTCACAAGATTGGTGCTATAATAAGAGAAAAGTTCCTGCCGGGGCAGCCGCCCCGGTGGTATGGATAGAAAGGCAGGAAAGCAATATGCACATCAGCTATAAACCACTCTGGCATACACTGTTAGAGCGTGATATGAGAAAAGAAGATTTAAGGCTTGCCGCCGGTATGACAACGAATATGATTGCCAACATGAGCAAAGAGGGAAAGCACATCAGCATGGACACATTAGCCCGTATCTGCGAAACGCTGAATTGTGAGATTACCGATGTGATTGAGTTAGTACCAGACGAGCCTGCTTCCACAGGAGGTAAGGAACATGAGCGAATTGAAACCAAGAATAACAGAAAACGGAATTGATTATATCCTTGTCGGAGATTACTACATCCCGGATTTGAAGCTGCCGGAAGAACACCGCCCCATAGGAAAGTATGGACGGTTGCACCGGGAATATTTGAGAGAAGTCCACCCAGCCAGATTGAATACATTGACACTGACCGGAGAATTATGGACATATCTTGCAGATCTGAACGAACAGGCACAGAAGCGATTGGGTACAATCATAGAGCAGATGAAAGCTGCTGAGGGGGTCACAGAAGAATTAAAGAGTATCTGTCAGATGGAATGGGTGCAGCGTTGCAATAACATTCACAATCGGGCAGAAGAAATTGTTTTGCATGAGATGATTTATTCATAACGGTATGGTAGAATGATTATGATAAATCGGAGTTTGACGAGGTAAAAGAATATGAATGGAAAACATCTATTTCTTACATCTGCAGGGTTGACCGATAAGATGAAAGAGAAATTCTTTGATATTATTGGAAAGTGTCCGAAGGATGTGAAAGTGCTTTATATTCCAACAGCTGGCATTGAAACAGATGGTGCAAGAGAGTCGCTTGCAATATGTTTTCATGAACTCTTTCTAATGGGAATTCAGTACGAAAATATATTAGTGTACAATCTGGAATTAATTCTTTCAAAAGACTATCAAAGAACCTATTCTTCGTATGTTACAACCCCGTTTATGCTTACAAGGCTATTAACTTTTGAAGAATTAAACCAATTTGATGCTGTTTTTGTCAGTGGTGGTGATGTATCTGTGCTTTGTCGTGAAATGTCTAGAACTGGTTTTGATAGAATACTTAATAATGCAATTAAAAACGGACTTATATATGTCGGAATCAGTGCAGGAAGTATGTATGCGGCGGGAAATTTAACAGATGGATTACATATTATTGACAATCCTATTATCCCCCATTGGAATGGTTCTGAAACAACAGTATTACCGAACGGCAAAGATGAGATTAAGCTTGCTGATGGAAAAGCTGTTTATGTAGAGGATAATTACATGAGTGTAATATGATGCACATGTAGGATTAGTCAAATTCCAATTTGCGAGGATGAACACTTATGAAAGAAAAAAGCAAAAGTGAAGTTTCAATAATAGGTGGTGCAGATGGCCCAACAAGTATTTTTATAGCTGGCAGAACACGGAAAAAGCCTCTAAAAGTAAGGATACGAAATATTATCTACAGATATAGACGTAAGATAGTAGAGAAGAAAGTGGTTGCAGATTCACATACTCTTGATGAATTGGTACAATATGCAATGAATACCTACAATCTAATTGAAACTAATTCAACTGAGAGAAAATATATTGAACAACAAAAAAACCTAAAGGAGAGTTTGATTTTACAGCATAAACCAGAAGTTTTAGGTGAAATGAAGGATATTCCAAAGCCGGATGTTTCTAATGAAGAATCTGTCAGAGAATATTTTTGTAAAATAAAGACTCGAAGCGAAATGATTGCCGAAATGCCAGATAATGTAATTCCTATGAACTTTCATCTATATGAAATAAGAATCGGTGATGATTCTCTTGAGATGGAGATAGATTATATTTGGAATATATTCGGTATATCTTATTCTGGAAACAAGAAAGTAATGAAACAGTTTGAGAAAATTTCAAAAGATTTGTATATCTATTATGGTGTTAGTGAAGATGATATTAAGAAAAAGACAGAAAGATATTTATCATTGGTAACGGCATTAAGTTCATAAATTCCAGCCTGTCTTTCTGAAATTTCAACTGAATAACCACAGCACAAACCGCTGCTACATGGAAGCTAACACAACCATGCAACAGCGGTTTTTTCTTTACCGTTTTTTCCTCTGGCTGATAGGCGTTCCCATTTTCTTTGATTTTTTGAGAATCCGAATCAGCCAGCGAAATTCTTCGTCTGACAGATTTTTATAGTTGATACCGAGTTGCTTGCAATAAAGGATGACCAGCTTTTCATCCCGACTACCCTTGAATTTTTCGACCGCTTCCAGATTTTCTTTCAGTTCATCGGCAACGGTGGTCTGTGGGGCACTTTCACTATCCTTTTTGTGGGCTTCCCGAATATCCCGGATAATGAGGTTGAGATCATCCAGCACCATGTGGCTGAAATATTCATCATCGCTGATATGGGCGGCTTGTAGCACTTTCAAATGGGGGTCATCTTCGCCGGGGCGATACCGTTCAATGATTTCATGCCGGACAGTATCGACAAGGGCGTTGAGGTTTTGAATCTGCATGGTGGCAATCCCATCTACATAAATCTCAATATCCGCAAGAAACTTGATAAAATCCTTATGAGTGGCAAGCTCACAGAGCAGACGGTTGTTAATTCGACCGCTTTTCAAAAGTGCCACCATCTCATCGTTCAAATGAAGCCCTGTTAATGGTGTGTTGATCTGTTCCCGGTTCTCTGTCCGGCACAGCAGATAATCAACGGAAACCTCATAGAAGTCTGCCAGCGTGATAAGGTTGCCATGATTGATTTCCTTATAATCCTCTTTCTCATAACTTCCAAGAGCTGATTTGGAAATGCCCGTCAGCTCTGATAATTCTTCCAAATTTAAGCCTTTGTCCTTGCGGAGTTCCCAAAGACGTTCCTGTATGGTAGTTGCTCCTTTCATGGGCGCACGCTCCTTTCCAGCGGTTGTATTTCTGCCGCTTAACTGGATTATATCACACTTTCCGCAATCGTGGAAATTTCCGATTTTTACCCTTAATTCCTACTTTGTGGACATACGGCACAGGGCACAAAAATGTTCTATGATACAGGTAGTTCATCGATGGATTATTCCAATCGAATGACCAGCCTGTGTGGGATATGCTTCCCCGGCGATGTAGCGCCATGACTTTTGGCAGGGATATGGAGGAACCCTGACCGAAACGAGCGTACCAAAGGGAGCGATACGCCGCTGTGAGATTCAGGGGAGGAACGACACCGGGGAGAACTGGCGAACTGACACCGAAATGATACCGAAACACGACAATCTGATAGGGGGATAGTCTACCCTATCGCTGATACTTCGGGAGATTTTAGGCGGCTCTATGGCTGTAATTTTGCCGAAAATCGCCCCGAAACCATACACGAAAACGGGAGGAAGCGCAATATGCCGAGAATGAGCAAAAAGAGGAAGCATGAGCTTTCCTTTTACCTCAATGACCGGGGGCGTGTCACTTACAACGAATTATGCCGGAAATGCCAGCATGGGTGCAG
>ENA-OPYX01000978-OPYX01000978.1-human-gut-metagenome-genome-assembly--contig:-NODE-978-length-16191-cov-4.380789_pt1 | contig 16191 bp, 16 predicted proteins | sample MGYA00242639_ERZ504486 | MGnify/ENA primary metagenome ERZ504486 (study PRJEB26092, sample SAMD00036296) | human gut metagenome | host: Homo sapiens | study: EMG produced TPA metagenomics assembly of... | reverse complement strand
GCATCCGCACTCGCCGTCATGGTGATGCTCATGATCGTGGTCATGTCCGCATCCGCACTCATCATCGTGGTCGTGATGATGATGCTCATGGTCGTGGTCATGTCCGCACTCGTCGTCATGGTGATGCTCATGATCGTGGTGTCCACCGCATACCGGGCAGAAATCTTCGTCTTCTTCTCTGCCCTGCTCCATAGCTTCCAGAATCTGTGCACCGTCCAGTTTTTCGATTGGAGTGGTGATGATCACTGCATCCTTGTTCACTTCGCGGATCAGAGCGACTGCTTTTGCTACTTTCTCCTCAGTAGCCTTCGGTGTATCGGTACGGCTCAAAATAATCGTTCTTGCATACTGTAACTGGTTCTCGAAGAACTCACCGAAGTTTCTCATATACATTTTGCATTTGTTTACATCCGCTACGGTTGTATAGCTGTTCAGGCTGATCTCGCAGTCCACATCCACACCTTTTACCGCTTTGATGACGTCAGAGAGTTTGCCTACACCTGACGGCTCGATGATGATACGATCCGGATGATAGGTTGTGATCACTTCTTTCAGAGAAGTTCCGAAATCACCTACCAGAGAACAGCAGATACATCCGGAGTTCATCTCACGGATCTCGATACCGGAGTCCTTTAAGAATCCTCCGTCGATACCGATCTCTCCAAATTCATTTTCAATCAGCACTACCTGCTCACCTTTTAAAGCTTCAGAGAGCAGTTTTTTAATCAGTGTTGTTTTTCCGGCTCCTAAAAATCCTGAAATAATGTCAATCTTTGTCATATTTTTTACCTCCTGAAAAACGCCCAAAAAGGGCTGTTTTCTCTAAAACAGCCCTGAATTTTTGTCTGCATATCCTGTGAGTTCTTTCAACAGTTCCTGTCAAAAGAACTCACAGGATATTCTTACCGAATAGTTACTCCTCTATACTTTTATCACGTTTTGTCCAAAAAGTAAAGCCCCCTTTGCGTTTTGGTTTCATGCAACTAACCGTTCTTTTCATGCAAAAGGAGCTTATTTTTCTGTATGTATTATCCGTGGATCATCAGATGAACGATCTCCCGATCTGTCTCAAGCATACCTTCAGATGCCAGTTTACCAACACAGCGGATCGTATTTTCCACTCCTTTTTTTACGATACCGTCACCACCGATAAACTGCTGTCCGTTCTTATACATAAAGTAACCAAGGATTCCCGCGTCTACAGAGGATGCGATCTTCGCTGCGCAGGATGCTTTCGCTCCGTCGCAGATCATACCTGATACAATGGCAAGACCGTTGACAATGGCATGCTCGCCCTCCTTCTTGCCGTCTCCGTACAGGTAGGCGATCCCTGCGCCACAGCCGCATCCAGCTCCTACTGCACCGCAGTATGCGGAAAGTCTGCCGATTCCTTCTTTGATATGGATCGTTGCCAGATTTGAGATCACCAGAGCCCGGTACATCGTCTCTTCCGATACCTGCAGTTCTTTTGCAAAAACCACGATCGGGACAGAAGCTGTGATTCCCTGGTTGCCGCTTCCGGAATTGATCACTACCGGAAGTTCACAGCCGTTCATTCTTGCATCGGAACCGGCAGCCGCCATGGCTTTGGCGCGCACCTTGACATCCTGATCGCCGTAAGTGGCCAACAGGACCTTTCCGATATTGGCTCCATAATTACCACAGAGCCCTTCCTCGGCGATCGCCATGTTGTAACGAACCTGACGTTCCAGTACTTCCCGGACATCCGCAAGGTCCACTTCCTTTGCAAATGCAAAGATTTTTTCTATGGTAAGCGTCGATTTGTCTGCCAGTGCGGATTCTTCTTTTCCGGTAATCTCTTTTGCCAGAAGAATCTCCCCGTTTCTGGACACATGCACCAGATTCGTGTGGAAATCGGTGATCCGTACACTCGCTCTATCTTCTCCGTGATATAAAGTAATCTGAATATCAAAGATCAGATCAGAGGATGCCTCACAGACACTGCACGGAACCTCCTTCAGGAAGGTTCCCATTGCTTCGATGTCTTCCTGTTCCACATGGGAGATGACTTCCAGTTCCTTCGCTGCATCTCCCGCCACGATTCCGGCAGCTGCAGCGGCTTCGATTCCGCGTAAGCCCCCGGTGTGAGGAACAACCACGCTTTTTACATTTTTTATAATATTTCGGCTGACCGCTACCTCCACCCGCTCCGGAAGGGCTCCCAGTGTCTTTCTGGCAACGGCTCCCGCGTATGCGATGGCGATGGGTTCGGTACATCCCATCGCCGGCACCAATTCATCTTTCAGGATCTGGACGTAGGTTCGGTAAAGTTCTTTTGAAAGCATATTTCTATCTGTTCCTCACTCTTTTTATTTTTTCCAGCATGCCACCATATGGCCCGGTGTTCTCTCTTCCAGTTCCGGTTCCTGCTGTCTGCACTGATCGGTCGCGTAAGGACAGCGTGTATGGAAACGACAGCCGGACGGAACATGCAACGGACTCGGAAGATCTCCCTCGATGCCGCAGTGTTCTAGACTGAGTGCCCGCTTGGGATCTGCGATCGGAATGGAGGCCAGCAGTGCCCGGGTGTATGGGTGGCATGGATTGTCATACACTTCATCGCTTTCTCCGCTCTCCACGATCTTACCAAGGTACATCACACCGATCCTGTCGGAGATATGGCGCACCATGGACAGATCATGTGCCACAAACAGGTAAGTCAGTCCCAGTTCCTGCTGCAGATCTTCCAGCACGTTGACAACCTGTGCCTGGATCGATACGTCCAGTGCGGAGATCGGCTCATCGCAGAGCAGGAATTCCGGATTGACGGATAAGGCTCTTGCGATACCGATACGCTGACGCTGTCCGCCGGAAAACTCATAGGCATATTTTTCCATATCGTCTGCCTTCATACCTACTTTTTCAAGAAGGCTTACGATCCGCTCATCCATCTCTTTTTCCGGAAGTTTTTCAAAGACAGATATCGGTTCAGCCATGATTTCTCTTACATTCTGATGGGGGTCCAGCGCAGAATAAGGATCCTGAAAAATAATCTGCATTCTTTTATGATATGCAAGGAGTTCTTTACCTTTTGTCTTTGTGATGTCGTGACCGTCGTAGGTTAAGATTCCATCGGTCGGCTCATACATACGGATCAGAGTACGTCCCAGTGTGGACTTTCCACAGCCGGACTCTCCCACCAGACCGAAGGTTTCTCCTTTTTTTAATAGAAAGGTTCACACGGTCCACCGCCCGTACTTCCTGTACCAGTTTTCCGAAGAAATTTTTGACCGGGAAATACTTGGACAGATTCTTCGCTTCCAGAAGATATTGTTCTTTTGTTTCCATATTATTTCTCCTCTTCTTTCTTCTCTTTCTCGTCCAGTTCTTCTTTTGTGAAGATACATCTGGAGGACTGGGTATCGGAATATGCCCGCATGGACGGGATCCCTTTCTTACATTCCTCACATGCAAACCGGCAGCGGGTCACAAATGGACATCCCGCCGGCGGATTCGCCAGAGACGGTGCCATACCAGGGATCGGTTCGAGGCGTTCCCGACATCCGCTCTCACATTTTGGAATCGCATGAAGCAGTGCTCTCGTGTACGGATGGGTCGGATGTTCGAAGATCTCTTCTGTGGTTCCCTCTTCCATGATCAGACCCCCGTACATCACTTCGATCCGTTTCGCCAGAGAAGCTACCACCCCGAGATCGTGGGTGATCAGAATAATATTCATCTGCTCATTTTCATTTAACTGTTTGAGAAGCTGCAGAATCTGCGCCTGGATGGTTACATCCAGTGCGGTTGTCGGTTCATCGGCGATCAGCAGCCGCGGCTGGCAACACAGTGCCATTGCGATCATGACACGCTGTCTCATACCACCGGAAAATTCATGGGGATACTGATCCATCCGGCTTTCTGCCGACGGGATTCCTACCTTTCCTAGCATATCGATGGCTACTTTTCTTGCTTCTGCCTTGCTCAGGTTCTGATGACGTCGGAGTACCTCGATCATATGATACCCGATCTTTTTTCAGCGGATTCAGGGCAGTCATCGGATCCTGGAAGATCATTGCCATATCTTTTCCACGCATTTTCCGTTTTTCTTTTTCAGACATGGACAGCAGATCCTTCTGCAGCAGTTCCAGATGATTTGCCTGCACATCTGCATTTTCTCCGAGAAGTCCCATGACCGACTTCATGGTTACACTTTTCCCACTTCCGGACTCTCCTACAATAGCCAGAATATCTCCTTCATCCACATGGAGGGAGACACCGCGCACCGCCTGAATCTTCTGTTTGTGACTCTCAAACGTAGTGGTCAGATTGTCTATGGTTAATACTCTGTTTTCTTTCATCTCCACTCCTCCTATTTGCCTGCGTCCATGACACGGGGATCTACATAGATTCGAAGCAGATTGCCCAGTTTGTTGAACGCAAAGATGGTCAGCATGATCAAAAGACCGGGGATGATCGCCATGTAAACGGCATTCTGCAGGTTACTCTGCGCACTCTGCAGTAATTTCCCCCAGGAAGACAGCGGTTCCTGAATACCTATCCCTAAGAAACTCAGGGATGACTCTGTCATGATCGCATTGGAGATACTGGTGGTCGCTGCGATGATGATCGTCGGCAATACCGAAGGAATCAGATGACGGAGGACCATTTTAAATAACGACACGCCGGTAAAGTCCGCATAGAGGACGTATTCCCTCTCTTTGACGGACATAACCTCCGCACGCACCAGACGGCGATTTCCATCCAGGAGAAGAATCCGATCACGATAATAATGGACACCAGTCCCTGTTTGAAGAAAATACTGATAACTGTAACCAGAATCAGCCACGGAATGGACTGCAGAATGTCAACGATCCGCATCAGGATACCATCTATGATACCGCCGAGATAACCGGCAAGGATTCCAACAGTGACACCGATGGTCACACTCATCAGCATGGCAAGCACGCCGACCAGCAGGGACACACGGCCTCCGTAGATAACACGTGCCAGATAATCACGACCCACTTCATCGGTTCCGAAAATATGGGCACTGCTTGGTGCCTCTAACATATGAGCGACATCGGTTTTATTCGGTTCCAGCGGGAGTACCGGAGCCAGTAAGGATAATATCAGGATCAGTGCAAGGAAGATAATAGAAAATATTGCGATTTTGTCGTGTTTTAATGCCTCCCAGACATTTTCCAGACGTTTTTTTTGAGAATGATTCATTGCCATACGATTACCCCATCTTTCTGATACGCGGATCTGTCACGCAGTATAAAATATCGGACAGCAGGTTTCCCAGGACTACCAGGGTGGAAGACAATATCAAAACGATCATAACAATCGGATAGTCCATACCCTGTACCGCCTTGATAAAATACGGTCCGATACCCGGCCAGCTGAATACGGTTTCCGTGATAACCGCACCTGTTACCAGCGTTGGCAATGCCATACCCAGTTTTGTGATAACCGGAAGCAGTACGTTCTTACAGACATGTTTGAACATGATCTCTGCTTTGGAAGCGCCAAATGCCTTCTGTACCATAACATAATCCTCGGAGTACTGTGTGATCGTGGAAGAACGCACATAACGCACATTGTCCGGGATAAATGCCAGTGTCAGCACCAGATACGGTGTAATAAAATGCAACAGGAAATCAGACAAGGTATTCACGCCTACCGTATGCATGCCAAGGATCGGAAGGATCCGCAGTTTATAGCCGAACAGATAGATAAAGAGCATCGCTACCCAGAAAGTCGGCATCGCGATCCACAGGGAACAGATCCCGTCGATCAGTTTGTCCAGCCATTTGTTTTTGTGAGAACCGGCCACCAGGCCCAGCACGATTGAGATCACATAGGCAGTCAGATAAGACGGCAGCACCAGCTTGATCGTGTTCGGGATTCTTGTCGCCAGCTCATCGAAAATATTCGTTTTTGTCACGATAGAATAGCCGAAGTTTCCATTCAGGATTCCTTCCAGCCAGCGGATATACTGCACATAGACCGGCTGATCATAGCCGTATTTTTCACGGATCATCTGTACCATCTCCGGAGACATCTTTGGAGTTGTCATGGCATCAATTGCATCATACGGTGCCAGATGAATCAGAGAAAAACACAGGATCGTGATCACGATGATCAGTGGGATCGCAGTAAGAATACGTTTGAAAATATACTTTGCCATACCTTTTTCTCCTTTTGTTTTTCATTCTTAAGCCCAAAAAGCGGAACTCTTCGCCTGTTTCAGAAGAATTCCGCCCTCATTATAAATAGTGTCTAATCTTTGATGATTACTTATTCAGCAATTTTCAGACTGGAAGTATCCTCGAAGGTATATACCGGAACAAGTCCTGCATCTTCCACACCCTGGATTCTGTTGTTTACAACCAGGATCTTGTTGTTGGAAATGATCGGATAGAAAGCACCTGTATCCTGGACAGCTGCCTGCAGTTTTGCATAGGTTTCCTTTCTTGCAGACTCATCCAATTCAGAACGACCTTCCTCAAACAGCTGATCGATGGTATCGTATCCACTGTAGTGCATGTAGTTGTAAGCACCATCATTTTCAAACAGGCTGGAGAAGGTATCCGGGTCAATACCCATAATATAACCGCCCAGATACATATCGTACTCGTTATCCGGATCCTTCATTGCGTTTGCAATGGCTGTTCCGTCTCCGCCGGCAAGTTCTACCGTCACACCAACTTCCTGCAGCTGTTCCTGAATCAGCAGTGCCTGTGCGGACTGTACGGCATCACTGGAGATGTAACCCAGTTTCAGTTTCAGACCACTCACACCGGCTTCCTCTAACATACTCTTTGCTTTGTCTACATCCTGCTCGTATTTTTCCACACCGTCTTCTGTGTAGAACTGGCTGTTGGTTGGCAGGAAGGTATACGGAATGCTGTAGTATTCGTCAGATTCGAAGGCTGCATCATCCATTGCTTTTCTGTCCATGGCAAACAGCAGGGCTTTACGAACGTTTTCGTCTGTTACACGGTTGCAGTTGATCTGCAGGTAACCGACACGACCCTCTGTGTAAGAATAAGCAGTCAGGTTGCTTGCATCCAGATCCAGTTTTTTCACCTGCTGTGGTGTCATCTGGTAAGCATCTACTTCACCATTCTGCAGGGCAAGGATTGCTGTGTCTGCGTTCTCGATAATCTGGAATACAACATTTTTGATTGATGGTTCGCCCTTATAATAATTCTCGTTTGCTTCGAATTTCAGATATGAGCCTGACTGATAATCTACCAGTTTGTAAGGACCGGTTCCTACGGAGTTCATGTTGTAATCGTTATGCTCAAAATCTGTAACATCTTTGTAGATGTGCTCCGGCATAATGAAAATCTGACTTAACATCTCGATAGCCGTAGGTGTTACGAACGGGAATGTGAAAGATACGGTGTAGTCATCCACTTTTTCCACTTTTACCGTTCCCTGATCGTAAACCAGCTGAGAATAAGCCCAGCCAAGGTTATCCTCCTGTTCCATGGCTTCGTATGTGAATACCACGTCATCTGCGGTAAATGGTTCACCGTCAGACCATTTCACATCATCTCTCAGTTTAAATGTATAGGTCAAATTGTCATCGGATACGCTATAATCTGTAGCCAAAAACCAGTTAATTCCATCGGCATTATTCATATACAGTGGGGAGTAGATCATCTTTACAGTAGATAATCCCCAACGGTCAGATGTTGTAATAACATTGACAGTCTCTGTAGGGTCCCCGGAGATGGCATAGGTAAATGTGCTGTCACCAGAAGTCTCTGTGGTAGCTGTACTGCTGTCGGCAGTGGTTGTGCCTGCTGTGCTGTCATCTTCTGCAACCGGATCTTTTCCGCCACAGGCTGTCAGACTTGCTGCAAGCATCGCTGTCAGAGTAAGTACAGATACAAGTTTTTTGAATCTTTTCATTTTACTCTTTCTCCTCCTTATTTGGCCTGATTTTTTAACAATCATACTTTATCATGTTAGCAAAGGAAGGTACATTTGTCAATTCATTTTCGCCATAAACATAGTTTTTTGGTATGTTCCTGATCCGTTCACTGATAATATCCCGCGAGGTGTTTTTTATGAACAGAGATTACAGAAAACTGAGCCATATCAGTCGCCTAGAGCGTTTCGTGCATGCACGGACTTTGGCTCGTTGCTTGCGAAAAAAAATCTGTCAGCAGATTGTTCTGCCGACAGATTCCGTCGTTTTTTGTTATCTATATTTCTTTTCTTAATTAAATGCAAATATCGCAACTTCGTATGGAGCCAGCGGATATGCCACATGGTATGGCTGTCCGTCACATTCTCCCTTGACCGGTTTGAATACCGGATTGTCCACATGATGCTGTCCGCCGTAAGCCGGGTCTGCACTGCTCAGGATTAATTTACACTGTTTCTTCTGCGGTACACCTACCCAGTAGTCTTTCCGTTCTACCGGAGTAAAGTTGCAGACAAACAGCAGGTTGTTTCTTTTCGTCGGTGACCAGCGGATGAAACTGTAGATGCTTCTGTCTGCATCATTGGCATTGATCCACTGAAAACCATCATAGCCATTGGCATCCGCATACAGTGCCGGATATTTTTTATACATCATCTGCAAATCTCTTACATAATCCTGTAACTGCTGATGTCTTGCCTCACGGAGCAGATACCAGTCAAGCTCTCTCGCCTCACTCCACTCCTGAAACTGTCCGAACTCCTGTCCCATAAAAAGCAGTTTCTTACCCGGGTGACCCATCATGAAGGAATATCCGGCTTTCAGATTCTCAAATTTGTCATCGTACTCTCCGGGCATCTTGTTGATCATGGAGCATTTCAGATGGACGACTTCATCATGAGACAGTACCAGAATATACTCCTCGCTGAAGGCATACGTCATGGAGAAGGTCATCTTATTATGGTTGAATTTTCTGAAATACGGATCCAGTTTCATGTAATCCAGGAAATCATGCATCCATCCCATGTTCCACTTAAACGTGAATCCGAGGCCGTTCTCTTTTTCCACATCTCCGGTTACTTTCGGCCATGCAGTAGACTCTTCAGCGATCATCATGGTTCCTTTGTTTCTTCCAAGAATCAGAGTATTCAGATGCTTGAAAAATTCAATAGCCTCCAGGTTCTCGTTACCGCCATATTTGTTCGCGATCCACTGTCCGTCTTTCTTTCCATAATCCAGATACAGCATGGACGCCACTGCATCCACACGCAGACCGTCTACATGGAACTCTTCGATCCAGTACAGTGCGTTCGCGATCAGGAAATTCTTGACTTCGTTTTTTCCATAATTAAAGATCTTGGTACCCCAGTCCGGATGCTCTCCCTGACGTGGGTCAGAATGCTCGTAGATACAGGTTCCGTCAAACTCTGCCAGTCCGTGAGCATCTTTCGGAAAATGCGCCGGTACCCAGTCGAGGATGACACCGATCTTATTTTTATGTAAATAATTGACCAGATATTTGAATTCTTTCGGAGATCCGAAACGGGCGGTCGGTGCATAGTAACCGGTAACCTGATAACCCCAGGAACCGTCAAAAGGATGCTCCGCGATGCCCATCAGTTCCACATGAGTATAACCCATACGTTTTACATAATCTGCCAGCTCATGTGCCAGTTCACGATAGCTGTAGAAACCGTCCGGATCTGCCTCAGATGCCGGATGTTTTTTCCAGGATCCCGGATGTACTTCGTAGATTGAGAGAGCCGCTCTTCTCGGATCGGTCTCTTTTCTCTTCTTCATCCATGCGGCATCGCCCCATTTGAAACCTGTGATATCCGCGATACGGGATGCATTGCCCGGGCGCATCTCAGACCAGCTTGCATAAGGATCTGCTTTGTACAGCAGTCTTCCGTCCATGGCACGGATACAGAATTTATACAGATCTCCCACTTTGGCTCCTGCAACAAAAGTCTCCCAGACACCGATCGGTCCTGTCTTTTTCATCGGATGGCGCTCTGGATCCCAGTCATTAAACTCACCGACAACAGAAACATCCTCTGCGTTCGGTGCCCATACTGCAAAATACGTGCCGCTTTTTCCATTCTGTGTTACCGGATGTGCTCCCAGTTTCTTATAAATATCATAATGCGTTGCCTGACCAAACAAATATTGATCCAGTTCCCCAAACTCCATCTTTGCCATATCCCCGTCTCCTTTTTCTTTTATCTTAACGTCTTTCCAGTTATTTTTCACACTCATACATGCAACTGTTCCATACTTTCGCAGTTACGAATAAATACCGTACAGGAACTGCCGGACGATCTCATACGTTCTCTGATCCGTCATCACCAGTCCGTGTTCTTCATCCTGCTCTCTTCCCAGCATCATCATATGGGAATCCAGAATCCCCATGAAGCTGACCGCGAACTGCTCCTGACGGCCGCCCATATTTCCCAGACGTTCTGCAGAATCCTCGAAGATCCGCACCACAAGCTGGTAATACTTCTGGATCAGCGGATACACCGTACGGAATCCTTCCGATTTTTTTCCGGAATAAAACTGACTCAGCATAAACAGATAAAACTGCCAGTGGCTTCCCGCAAAATCAAAATATGCTCTCGCCACACGATACAACACCTGCGGGACATCCCCCGGTTCTTCCACTGCTTTTTCCAGCATCTCTTCCAGAATACGACTGTTCTCCTCAAGGATCGTTTCCATCAGTCCCTGCTTGCTTCCAAAATAATAATACAACGTCGGTTTTGTAATTCCGGACTGTTCTGCAATCTCCTGCACCCCAACCGCATCATATCCACGGGCACAAAACAGTTCCAGCGCTTTTTCCATGATCAGCTGCCGATTATCCATCTGTCTCAGCCCCTTTCCTTATATTTATCAGCTGTTGATCCGTAATTTTCCAGGGTATCCCCTGTCTTTTTATATTATACCAATCGGTATATAAGGTGTCAACGCAATCTTCTCTTTCTGATTCTTGCTTTTTTACCAAAAAAAGTAATTATTTTTCATTAATTTTCACAAAATCTTCAGATATGTTTTCCTGTATTTGTGGTACAATAAAATCTGAAATTCTAACAAGGGGGAGTGAACTATGAAATGTCCATCGTGTGGTGCTGAAGTCACCGGTCGTTTTTGCAGCTACTGCGGTGCACCGCTTCCGGCCGCTTCCAATGACAATACTTCAGTCACAAAAAATACAGATACCGATCGTCTGGTGGATGACTGGCAGTCCTTCGATGATTATGTAAATCGCGACTTATCAAAACCAGTCGCTGATACTGGCAACGGTACCGGTAGTCCTGCTTCCGGTAAAAATGAGACTCCCGCTGCCAGACGTCGGGTAGAGAACAAAAAAAAGTCCAAACTCCGGTTCCGGCAGATCCAGAAATACTGCCACAAACCAGCATACGATTCATAAAACTACCACGCAGAAACCAAAACCAAGCGAAAAAAGAAGAAAAAGGAGGCGGACTCCTATCTGCAGCCACTTCTTTAACCACTGGAAGCGTAAAACTGGGAGGCACCCTGTTTTAATCTTGTGATCCAGTGGATCTGCGTAGCCCTGATGGCTTTGTCCACCCTTCGTATGGCACAGAACTTCTGGGCCAACCGGGTGACCCTTGGCTCCATCGCTGGAGTAGTCCAGGAAAAGAATTATGCCCAGGGAATCTATCTGATTGGGGCACTGATCTGTGTGGGCTTTGGTTGTATCCAGGCACTGTGGATCGCCAGCAGAAAACGTATGCCGGATCACGGCAAGATCCGCCAGGTAGATATGGGACGGGGGCTGTTCGGTTTCGTTGTTCTGGTTCTTCTGGCATTTGTATCCACTTATGCCTATCCCATCCTTCCCGCCAACCCGGCTCCGCTGGAAGGAGCCAAATTGTTCTTCCATATCGTGGATGATCTGGGCAAATCCTTTTTGTTCATGAATGTGATCGGAGCAGTTTTGTGTGTGGTGCGTAAGATGGGGACACGGTAGTCGCCAGGGTACCATGCAGACACAGACTTTGGCTCGTTGCTCGCGTAACTTAAAAAGCAGAGGAAATCGTTCTTCATGAACAGATTTCCTCTGCTTTTTTTCACATATTCAGGCAAAACAATTCGTTTTTATCTTGGCCAGCGGTCTTCTTTTACCAGGAAGTTCCGGGAAGCTGTTATGTGGTTCTGCCTGATACCAGTATGCCACACTTGCCACATCATCCTGTCTCTCGAATAATCCTCTGTATCCCACACCGATCTGCTGGATCGTCACTTTCAGATCCTCATCGAAACAGATCGGATCCTGGATATGCCAGCGGTAAAAACCTCTCATCGGCATAACATCGTCATTGTGATAGAAATTGTGAATCAACTCATCATGGGAAGAATAATATGGATATCCCAGATAAGGTGTGCAATAATTCTGTTCCACGGTCTTACCGTCTACCTGCTTAGCAAAGCTCCAGGAACCACCGAAATAATCTTCTGTTCCTGTTCCGCAGATAGTAGGATATTCTTCATCTCCGTCAATGTAGAACTTAACCTCACCTTCACCCCACCAGTAACGCTCCAGTGTTGTCAGTGCCATATAAGTACCTACATAGTGACCTTTTCCTTTGACATTATCAAGGATTACATAATCTTTCTGCAGCTGAGTGATCTTTTCTCTTCTCCACTGTGCGTGGAAGTAAGCGATATCCTCCGGCAGTCCCTCATCATACAGGCAATAATCCACCTGGTAGAAGAATGCCGGAATTGGATTGACATGCTGGTTTTCCAGAGTGATTCTTGCTTTTTTTCTGAAAGGCATCTGGAAATAACAGTTCAATCCTCTGCTTGGCACTACCGCGATCGGCATAGAATTTACATTGCATTCTCTACCAAAACCACAGCAGAAAAAGTCTCCCAGCGGGCTTTCTACAGACGGTTCCTCTTCATCATCCCAGTACATACGAAGAACCAGATCTCTCAGTACAAAGCAATCTGCGTCTGTGGTTTTCGCATCCACTGTGATCCAGATATGATTGATCGCACCAGGTCCCTCGATCTCCGCCAGTGTCACTGTCTGACCACTTGCGATATCGTTAAGACACGGGCTTCCTTTTCTGGAAGGTCCAAGATGACTTGCTGCCATACCACCTTTCCCTTTTTCTCCTTTGGGATTTTCCGCATTGATCGCACGGCTTTTCCTATGTTTTGCTAATGCTAAATTACTTAATGTTCCACCAAATTCGTTATACATTCTCACGTCCTCCTTCTAGTCTCCGAATAGCATCAGGCTTCTACTCCTTTTGCCATTATATCATCCATAACCTCTTTTTTAAAGACTCTAAAAAATATATTTCAGATGTTTGACCGGATACCATACATATAGCAGATAACACAATAGCCGGGCAAAACTCACCCGGCCATGTTATTTTTATTCTACTGCTTTATACAGTTTTACCGGAAAATCATCTGCGCAAAGTCCGTAAAGCACGGTCTCCACACATTCCAGTCATGTCCGCCCGGATAAATTTTCCTGATTTCATGGACACCTTTCTCCTGGATGATTGCATCCTCTTCCAGAAATCTGGAAAGGAAACAGTCATTATCTCCGATACATCGGAAAAAGGTATGAAAATAGTTATTAAAGTCCGGATCGTCCATCGCCTTCAGATGAATCTGCTCATAAGGTTTTCTTCCGACCGCATCCCGGTCCGGATTGCCTTCGATGTTTTCTCTTATAAAACCTGAGAAGATGCCGACTTCGCTGAACAGGTCAGGATGGTCGCATATCGTCCGGGTTGTCTGTACAGAACCCATGGACAAGCCTGCCATACCTCTCTTTTCCTTACAACCGCCAAACTGATATTTTTTCTCTGCCATCGGAATAATTTCCTCTACCAGCATCCGTTCCAGCAAAACATGGTTTAATCGTTCTTCTGAGCCGACCTTTTCCTGTACCATACCGTCACTCATCACAAGTGCAAAAGGTTTTATTTTTCCCATTTCGATCAGGTTATCCAGTGTGATATTGGCTTTTCCGGTTGTTGTCCAGGAAATCTCACTCTCACCGAATCCATGCTGCAGATACAGAACCGGAAGACCTGCGGATGGTACGCATGGTGGAAGGTAAACGATGAATCGTTCCCAGTTATTGGAAATCTCAGACTTATAGAATTCATGGGTCAGCGTTCCATGCGGGATGTCACGAATCTCAGCCAGCTTCTTTTCATCCGGCAGTTCAATATAATTGTATAAACGGCCATATCCATGTCCGATCGGCAGATCCGGATGCAGAACCTCCTGTCCGTCCACACAGATCTGCACATAATTCACAGCTGTGGAAAACGGAAGTTCCAGAATCCACTTTTCTCCGTCTTTTGCAAATGAATAGGTCTTATCATCCCACTTTAAAGAAAGCTCTTTTGCATTTTCACAGTCCAGCTGCAAAAAATTCTTTCCGTCTTTCCGGAAAAGTATGCTATTTTGTTCCATAAGTGCCTCCTTACTCTCCATTTTTCTTTACATCATCAGAATTTCATCTGTTTGCATGTTCTGACGCCATTGACGTAGATATCGTTTGCCAGCTCTGTGACAAGCCGCATATCCTGCCAGGTTTCACACTTTTCTCCCATAAAAGTAATGTTATCAAAGTGAATATCATGGACACGCACTTCTTCTGTCGGTGTCTGGAATCCACGGATCGTAGAAACGGGGATATCTCCGTTTAATACCTGAATATTGTCAAAATAGATATCATGGATCTCTCCTTTTGCCATCTGCTCTGTATATCTGCAAAGCAGAACCTTGATATCAAACAGTTTCTGTTCCGCCTGTTCTACTCTGATATTTTTATAGTGGATATCATGAACGTGACCTCCATCTGCCTGGTGGATAGAAAGTGCGGCACCGCCCATATTTCCTTCGTACTGGCAGTGGATGATATCACAGTCTTCGAATACCAGATCATGAATCTCACTCTGGAGAGCATAACCAAGCTCTATGGCATTACCAGGTTCCGCATTCCAGATTACGTTATTGTGAACGCGCACTTTTGTCACATCCCTTACTGTTGAAGGATCCTTAAACAGCCCCTGGGATTTGATGCAGATACTGTCATCTGTGGAACGGACAAAGCAGTTTTTCACCTCCACATCCTGGCTGCTGGTGATATCAATTCCGTCTCCTGTTACGATTCTTGACATAATATTCATATCATCAATGACAACATGATCACAGGCTGCCGGAACCACATGCCAGGATGGTCCGTCTACTGCAGTAAATCCTTTTAAGAGAACATTCTTACACCATTTGATATAAATAAAGAAACGATGTGCATTACTGTCCGGCAGATGCCAGCAGGCTCCGTTGACAATTCCGTTTCCCACGATGGAAATATTTTCACTATGTTCTGCATAGATACATCCGGAAACAACAGCACCTTCCTCGATATAGACCGTATCATTTGATTTCAGGGTAAGAACTCCTACATTGTATGCCTTACCTTTTTCAAAACAAATAGTGGTATTTTCCGGTTTTTCGATTCTGCGAGAACAGAATACAAACAGGGCGTCATGAAGACCACCGTCTGTCTCTACTGTGAATTTTCTCGGTTCATCGAGATGAATATGAACGGTCTCTCCTTTTACGGAAGGTTCTATTCCGAAACTGGTGGGCCGGATGGCCAGTTCTTTAAACGGTGTATGGATGGAAATTTCCAGATCATATGCCTCATTGTCTACTACTACCACATAATCGAATGAATCTGTATGGTATACCACACGTTCTGTTCCGTTGCAGATTACACTGTATTTTTCTGATTTCTCCAGTTCATCTACAGAATTTAAGACAAATCTCGGTTCCTCAATGGGATCCGGATTGGGATAATAAATCAAATCCTTTTCAAAGTCTTTCATCGGTCTCTTCCTTCTCCTTATACTTAAATATATAGCTCACTGCTTCCCCATTCATGGTCGCTGCTGTTTCCTACACTGATTCGAAGCTTCATTCCGCAGCTGACGATTTTCATATTTTTATCATAATAAGAAAACTCCTTCGGGTCAATATAGAAATCCACATTCTTCTTTTCTCCCGGATCCAGAAAGACTTTCTGAAAGCGGACAAGTTCTTTCTGCGGACGCACCACAGATGCATGCAATGTTTCGTAGTAGCACTGAACGACCTCTGCCCCCGCAACATTACCTGTGTTACTTACCTTACAATGCACATGAACTCTTTTGTCCTGTCCCATCCGGACTTCAACATCCGAAATATCAAACTCTGTATAGGATAATCCAAAC
>ENA-OPYX01000977-OPYX01000977.1-human-gut-metagenome-genome-assembly--contig:-NODE-977-length-16198-cov-2.532201_pt1 | contig 16198 bp, 17 predicted proteins | sample MGYA00242639_ERZ504486 | MGnify/ENA primary metagenome ERZ504486 (study PRJEB26092, sample SAMD00036296) | human gut metagenome | host: Homo sapiens | study: EMG produced TPA metagenomics assembly of... | reverse complement strand
GTAAGAACCTTGGTACCCGTCACTAATTACACCTTTGTAAAGCGGCATACCTACCTGTTTGATGTCGATCATAGATCCACATACGATCAGGAAGAATCCCATCATACATGCATTTCCTTCATAGAACAGTGCTGTTACATATCCCCCGATCTGGAATACCTGCGGTACAAATTGTTGCAAGTACAACCGCGATTACCAACGGGATGATTACCAGACCTCCCGGGAGGTTTTTCATTTTGTTCAGAATATCAAGATCTTTTCTTGTGTCCTGAGGCTGTTTATTTTCTTCGCTCATGTTCTCTCTCCTTTTCTCTTTTTTGATGCGTTTTTTCGTTTATGATCAGGATGGATTTCCCCGATGCTATCTTGCCGATTCTTTAAACAGACGTTCTACGATATCGCAGGCTGTATTGTCATTTCCTGTAAGTCCGCCTTTTCCTACGACCGGAAGTCCGTCATATTTTCCGACTAATCTTCCGACGTCTGTCTGTGGAATCACATAGTCCATCACTTCGATGCACTCAACTCCCAGCTGATAGCATACATTTACCATCGTGTCACCACCTGTAGTATACAGACCGGCAATTCGTTCTCTTCCGACCTGTTCCAGTACCTGCGAGATAATGGTTCCAAGTCCGGCATTGATACGGTTTGCGCTCATTCCGCCTGCATAGCCACGTTTTTTATCTTCTTCATCCAGATTCAGAAGTTCTCCGTGAAGTGCTGTCTCAAACAGGATCGCTCTTGGCTGTTCACCGCTTTCAATCAGTTCGACTGCTTTGTTCACTGCTTTGAACGCTTCGTCTAACGCTTCATCCCCGCCATTGATCAGAGGAATCGGTTCTACGCTGATTCTGACATGTCTGGAATCTTCACATAATACCTCCATCTGCTTCTTCGTAACCGGTGTTGCACTTCCGGCTGCGATCAGGACTGTCTTTCCTTCTTCACTGGCTGCCGGTGGGATATTCGGCTGTTCCTCCTGGATGAGTCCTCTTCTGTACGCAAGTTTGGAAGTAAACGGTCCCGGGTCCACTGCAACTACGTCCCAGTCAAGCTCAATACAGGCCTGTGCAATCTGATCCACATCTTCCAGTGTGATCGCATCAACAATGATGACACCTGCGCCATCATTTCTTACTTCTGTAAGTGCTTCCCTGATTCCTTCTTTTCCTTTCAGAACCTGATCCAATGTAATCAGTCCGACCTTTCTTCTGGTCTGGCCTGCAAGGAGTCTTGGTATGTAATTCTCTTTTACCGGTGTACGTACATCCTGTGCAACCGGTGTGTTGATCAATGCCACGCCATCGATCACTGAATATCCGCCAACAAGGATTCTTCTGGACTGCGGCATTGCCGGCACAACAACTGCCACTGTATCTTCATTCAGCTGATCTAACATTGCATCAACTTCTACGCCTACGCCGCCACGTAACGTTGTATCAATACGTTTTGAAAAGTATTTTACTCCCATCGCTTTTAATGCATTGGTAGCTGATTTTACTTTCTCATATGCTTCTTCTTTTGGAAGTGGTCTTGAATTACTGCTGATCAGAATTGCGTCAAGAGATGCTGTCTCTCTTGCTTTCTGCGCTGCTTCTTCATTAAAAAATACTGCTGTTCTTGCTTTCGATCTTGCTAATAATACACCTGTCGTTGTTGCTCCTGTCAGGTCATCCGCAACTGCTCCTATCAAAGGCATGATGCATTCCTCTCTTTCTATCCGTTCACTTGCTTTCTGAATTAATTCTCTTTTTTCTCATGCTGTTTTGCTGCATACTCTGCGACTACTTTTGTAGACTCGATCAGACTGATGCATCCTGCAATTCCTTTACCTGCAATGTCAAATGCTGTTCCGTGGTCTACAGAACTTCTGATGAATGGAAGTCCGAATGTAAGTGTTACAGATTTTTCAAAGTCTAACGTCTTACAAGCGATGTGTCCCTGATCATGATATAAAGAAAGGATTGCATCGAATTTACCGGATTTTCCAATGTGGAATACAGAGTCAGCCGGGCAAGGTCCGATTGCATTGATTCCTTTTTCCTGAGCAGCTTTTACTGCCGGCTCGATCTCATCGATCTCTTCACGTCCGAATAATCCGTTGTCTCCGTTATGTGGATTTAATCCTGCAACTGCGATCAGTGGATTCTCGATTCCGACTTTTCTTAACTCTTTGTCGATGTTAATAACATCTTCAAGGATGACATCTTTTGTAGCATAGTGACATGCATCTACCAGTGACATATGTCTGCTTACGAAGAATACTCTTAATTTGTGGCAGGAGAACATTGTCAGAGCGTATGGAGAATGTGTTACATTCTGATAGATCTCTGTATGTCCAGGTTCTTTTACACCGATCAGTTTGATCGCTCCTTTGTGGATCGGTGCTGTAGAAACTGCATCGATCTTTCCTGCTTCTCCGAGTTCGATGGATTTCATGATCCAGTCAACTGCCATCTGTCCTGCAAGTGCCTGAACTTTTCCCCACTCGATAGAATCTGTATCGTAATCGCCTGTCTCGATGATATCTACGGTTCCGAATTCATATTTTGCTTCCGATGGATCTTCTATCTTATTGTATTTCAATTCTTTTCCAAGAACCTTCGCAGCTCTGTCCATGATTGCAATACTTCCGATTACAAATGGACGACAACAGTCGTGGATTTCTTCGCTCAACATTGTTCCTACTACGATCTCAGGTCCGATACCTGCAGGATCTCCCATTGTGATTGCTGTAACTGGTTTATACTGTGTACTCATAATCTTTTATTTTCCTTTCGTTTATTTTTGTTTATGTTTTCGTTTTGATGTTTATATCTTACATTCCTTCTTCTGCTTTTGCAACAGTTTTTCTGTTTGTTTTGTAACTTTATCACAATTGCATAGTTTCTTTTTCTTGTTTTTGTGCATTTTTCAATCAGTTTGTTAACGTTTTTATCAGTGTTTTCCCATATTTTCTTTTTCTTTCGATTATTTTTGTTTTTATTATTGCTTTTCTACCACTTTAGGAATATAATCATAAAAAAAGAAAGTAAAACAAAATATCGAAAACGGAGGGTATCATGAGTAAAAACTTTTTTGGAAGTAACCTGAAAATGTACAAGAATATAAAAGATACCGTTTCCTATCTTCAGGATCTGGAATCTCTGACAAAAGATATAAGCAGGGATGAAATCGAATTATTCATCATTCCTTCTTATACTACTCTGGATAGTGCTTCGAAAGCAATCGATCAGAAAAATATCCGTCTGGGTGCACAGAATATGTGCTGGGAAGAGCAGGGACAGTTCACAGGAGAGATTTCTCCTCTGATGCTTCAAGAAGCAGGCATCGATCTTGTCATGATTGGTCATTCCGAACGCCGTCATGTATTCGGCGAGACAGATATCGAAGAGAATAAGAAAGTTCTCTGTGCACTGGAACACGGATTCAAGACTCTTTTATGTATCGGAGAGACTGCAGAGGAAAAAGAATTCGGCATCAGCACCGAAGTGCTCCGCACACAGTTAAAGGTAGGATTCCATGGTGTATCTGCCGAAGATGCCAAGAACATCTGGGTAGCATACGAACCAGTATGGTCCATCGGAATCAACGGAACTCCTGCTTCTGCTGATTACGCAGAAGAAATGCACAAGGTCATCAAAGCAACTTTACGCGAGATCTTCGGCGATGCAGCCGATGAGATTCCGGCACTTTACGGCGGAAGCGTAAATCCTGGCAATGCGTGTGATCTGATTGTTCAGCCATCCATCGATGGACTGTTCACAGGACGTGCTGCATGGCAGGCAGATAAATTCAATACTTTAATCCGGGATGCCATCAGAGCACATGACGCAAAATAAAACTAATTTAAAACCCAAGGAGGATAATTATTATGAAAATCGCAATCGGATGTGATCCAAACGCACAGCAGGCAAAAGAGGAACTGATCAAATTTATGGAAGATAAAGGTTATGGAGAGATCAAAGACTTCGGAAGCGAAGATCCTATCTATGCCAACACAGCAGTTGCAGTTGCAGAAGCTGTTGCTTCCGGCGAGTATGACCGCGGAATCCTAATCTGCGGAACAGGTCTTGGAGTTTCAATCGCAGCTAATAAAGTAAAAGGCGCTTATGCAGCATTACTTTCTGATGTATACTCAGCCAAGAGAGCCCGTCTCAGTAACGATGCCAACATCGCATGTATGGGAGCTTTCACCATCGGAAACAAATTAAGAGAAGAATTAACAGATGCTTTCCTTACTAACGAATTTGTTCCTGGATGCTCTTCACAGCCAAAGGTAGATGCTTTCAGAGACTATGAAGCATCTCATCAGAAATAAATGACAAAGGCAGTACACAGATCATCACTCCGTGTACTGCCTTTTTACATTTTTTAGTTTTACAAATTATGATTTCTTTTTTCCACATCCATGATCATGTCCACTCTCGCAGCATGTCTTCCGCCTTCAAACTTCGCGTTCAGCCATTCATCAACGATACATTTCGCTGTTTCAATACCGATCACACGTGCTCCGAATGCAATTATATTCGCATCGTTGTGTTCTTTCGCCATTCTTGCTGTATATGGATCGCTGCATACTACTGCACGGATACCATTCACTTTATTCGCCGCAAGCGAGATCCCCGCACCAGTTCCGCAGATTGCAATTCCCTGCTCTACTTCACCGCTTGCCACCGCATTACCAAGCTTTTCACCATACTCCGGATAATTGCAGCTTTCATAAGTATCTGTTCCATAATTCACAACTTCATATCCCAGGCTTTTCAGATATTCTACAATCTCATTTTTCATGTCTACTGCCGAATGATCATTTGCAATCCCTATCTTCATATCCTTGTTCCTACCTTTGTCTTTCATATTTTACTCATTTATATTATAATTAGTAGCGAAATAAATATCAATGTTTTCAGAAATGTTTTATCTAAGGAGTTATTTATGGTTAAATTAATCGCCAGTGACCTCGACGGCACATTACTTCAAAACGGCGCACGTGATGTAAATCCCATCGTTTTCGACCAGATCCGTACATTAAAAGAACAAGGAATCCTGTTCGCAGCAGCCAGCGGACGCCAGTATCTGAACCTGCGCAGGCTATTCACTCCGGTTCAGGATGATATCGCATACATAGCCGAAAACGGTTCTCTTTGCATATACAACGAAGAAACTATTTCCAAAGGAATCATCGAACAAGACCTTGCTTACCGTATCCTGGATGAAGTTGCCAGATATCCACAATACAATTGCATTATCTCCGGCGAACGTGTCTGCTATAGCACCTCGAAAAATCCTAAATTCTATAATCACATGGTAAATGTCATCAAGAATCATATGAAATTCATTGATGATCCAAAAAGCGAGATTCCGGAACCGATTCTTAAGATTGCGGTCTGCGATTACAACGGAACCGATGCATGCGAAAAGCATTTAAAAGAAATATTTTCTTCCGACATTAAAGTGGTTACTTCCGGTAACCTCTGGGTAGATTTTATCTGTCCGACTGCCAACAAAGGAAGTGCACTGAAAAACCTGCTCGATCATCTGCATATCGATGCAAAAGACTGTATTGTATTCGGTGATCAGTACAACGATGTTGAAATGCTTAAGACCGCCGGTACAAGCTATGCTATGGCTAATGCCGCCCCTGGGATCGATAAATATGCAACCCATGTTACGGATTCTGTTGAGAAAGTTTTGCAGCAGATTATTGATGAATTGCCTGCGGTATAACACACACCGGAACACTACTAATACAATTTACTTATCATATTTTTCACACCATGTTTGAAACGAAGATTGCTGTATTTTGTTTCACCCGGATGGTTACAACATGCCAAACTTCTCCGTCCCTGGTGCTTCACTCGCCATGAGGAAAGAAGACCTTATGCTTCCCGATCATTGGTAAGCTTTAATTTATCTAAGATATAGAATATCAGGCTAAGTGCCATGGCAACAACACATGCCAGAACCATTCCTGTTAATGACACGGTTCCGATATTCACAGATATTCCGGACAGACCGGTTACAAATACAATGGATGTTAACATCAGGTTTCTGGATCTTCCATAATCTACTCTGGAGTCTACCAGAATACGAAGACCAGATGCTCCGATCATACCATATAAAAGGAACGAGATTCCTCCGATAACCGGTCCCGGAATTGTCTGGATCATCATCGACAATTTCCCAACAAATGAACAGATAATAGACAGGACTGCAGCCCCGCCGATTACACGGACGCTGTATACTTTCGTCACTGCCATAACTCCGATATTTTCTCCATACGTAGTTGTCGGTACTGATCCGATCAGTCCGGATACCATCGTTGAGAAATTATCCCCGAACAGAGATCGGTGAAGCCCCGGATCTGTTAACAAGTCTCTTCCGATAATTTTGCTTGTTACAACCTGATGTCCGATATGCTCGGATGTGATAACCAACAGTACCGGAAGGATCATAAGGATTGCACCCATATCGAACTTTGGCGCCTGAAAATTCGGGATTGCAAACCATGAAGCTTCTACTACCTGTGTAAAATCCAGGATTCCGCATGCCAACGCTGTCAGATATCCTGCGACTACTGCGATCAGGATCGGGATAACTGATAAAAATCCTCTGAATAAAATATTTCCAAATACCGCAACCCCCAGCGTCACTGCAAATACAAGTACATTCTTTGGATCGATCTTATCCTCCAACAAGCCTGCGTTATTTGCGGCAGAACTTGATAATTCCAGTCCGATCAGCGCAACAACCGGCCCCATAGCTGCCGGTGGAAGCACAATATCGATCCACTTCGTTCCACATTTGTAAATAATAAAGGACAGGATACATCCGCAGAATCCAACTGCTACAAATCCTCCCAGTGCATACGGATACCCCATCTTACTGATCACGACACCAGCCGGTGCAAGGAATGCAAAGCTGGATCCTAGATACGCCGGTGACTTCGCTTTTGTCACCACAATAAAGAGCAGTGTTCCCACACCGTTCATAAAAAGTACGATCGCTGGATTGATTCCGAATATGAACGGAACCAGCACCGATGCCCCAAACATCGCAAACATATGCTGGATACTAAGTGGCAGCAATAGTTTCAATGGTACTTTTTCTTCTACCTGGATAATCTTATGACTTTCCATAGTTCATTTTCCTCCTCTTTTCCTTTGTCTTAAAAAAGAGGTATGAGAATTACGCATCTCATACCTCTTTATCTAAGATTTCACTCTTCAAGTTATTTTAACATATCTGCCTTATCCACGGAAGTGAAATCAACATTTTTCATATAAGCATTTTACAGTCGGATAGATTTTCCTGAACTGCTGGTATCGTTCTTCATACTTTGTTGTCAGTTCCGTATCCGGTTCTACTGTATCTACGACCTTTACAATCTTGGCAGCCGCAGCCTCTACATCCGGATATTCTCCGCATCCTACTGCTGCCAGCATTGCTCCGCCAAGCGCCGGCCCTTCTTCGCTCTCTACCACATCCACCTTCAGATTCATGATATTGGCGATCATCTTCTTCCAGAGCGGGCTCTTCGCCCCTCCGCCGCAGATCCTGGTTCTCTCAATCTTAATTCCAAGCCTTCTTGCAACTTCCAGTGAATCACGCAGGCCAAATGCAACCCCTTCCAATACTGCCTGTGTCATATCTTTACGGGTAGTATCCATGGACATTCCGATAAACATTGCTCTCGCATCCGGATTATTATGCGGAGATCTCTCTCCCATCATGATACGGCAGATAGAATACACGATTTTCAGCCAAGCTTTATAATTCCGTCCTGTTCCGCTGCAAAATCTTTTGTCTTCAGGATCTCTTCGTTCCACCATTTGTTGCAGGATGCAGCACTCAACATACATCCCATCAGATGATAGTGCCCGTCCGCATGTGCAAATGAATGCAGTGCATTATTCTCGTCTACTCCGAACTTGTTACTGGATATAAAGATTGTTCCGGATGTTCCGAGGGAAATATTGCACATTCCATCCCCGACTGTTCCGGTTCCCACTGCTGCCGCAGCATTATCTCCTGCACCGGCAATTACTTTTACATTCTCTGAAAATCCAAGCTCATCTGCAACTTCTTTTTTCAGCGTTCCAACTACTTCAAAACTTTCGTATAATTTTGGCAGTTTATCTTCTGTAATCCCGCAGATGTCCATCATCTCTTTTGACCAGCAGCGATTCTTCACATCCATAAGCAACATACCGGAAGCATCCGATACATCCGTACAGAAAGAACCGGATAGCTTATAAGCCAGATAATCTTTCGGCAGCATGATTTTTGTGATCTTTGCAAAATTCTCCGGCTCATGTTTCTTCATCCAGAGAATCTTTGGTGCTGTAAATCCGGCAAATGCAATGTTCGCCGTATACTCAGACAATTTCTCTTTTCCGATCACTTCATTCAGATACTCCGTCTCTTCTCCTGTTCTTCCGTCATTCCATAGAATTGCCGGACGAATGACTTTGTCATCTTTATCCAACGCAACCAATCCATGCATCTGTCCTCCGAAGCTGATGCCTGCCACCTGGCTCTTGTCCGCATCTTTCAAAAGCTCCCGGATGCCCTCCATAGTCTGTTCATACCAGTCCTCCGGCTTCTGTTCCGACCAGCCGGGATGTGGGAAATACAAAGGGTATTCCCGGGATACAATATTCCGGATGTTCCCTTCACTGTCCATTAAAAGCAGTTTTACCGCCGAAGTGCCCAGATCGATTCCAATATATAGCATGAATCTTCCTCCTACGTTTGTGTTGTGATCCATTTTCGTTCCTTTTCGTGCCCGTGCACGTTATAGTCTTATCATAACTGTTGTGAAAAAATTTTTCAAGTAGAAGTTTTTATGTTTTCAGTATTTTTTCACTAAAAAGTGAAGATGGAATTTCATCATTCATCATCCAATTCAGCGTGCCCGGACAAATTCTGCACTTTCGTTGACGTCCCTCTGGAAATATGATACCTTTATAACCAGATACCTGGAACAGATATTACGGAAAGGCATGAGTATTCTATGGCAACCATCAAAGAAATCGCCGCAAAGGCAGGCGTCTCCATCGCCACCGTTTCCCATGTTATCAACCATACGCGCTATGTCAAGCCCGGAACTGGTGGATAAAATCGAAGCTATTAATTGAAGAAGTGGATATTCTGAAAAAATCCAAAAAAAAGGTGCGTAAAATCCGCAGCGGACGCAGTTCACAGATTGTCGCTGTCTTTCCAAATATCAAGAGCGCGCTCTACTGCGATCTGTGCAATCAGCTGCAGTCCTACGCGACCAGCCAGGGCTATCAGTTTTACACCGCCGTCACCAACGACAACCTGGAAGAGGAGAAAAGCATCCTGCAAAACTTAATCTCCAGTGCCAAGACCATCGGCATCTTTCTCTCCCCGGCAAGCAGCAATCCGGCTACCTATTCATTTCTCTATGAATCCGGTATCCCGTTTGTATGTGTCGAACGATTCATCGATGACGATGTCACTCCGCGGATCCTTTTTGATTACACCAAAGCATTTCACTCCGCTACTTCCTATTTTTTTGAGAGCGGACACGAAAATGTGCTGTTTCTGGTAGAAAAAACAGACAGCCTCGCCAAACAGGACAAGATTGCCGGATATGAGCGGGCGCTTCTCTCCGCCAACCATACCCTGAGCAGTTCCTGCATCGCGGAGATCAATCTGTATCAGTCCAGTGATACCATCAGCCTGAATATTCAGAAAAGCATCACCCGGTATCTCCCCACCGCTATCATCGCCGGTGGAAACCGGCTGACTATGTTTCTTCTCAAGGCGCTGCGGGAGCTGGGAAAAGACTGTCCGCGCGATATTTCCATCATCGGATTTGACGATATGCTCTGGTGCGAGCTGACCGCCCCACCGCTATCCTGCATCCACCGGGACATCGACCAGATGGCAGAACTCGCCTCGCAGGCACTCTTTGACGAGATCAACCACCTCTCCGGCGCACCTTTGACCCGCTACGCAGATGTAGAGCTGATTTTGCGTGATTCCACCCGGATCATCGACAACGGTCCGCTCGGTGAACACGCCGTCTCCCCGGACAGCATCCGCCTCTCCAAGGAGGAAAAACAGCTTTTGCGAACTGGAAATTACCGCGTCGCCATCTCCTTCCACTACACTGGAACCGCCTGGGCTGCCCTGCATCAGAAAGGCATCCGGGATGAACTGGAACAGTACGGAATCGATATTATTTCCACCATGGACGCCCATTTTGATCCTGCCCTCCAGAATATGCAGCTCGAAAGCATCAAAATGCAGCACCCAGACGCCGTCATCGCCATCCCCACCGACGATGTCCAGACGGGTCCGGCATTTCAGGAATTGTCCAAAATGACGCGGCTGGTCTTTTTAAGCAATGTCCCGCAGAATTTCAGCCGGAACAATTACGTCTCCTGTATCTCCGTCAATGAGCGGGAAAATGGCACCAATACAGGGCGCATGATCGGTGAATATCTGAAAGAAAAACCGCACGCCAAAGTCGGCTTCATCATCCACGGTGCCATGTTTTAATGGCACTACCGAGCGTGATAACTGTGCCGAAAAAATATTAAGGGAATCCTATCCCGACATTGAAATCACTGCCAGAAAGGGATTTATTCAAATTGAAAATGCCTACAAGGTATGCTATGAGATGATAAACGAGCACCCGGATATTCAGGCGCTCTATGTGAGCTGGGACCGCCCCGCCCTGCTCGCCATCAAGGCCCTAAAAGCTTTGAACCGGACAGATATTGCTGTCTTTACCACAGATCTGGATTTTGAGATTGCAGAAGAAATGAATCAAGGATTTGTAAAAGGACTCAGCACCCAGAGACCATATGACCAGGGAAAAGCGGCCGCTCTTGCAGTCGCCAAATCCCTGGTCAGTGATAACGTTCCTAAATATATTGGAGTGCAGCCCTATGTAGTTCATGAAAAACAGCTGAAACGTGCCTGGAAGGATATTTTCTTTGAGGCACTGCCGGAGGAGCTGGGGGAGAAGCAAATGGGTCAGTAGCTATTTTCCAAACCCATACACCTCTTCCGAACATGAGCGCATCCCGCTTTCTTTTAAAATCTTGCCAACCACCTCCCCCCCATGATATGATAAAGTTATTCGTAACAATTCCGTATCTTCCGAAAGGAGCATCGTCGATGACACCCTTAAAATCCCTGTGGTATTTCTGATTTTAAAAAGCTGCGCGAAAACGGCTATTATTATATTGACAAAAGCGGGCTGATCGCTGATCTTCTGACGAATAACTCGGAAGTCACCCTGATTACCCGCCCGCGTCGTTTTGGAAAAACACTGGCGATGAGTATGCTTGCCAATTTTTTTGATATTCGAAAAAAAAGCCAGAATCTTTTTACCGGACTTCAAATCGAATCTCGCCCAGATCTATGCCAGGCATGGATGAATCAATTTCCAACGCTCTTTCTGACCTTTAAGGATGTAGACGGACTGGATTATGCTTCTGCCAGGGATATGCTCCGCTCCCAGATTGCCCGTCTCTGCAATGAACACAGCTATCTGGCAGACAGCCCTTCAGTTAATGAAAATGATCGAAAAGAAATTTATACAGCTTGCCGATATTGTCGATGGAAAGCCGACAGATACTATGTTAAAAACCAGCATTCTGCTCTTGATGCGTATGATGCAGGCACATTTTCCCAGAAACCCGTCATTCTGCTTCTGGATGAATATGATGTGCCGCTTGCCAAAGCCAGCGCAAATGGTTATTATCCACAGATGCTGGAACTGATGAAATCTCTCATGAGTACAGCACTGAAAGATAACAGTACCCTGCGTTTTGCCACTATTACCGGCTGTCTGAAAATCGCAAAGGAAAGTATCTTTACGGGAACCAACAATTTTGTTTCCGACACTATTTCCTCTTCTTCACTGGATGAATATTTTGGATTTACCCAGGCTGACATGGAAAAGCTTCTTCTGGATGCTGATATGCTTGATCGGGCTTCGCAAATCAAGGCGTGGTATGACGGCTATCACTTCGGTGCTTCGGATGTCTACTGTCCGTGGGATGTAATGAATTATCTTCTCGACTGCCAGAAAAAGCCAGATGCAAGACCCATCGGTTACTGGAAAAATACCAGCGATAACGCGATCATCCGTTCGTTTATCGACTATGCCGGAAGCAATATCACGATGAAGCTGGAGGCGCTTCTTTCCGGAGGCTATATTCTTCAGCATGTGGAAGAAAATCTGACGTATGATTACCTCCATTCCTCCGAAGATAATCTGTGGAGTATCCTGTATCTTACCGGCTATCTGACGCAGGCTCGCATCGATAACCTTCCAGATGGTTTAACTGCCCTGATGATTCCGAATGCTGAAATCCCGGGAAAATCTTCGAAAGTACCATTTTAAAATGGTTTAACGACAGCGCCAAAACCTGGAATCGGGAACAATTATTTTATGCTGTATGGCACGGCAACACCGACCTGCTCACACAGGAGATGAATGCCCTGCTGCGTATGACAATCAGCTACCATGATTATAAAGAAGATTTTATCACGCCTTTTAGCCGGAATTTTTGCCGGAGCCGGATATGTGGTAGAATCAAACCGTGAGCATGGCGAAGGACGAAGCGATGTGGTTGTATATGATCTGCACGGTGGACGAATGGCGATTTCGAGGCGAAATATTCGAAAACATTTGAAAAACTCAGCGATGACTGCGACAAAGCCCTGCGCCAGATCGATGAACGCATGTATGCAAAAGAATTTGAGGGAAATTATGATAAAATTTTCTGTTATGGAATTTCTTTCTTCAAGAAACGGTGTATGGTAAAGGGGATAGGTAAATAATGCTGGCATCTGTTTTTATACACAAATAGGGCGTCTGTCGCATTTACAAATATGCTGGCCGATAACCCTATTTTATAGCCAAAAGGAGCTGCTGCACGGTTTGTGCAACAGCCCCTTCTTACATCTTCACTTATTAAATTCTTACAGTCTCGCAATCACTGCGTCCACATATTCCTCGGTGGTTGCAGTTCCATGCAGATCTCTTGTCAGGTGCTTGCCTTCTGCCAGAACCTCATCCACAGCCTTGCGGATGCGTCCGGCGGTCTCATTTTCACCTAAGTACTCTAGCATCATGCAGGCAGACCACAGGAATGCAGTCGGATTTGCCAGGTGCTTTCCTGCAATATCCGGCGCGCTGCCGTGTACGGCCTCAAACATAGCATAGTCAGAACCGATGTTGCTGGATGGAACCAGACCCAGCCCGCCGATCAGACCGCTGCACAGGTCTGAAAGAATATCTCCGTACAGGTTCTGCATTACCATAACATCAAACTGGTTCGGGTTCATAACAAGCTGCATGCAGGTATTGTCGATGATTTTATCATCGCCTTCAATCTCCGGATATTCCTTTGTGATCTCCTTAAAGATGGAAAGGAACATGCCATCGGACATTTTCAGGATATTTGCCTTATGAATACAGGTTACTTTCTTCCGTCCGTTCTTTTTCGCATACTCAAATGCATCGCGGATAATGCGCTCGCTGGCCTGTCTTGTAACAATCTTAATTGCATGAACCGTATCCGGATTTACCTGCTCCTCTACACCAACATAAAGACCTTCTGTATTTTCGCGGAAAATCACGATATCCACATTCTCAAATGGAGTTTTTACTGCCGCGTTAGACTTAACCGGGCGGATATTGGCATACAGATCATACTGTCCGCGAAGTGTTACATTCAGGGAGCGGAATCCTTTTCCAACCGGAGTCGTAATCGGGGATTTTAAGAGTACTTTGGTGCGCTCGAAAGAAGCATAAGCTTCCTCTGGAATCAGGGCACCATTGCGTTTCCACTCATCCTCACCAACATTGAAAATTTCATATTCCAGCGGTGCATCTGCCGCTTTTAAAATCTTTAACACATTATCAACTAACTCCGGACCGATACCATCGCCGCGAAATACTGTAATTTTATGACTCATTTCTTTATCCTCCTTCTTGATTTTCCCAATCGTAACTGTTCAGTACCTTCACAGTCACGCGCAGTAAATGCGCAGACCTACTGAACAGTTACTTCCAATCTTCATATTTCATCGAAAGCTGCCAGAACAGGCTGACAGCTTTTCGAACAAACATCTTCTCATTCAAGTCGAACGTCCGTGAGACTTGGCGCGTGATTCTGGTCAGCGTAAGCTGACATATTCTTTACAGAATCACTGCGCATCCTCGCGGAGCGTTTATCTCAGTCGGAGACAAGGCTTCCACTGAGACAAATTTGCTATTACTCACCACCTGAAGAGGTGGGAGTCTTCTCGACTGAGATAAAATTTCCCTTACAGAACAACTGCTACAATCAGGTTATATACCGCACAGCAGATAACGCTGATCGGCACTGCCACAAAGAGCAGGCGGTTGAACAGGTGATTTCGATCCTCCTCGTTTCCGCAGGAGCCAAGAATCAGGCTGCCGCCGGATGAGAACGGGCTGATCGCACTGCTCTGTGCACCAAGAATCGTGCAGGCAAAGAGTGCTGCCGGGTTTAATCCGGTTGCTGCCGCAAGTCCCGGAATCAGTGGGAACAGGGCCGGTGCTACAACACCGGTTGTAGAACTGAAGAAACTCATAAATGCGCCTACAAAGCTGAATGCCAGCGGAATCAGGGCTGTCGGAACATTAGAACCAATCCATGCGGATAATGCATCAATGGTACCGGCCTGAACTGCAACGGCGATAAGCATGCCGGCTCCGGCAATCATGAGGATGGTGTTCCACGGAACACGTGCGATAACTTCCTTCTGCGGTGCCAGATCAAAGAGCAGTGCAATGATGGTAAAGCAGAATGCCACCAGTCCTACATCAACCTTTCCGGCAATTTTTCCAATCAGTTCATTGCCAGGAACTGCCATCTTTAAGAGCGGGAATACCAGGACAATCACCATCATCAGAATCATTAAATGCAGGGTTGTTTTCTGTTTCTTGTCAAACGGCTCCGGGCGATTGAACGTTACGCCTTTTCCGATACCGCGGTTGCTCTTGAAACCGAAACGGAAAATTGCAATCAGAATCAGGGAAAATACAATCGCGAAACCAAAAATTTTCATTTCATCTACAAAGGAATTCGTTGCTTCAAATGCCGGTTCTGCTTCATAAGCAGTATCAATCAGACCGCGGAATACGACGCCCAGCGAAGCTGTGGGGAAGTTTCCGCCTGCCAGTGCACCGCAGTTGATCGCCACCGCACCGGTCAGCTTGTCCATCTTTGCTTCCTCACAGATAAGGATGGTAATCGGTGCCAGAAATGCCAGAACGGTAAAGTATGCAGCACCCATAACAGAAAGTACAACTGCTACAAAAAATAATGCAAAAGGAAGCATGCCCGGAAACTTACGGCACATATAGAGAAGACTGGCCGACATTTTTTCAAGGGTTCCATTCACAGCTGCAAAGTTGTAAAACAGTGATACTGACAGGATGACGAACATGGTGCTGACCGGCCAGGTCCCGATCACGGCCTTGGTTTTCATTCCCAGGGCAAAGCAGCCGATCAGATAGGCGAACACGATGGCAAACAGACCCGTGTTGTATTTAGTCTTGTAACCGATCGCCACGGAAATGGCGATGGACGCGATAATCAGTGCACTTAACATAGTAGTTTCCCCCTTATTTTCTCATCAGTTTTCAATGCCTAACAGTCCGGCCGGGATATCGTGGGTCATGTAGCGGACCTGCTCCTCCGGGATGCCGTGGTCCAAAAGATACTGCATATACGCTTCCATGGCCAGCTCCCAGTGGGGATTCTCCACCTGGCCTCCGTCCGTGTCCACCATGACGTTTTTGTAGCCCACAGTCTTTATGATCTCCAGGTTGTCCGGAAGATTGCTCTTGTACTTGCCGCCGCCCAGGTTCTGGGCGTAGCAGCGCTCCAGGATCACGTCGTAATCCTTCACCAGGCGCACCTGATCCTCCACGCTCATGCCCACCAGCCACCACTCCGGATGGGTCACCACGAGCTTTTTCACACCGGCGTTTCTGGCGGCTTCCACCACGATCTTACATTCCTCCGGGGACACGTGGGCCGTGCCAAGCACTCCGTCATAATCCTTCACCAGACGAAACACGTCAAGCAGTTCCGGCACCACCCTGCCGTCCTTCACCACCAGCGGATAGCTTTGCATATCCTGCTCCATGCCGCTCCATCAAAGC
>ENA-OPYX01000976-OPYX01000976.1-human-gut-metagenome-genome-assembly--contig:-NODE-976-length-16224-cov-4.099646_pt1 | contig 16224 bp, 16 predicted proteins | sample MGYA00242639_ERZ504486 | MGnify/ENA primary metagenome ERZ504486 (study PRJEB26092, sample SAMD00036296) | human gut metagenome | host: Homo sapiens | study: EMG produced TPA metagenomics assembly of... | reverse complement strand
GATGTTATTGTCGCAGGGATCCATACCTATCCGAGTGAATGGCAGGAGATCATACGCAATTTTACAGTCAGACACAAAAAGGTTCTTTATCTGGTCGAAGGCTATGCATTGCATGCAAGCCGGTTAAAGACGGATATGATGGACAGGTATCGTATTGCGCCGGAACAGATAGGCTATATCCCGCAAAACGGGGAATTGGAGTGGGTGTCAGCGCAGGGAAAAATTGATAATTTTATGAAGTCATGGAGACAGAAATCGAGAACAGAACGTAATGAAAACTTTTTCGAAGAAATGGAACATAATCTGTTTCTTCTCATGAAACAAATGGAAAAAAATGAAAATGGAGGATATCAATTATGGAACAGGTAATGAAACATTATGGAAATGCAATTCTTGCGGTAATCGTATTATTGGCATTAGGTGCGATCATTGTGGCGGCACTGTCGTCGGACGGATATGTTGCAATGGAATTTAAGAATACACTTACCGGTTTTTTTGACAATATGAATGCGCTTCGTCCTTAGGAAGAGGCAAAGAAAATGGAGAAGGAGATAGAATCTGGAAAAGATGAGTGAAAAGATTATTTTTGAACCCACACCGGAACAGTTCGGGATATTCTGGAAATATTTAAGCAGACCGGAGGTGACGGATGTAGACTATAATGGGCAAAAATTATGGATCACAGATCTGAAAGAGGGGAGGTACTGTGCAAATGAGGAGATACCGGAATATTTTATCAGTACATTTACACACAATATCTCAAATTGTATCAATAAACAATTTAATAATGCAAACAAAATACTGGAAGCGGATACAAAAGAACTGAGAATCAGTATTATTCATGAGTCGGCGGCGATATCGGGGATCAGCATCTGTATCCGTAAATCCCCGTGTTTTGTAAGAAATACCTTAGAGAATCTGCTGGATCAGAAGTACTGTGAGAAAGAAGTGCTGCATCTGCTGTTAAATTGTGTGCAGGCGAAGATGAATCTTGTTTTTGGAGGGGAGCCGGGGGCAGGCAAGACAGAATGTGCAAAATTTTTTATGCAGTTTATCAGAAAGGAAGAGCGTGTTATCACGATAGAAGATTCGTTGGAGATCCATTATGCGAACATCAATCCCGGTGCAGATGCTGTTGAACTTCGTGTCGGAAAGGGATTTGATTATACAGATGCAATCAAAGCCTCACTGCGTCAGAATCCAAGCTGGCTGATGCTCTCGGAGGCGCGCTCTGTGGAGGTAACATCATTGTTGGAGCAATGGAGCACCGGCGTTCATGGATTTACGACGATCCATCTGGATGATGTGAGAAAACTTCCGGATCGGATATTAAATATGATGAATAATGTCAATGATGCACAGCGTATGGAAAATCGGATTTACCGTTATGTGAATGCAGCAGTTCTGATCCGAAAAATCGAATCTTCCGATGGAAAGGTCAGACGTTATATAGATCAGCTATGTTTTTTTTTCGCGTGAAGAAGGGAAAAACAGAATTTATATGATCGTCGATGATGGGGCGCTTGTATCGAAGGAATTGCCGCCGGATATCAAAAAAAGGTTCAGGGAAACAGGCGTGGAGGAGCCTTTTGTATGCAGACAGTTTGAAACGTATCTTAAAGAGAACCGATGAAAGGAGAGGATGTATCGTGGGGTGGCTGACTTTTTGGAATCCGAAAAATCTGCAGAAAAAAGTGGATATGTATGGGTATCATTTTTCGTGGAAAACCCATGCAGTGATGATTTTTCTGGCACTCGCAGGGGTGATTGGCATAGGTGCCGTGTTCCGGCTTAAAGCGGGCGGCGTTGTGATCGCGTTGACCGCGGTTATCATGATGCTTCCGGTTCTGGTGCTGGATATGTACCATAAGATGTACGAGCAGAAACGATTTGCGGATGCTGCGGAATATATGGAGCAGATGTTATATGCATTTCAGAAAACAGGAAAAATTTTAAGTGCATTAAAGGAAACCAGAGAAATATTTGAAGAAGGGAAGATGCGTTCCTGTATTGAGCAGGTGATTCTGAAACTGGAATTTGGAGACTTCTCTGCAGGAGAAAATGTCTTTGAATCAGCATTAGAACCGATTGAAAGTCAATATCAATGCCCTAAAATAAAAATGCTTCATGAGCTTTTGATCAATGCCGAGGAACATGGGGAGAGATGAGTGAGTCTGCACTGCTCCTGTTAGAAGATATCGAATTGTGGAAGCGCAGAGGCTATCAGCTTCAGGCAGAGAAGAAAAAAAGTCATACGGATAACATTATTTCTGTGATTGTATCCGTTATTTTGTGTGCGACGGCATTGTATGTGTTAGATTCCATGAAAGATCTTTTTGTGGTGAAAACGGATTTTAATATTTTTGGAGTAGGGATCATTCAGGTCTCATCACTTGTATTTCTGCTTTTCCTATTATGGGTATTTGTAAAGAGTTCGAGGAATCTGACGAATGACTGGCTAGCCACAGAGAAGGTGGAGAAAGAACAGGAAATCAGATCAAGCTGTGAAATGGTGTACCATTACAATGAGAAAAAGGAAAAAAGAAAAAGTATGTTATGGGCATTGCCGGCGGCTGGTATGATGTTAGCTGCTGTATTGGCCGGAAAACTTATTCTCGCAGGAATTTTATTCCCGGTGACGCTTTTTTTAGCCATGCAGCATAAGGTGGGGTATCAGATTGCAAAAAGAGATGTGAAGGAGGCTGTTTATCTGGCTCTTCCGGGCTGGTTTATGGAACTTGCTCTGTTATTGCAGAATAATAATGTACAGGTTTCAATCGAAAAGTCAAAAAACAGTGCACCGCCGGTGCTCAGATATGAGATTGAATGTCTGGAGGAGCGATTAAAAAAAACGCCGGAAAAACTGAGTGCATATACAGAATTTTGCAAAGAATTTGATGTGCCGGAAGCACAGAATTGCATGAAAATGCTTCATGCTGTTGCGGAGATGGGAACCGGGGATGCAGTGACACAGATGAATCATCTGATCATGCATGTGAATGAAATGCAGAACCGGGCAGAAGAAATCCGAAATGGAAAAATCGCATTTAGACAGAAAATGATATTTTCTTATCCTGTTATAGCGGCAACCGTAAAACTTCTGATCGATCTGACAGTTGGAATGATAATGATGTTTCATATGCTTGGAAGTATGGGAGGTGCAGTGCAATGAGGCAGATAATCGGGGCATTTGGTATTTTATTTATAATGATGGCAAATATTTTTATATGTACAGGTCTGATCGGGGCGAGTGGGCAGGTTGCTGCTGCAAAAGAGTATAAATCACAGGTGGTTGCGGAACTGGAAAACAGTAATTTTAATCCGGGTGTGATCGATGCCTGTAAAAAGAAGGCGGCAGAGGACGGATATGAACTGGAGATTTCGGATTGTGTTTATGACGCATGGCAAAATATGAGAGCTGCACAGGTGGCATTAAAGTATCATTACCGCATACCGGTACTTGGAATTTACGAAGAGAATATTACATATGCGATTGCGAGGTGATAGATTTGAGCCTTATGATGATCGTGGAAAAATTTGGCGGAGCGTTTCTGGGGATTTTGGCTGGCAGTGCAGTGATAAGAATGTTTTATGAAATTTTAAATTATGTGTCATCTTTTTAAAGAACACAGGAAAGGGAAAGCAGATGGAGGATATCATTGAGGAATTTGGAAGTGGATTTCTGACAATTACCGTGACACTTTTTTTAGTTGGTTACTGGTATGAAAATATGAGGCAGGGCGGAGCCGTTTATGAATTTGTGCAGCAGTTTCTGAATTGTATCTGCGGCGGATAGGAGGTGGATATGCATGAAGTGATCAAAGTTTATGGGAAAACAATTCTTCAGGCGATAATCCTTGTGGGGGTAATGTGGCTTGTTTTTAGGGGAGTGACGGATGAAAACGGAAATAAGGGAATCGTTGAGATCGTATCTGGTCATATGGATCAGCAGATGGAAAAACCCGGCAGATTTTGAAACGTTTTATGAGGAATCACAAAAAAGCACCACCCCCATTTTGAAACAGCCATAACAGGATATCTGAAAATTGGAACATATCAGATGACAGATATTATAAAGGCGTGGGATTATGCAGAAAATGAATTGCAGATACAGTTGATGAAAGTTATTTCACCCGGATGGAACAGTGCTGGAAAATAAATTGGATTTTCAGATGCCGGGGGTGTATGAAGTAAGTGTGATGACAGAAGATCATGATAACAGAGTCAGATATGCCGTGGTAAATATACCGGTAAATGAATGACAGATAAAGGGTGGGAAAAGTGAAAAACATGATAACTATGATGATTGGAATCGTAATTGGTGCAATAACAATTCTGATAATATTAACGGTAACCGGCCGTATGAATTACGCTACAGAGCTGGAAAGCCAGCTTCCGGCGGTTGTAGAAAATATACTTTGTAATGTAAAGATAAAACAGTTGTATAATGTAGCCGATAATCAGGAATTTACCGCGGATGTGACAGAACAGATTGCAAAGGAGCTGGATGCCCAAACCGGTATTGTAATGCGGATCATGGGAGCTGATAAGGAGAAGGGACTATTTTCTGTGGGAGTAGATAGAACGTTTGTGCATCCGAATGGAAAAACCGGTACTGTGAAATGCAGCCGGACTGTATTGGCAGACAAGTTGCAAATAGTAGAAATTCAGAAATATTATGTACAGTTTTATAAAGATGCAGATAACAGTGAATGTTATAAAAAGTACTGTGTGACGGAAGGAGATACGATCAGTGCACCCGCAGTGCCGGAATACAAAGACAGGGAGTTCGCAGGCTGGCAGGACGACAAGGGATATGAGGCAGATTTTTCACAGCCGGTCGAACAGAACCGGAATTATTATGCTGTCTGGAAATAATATTTACAGAGACACAAAAGAAAAACAGCCGCACCCTATAAGCGCGGCTGTGAAAACGGTAATGCATGATGATAAATCTGTGTGTGATTTATAAAGATTGCTTTGCAAGATTTTTGTTTGCAGTTGAGAGCATCAGTTTGATACGGTTCAACTGGTTTACTTCACTTGCACCCGGATCGTAGTCAATGGCAACGATATTTGATTCCGGGAAACGGTGGCGCAGCTCTTTGATAACACCTTTTCCTACAACGTGGTTCGGCAGGCAGGCAAATGGCTGTGTACAGACGATGTTTGGTGTACCACTGTGGATCAGCTCCATCATCTCGCCGGTTAAGAACCATCCTTCACCGGTCTGGTTACCTTCGGATACGATATCTCTTGCATAATTTGCAAGATCGTCGATATGAGCAGGCGGATCAAAATGCTTACTCTTTTCAAATTCATCTCTGGCAGCGCTTCTTAACCATTCAAAGAAATTGATGCCAAGTCGTCCAATGCGTTTGGACTTTTTGCTGAAACCGAGGTTGTCAGCCTTAAATCCGGTGTTATAGAAGCAGTAGAGCAGGAAGTCGGTCAGATCCGGCACGACAGCTTCTGCGCCTTCGGATTCTAACAATCCGACTAAATCGTTGTTTGCAGCAGGATGGAATTTTACTAAGATCTCTCCAACGACGCCGACACGCGGTTTTTTCACATCTACACGGTCAAGGTTGTCAAAATCGCGGATGATCTGACGGCACATCTGCTTAAATTTGCGGTGGGACAACAGTTTATCTTGTGTGATAAAGGAGATTACTTCTTTTTTCCATTTCTCATGCAGTGCATTCGCAGATCCTTTTACTGCTTCATAAGGACGTGTGCGGTACAGACAGCGAAGGAAAATATCGCCAAACTCTAATGCATATAGTCCGTGCTGGATCAGTGAAGGCGTCAGTTTAAAGCCAGGATTGCTTTCAAGTCCGCTTAAGTTGATGGAGATTACCGGTACATTCGGATATCCTGCTTTTTCAAGAGCACGACGTATAAAACCGATGTAGTTGCTGGCACGACAGCCTCCGCCGGTCTGCGAGATCAGGATCGCTGTTTTGTTCATGTCATAATTTCCGGACATAACAGCACTCATAAGCTGTCCGACCACAATAAGTGACGGATAGCAGGCATCATTATTTACATATTTTAATCCGACATCCACACAGGTGCGGCTTGGAACATCCGGTACCACCAGGTTATAACCGGCTGCACAGAATGCAGGTTCTAACAGCTCAAAGTGGATCGGTGACATCTGCGGACAGAGAATTGTATAATTTTTACGCATTTCTTCCGTGAAAACAACTCTGTTATAGTTGGAAGGAATAATTGTCCGTTTTGTCTGTTTCTTCTCACGCACACGGATGGCGGAGAGCAGGGAACGGATACGAATCCTTGCAGCACCTAAGTTGTTAACCTCATCAATCTTTAAGCATGTGTAGATCTTGCCTGATTTTGTCAGGATGTCGTTGACTGCGTCGGTGGTAACTGCGTCTAAGCCACAACCGAAGGAGTTCAACTGGATCAGATCAAGGTCATCCCTGGTTTTTACAAAGTTTGCAGCCGCATACAGACGGGAATGATACATCCACTGATCCATAACGATCAGAGGGCGTTCCACTTGATGAAGGTGAGAAACGGAGTCCTCAGTCAGTACGGCAATACCATAGGAATTGATCAGTTCCGGGATACCGTGGTTGATCTCAGGGTCAACATGGTATGGACGTCCTGCTAATACAATACCGCGTTTGCCGGTTTTCTCCATATAAGCTAAGACTTCTTCACCTTTTTTCTGCATTTCCATGCGGACAACAGCAAGTTCTTTGTAACCTTCGGAAACAGCGTCACGGATCTCTGATTCCGGGATGGCAAATTCCGGTGCACCAAAGGTTTTTACAAGCTGGGAAGATAAAGTTTCTTCGCTGGTAAATGCCATGAATGGATTATAAAAACGTACCTTGCCGGAAGTGATATCTTCCACGTTATTTTTGATATTTTCCGCGTAGGAGGTTACGATCGGGCAGTTGTAATGGTTGTTGGAATCCGGAAATTCATTGCGCTCATAAGGTACACATGGGTAGAAAATAAAGTCTACATTCTGATGGATCAGCCAGGTCACATGTCCATGTGCAAGTTTTGCCGGATAACACTCGGATTCACTTGGAATTGAGTCAATGCCGAGCTCATAGATTTTTCTGGTGGACTGTGGTGACAGTACAACGGAAAATCCGAGTTTTTTGAAAAAAGTAGCCCAGAACGGGAAATTCTCGTACATATTTAAAACTCTTGGGATACCTACCGTTCCACGCGGGGCTTCTTCCGGCTTTAAGGAAGGGTAGTCGAATAAGCGTTCATTCTTGTATTCAAATAAGTTCGGAATATTTTCTTTGTTTTTTACGCCGCCGACACCGCGCTCACAGCGGTTTCCCGTGATATACTGGCGGTTTCCGGAGAAACGGTTGATCGTCAGCAGACAGTGGTTGGTACAACCCTGACATCTTGCAAGTTTGGTATCAAAAGTTAATGCATTGATCTCGTCGATGGAAAGCATCGTTGTCTGATAGTCAGCTTCATGACGTTCTCTTGCGATGAGAGCAGCTCCGAAAGCACCCATGATACCCGCGATATCCGGACGGACACATTCACAGCCGGAAATCTTTTCAAAACTGCGGAGCACGGCATCATTGTAAAAAGTACCACCCTGTACTACGATATTTTTTCCGAGTTCACTTGCATCGGAGAGCTTGATAACCTTAAATAAAGCATTTTTTAATGACGGAGTAGGCAAGTCCGGCAGAGATATCTGCTACGGAAGCTCCTTCTTTCTGTGCCTGCTTTACTTTAGAGTTCATGAATACAGTACAGCGTGTTCCAAGATCAATCGGGTTTTTGGCAAATAAAGCTTCTTTTGCGAAGTCCTGTACAGAAAAGTTTAAGGATTTTGCAAATGTTTCGATAAAAGAACCACAGCCGGAAGAACAGGCTTCGTTTAACTGTACACTGTCTACCGTCTGGTTCTTGATCTTGATACATTTCATATCCTGACCGCCGATGTCTAAGATACAGTCTACCTCAGGATCAAAAAATGCCGCTGCATAATAATGTGCTACCGTTTCTACTTCACCATCGTCTAACATCAGCGCTGCTTTTAAGAGAGCTTCACCGTAACCGGTAGAGCAGGAGTGTACGATATGTGCATTTGCCGGAAGTTTTTCATAGATCTCCTTGATGGAATGGATCGCAGTGGAAAGCGGGCTTCCGTTGTTGTTGCTGTAAAATGAATACAACAGGGAACCGTCCTCGCCGACGAGAGCGATCTTTGTTGTTGTGGAACCGGCGTCGATACCGAGATAACAGTTGCCTTCGTAGGTGGAAAGATCACCTGTCTTTACATTGTGTCCGTCGTGGCGGGCACGGAAGGTATCGTATTCTGCCTGATCTTTAAATAACGGATCAAGACGTGCTACCTCGAATTCCATATGTATATCAGAGTTTAATTTCTCAAGCATGGAAGAGAGAGTGGTATTCTGTTCCGGTTTGCAGTTTAAGGCAGAACCGATCGCTGCATAAAGGTGCGAATTGTCCGGCGTGATCGCATGCTCATCATCTAAGTTTAAGGTGCGGATAAATGCAACTTTTAACTCAGATAAAAAGTGGAGCGGACCACCTAAGAATGCAACGTGGCCGCGGATCGGCTTACCACAGGCAAGACCACTGATCGTCTGGTTTACCACCGCCTGGAAAATAGAAGCAGAGAGATCCTCTCTTGTGGCACCTTCGTTGATCAGAGGCTGGATGTCTGTTTTGGCAAAAACACCGCATCGGGCTGCAATCGGGTAGATTGCTTTGTAATTTTTCGCATATTCATTCAGACCGGAGGCATCTGTCTGAATCAGGGAAGCCATCTGGTCAATAAAAGAACCGGTACCGCCTGCGCAGATACCGTTCATACGCTGTTCAACGTTACCGCCCTCAAAATAAATAATTTTTGCGTCTTCACCGCCGAGCTCGATCGCAACGTCTGTTTGTGGAGCATAGTGCTGTAAGGCGGTAGACACAGAGATAACTTCCTGTACGAAAGGAACATCTAAGTGCTTTGCAAGTGTAAGTCCGCCGGAACCGGTGATCATTGGAGCAACCTTCCGGTCACCGAGCTGATCGAATGCTTTCTGGATCAGAGAAGAAAGCGTTTCCCGTATGTTGGCAAAATGTCTTTCATAATCGGAAAAGAGCAGATTGTCATGCTCGTCGAGCACAGCAACCTTTACGGTGGTAGAACCGATATCAATTCCAAGTTTGTGAAGCGTATTATTTTCCATAATTTCCTCCAGTCAGTAACTCCGGAAAATCCGGATAATATATAAATAAAGTGGCTGTTTCTTCTTATTAAAAAGAATGCCGGGCAAAAGCCAAGCAAAGTACATTATACGACATGATTTTACAAAAGACAATGTGCAAATCGGGGAAAAATATAAACTTTTTATGAATAAAATCAGCCTGGATTGACAAAGCACAGGCATACGGATATACTGAAAAAAGTAGTGTTTTCAAAGAAAGGTTAGGGTTTTATCCGATGAACTGGTTAAATAAATTAGAACGTAAAATTGGTCGTTACGCTGTTCCAAACCTTATTATATGGCTGATCGGAGCCTATACGATCGGCTATGTATTCGGAACCGTATCGCCTGGTATTTTAAGCTATCTGACACTCAGTCCCTATCATATTTTACATGGACAGATCTGGAGACTGGTGACATGGGTGTTTATGCCGACAGAGTCCAATCTGATCTTCTTACTGATCATGGCATTGTTTTATTACCAGCTTGGCATGGCACTGGAACGTACCTGGGGAACTTTCCGGTTTAATGTCTATATTTTCGGTGGAATGATATTTACTGTGATCGGTGCATTTGTTCTGTACGGTATTTATTATGCAATGAATGCATCTGTAATTTCGCAGATGCCTGCACTGGCGGCACAGTTATCTTATTCGATTGCGTCGGGATTTTCCGACAAACTATATCAATATGTCCATTTTTTCTTGCATTTGCCGTGATGTATCCGGATATGCAGGTAATGCTTTACTTCATTATCCCAATCAAGATGAAATGGATGGCGATTGTTTATGCGATACTGACGCTTTATGAGTTTATTGTCAGTGGATGGGCCGGCAGAGTGGCAATCTTTATGTCCCTGCTCAATTTTATCATTTTCTTCTTTTCAACGCGGAATTTCAAACGTTATTCGCCGCATGAAATACACAGGAGACAGCAGTTCAAGTCCCAGATGCGTCAACCCAGACCGGGTTCCGGCATTACCAAGCACAAATGTGCGATTTGTGGCAGGACAGAACTTGATGATCCGAATTTAGAGTTCCGTTTCTGTTCAAAGTGTGACGGCAATTATGAATATTGTCAGGATCATCTGTTTACACATAAACATATTAAAAAAGGTTAAATAATATGACAGGCCGGATGGTATTTCAAAGCGAAATATCATCCGTTTTTTGAATGATGGCACAAAGAAGATTAGATTTTAGGTGTGATTTGTTTCAGGTTCTGTCAGAATAATGCAGATAAAGGAGAAAATACAATGATTCAGGATATATTTCCGATGCATCTTAGTAATGAATATCACAAAAAGGTACCACAGGCAGACAGTTTTCTTATGATCTTTAAAGATAACCGTATTCTGGCAAAAAATGATGGTCAGGTGTGTTATCTGACCTATAAAGAACTTTCTGAAATCTGTCGTGGGATGGGAAAGGAAATCCCTGCATGCGTTTATCTTTTTTCCATCGGGGAGGATGATTATTTTCTGACAGATCCGGGGGAAGGGATAGAGGTGCCGGGATTTGTATACTATAAAATGTTTGAGACACGCACCATGCAGCCGAAAGAGCGGGTGCTTGCAGCTGCGACCGCATGGCATCTGTATGTCTGGTACCGCGATAATGTTTATTGTGGGAGATGTGGGCATAAACTGGTACATAGTGAAAAACTCCGGATGCTTTCATGTCCGGACTGTAACAACATGGTTTTCCCGAAAATAGCACCGGCAGTGATCGTGGGCGTGACAAACGGCAGAAAAATCCTCATGACAAAATATGCAAACCGTGAATATAAAAGATATGCACTGATTGCCGGCTTTACCGAAATCGGTGAAACTGCGGAGGAAACGGTGGCGAGGGAAGTGAAGGAAGAGGTTGGGCTTTCCGTAAAAAATATCCGTTATTACAAGAGTCAGCCTTGGGGATTTGACAGCAATCTTCTTCTTGGCTATTTTTGTGAACTGGATGATGAGGGAGATGCGATGAGACTGGATGAGGAGGAACTTGCCTGCGCAGAATGGGTTGATTTTGAGGATGTCCCGGATGATCCGGAGGGACTTAGTCTGACACGGGAAATGATGCTCTGTTTCCGGGATATAATGAACGCAAGTGAGTCAACATGCCTGCATGATTGACGAACGGTGAATTGGATCATGTGCCGGTTTTGCACATGATACGATGAAAGAATACGGTAGATTTTAAAAGACAGGGAAAACTGGTATGCAAAATTATACCAAATACGAAAAATGTCTTGACACTCCAACAAAACCACTGTATTATTACAGTAATACAAAAATGAAAGATTTACGGATGGAAAACTTAAGATTTCTTAATATTTGCTTAAGTGCCTTTTTTTGACAAAAGGATAATGATACAATCACCGTAAATCGAATTAAGAAAAGGGAGAAATAAAAATGGGTGACAAGACAAAACCGAAAAAGGGAAAGAAAAAAGTAGTTATTATTGTGCTTGTGGTTCTGGTCGTTGTAGCTGCGATCATTGGAAGTTCAGTAAAGAAAATGACAAGCCAGGTAGCAACAGCAGTCAATACAGTAGAGGTGGAGCCGGTACAGAAGAGAGATTTATCTGATACGATTTCATTAAAAGGTACTGTATCGGGTATCACGAAGAATAATGCAACTTCAAAAGCGTTAGCAGAAATCACAGCAGTTAATGTTCAGGTCGGAGATATCGTAAAAGAGGGAGATGTATTATGTACATTAGATTCCTCTACGATTCAGGATCAGATTGCGGATCTCGAAAAAAATATGTCTGATACAAATGCGACAGACAGTATTAATTCACAGCAGACAGCAGAAACAGTCAGTCGTGCAAAAGAAGATCAGCAGACACAGCTTGCAGCTGCACAGAAAGCAATTGATGATGCAAAGGATGCTTATAACGCACAGAGTATTATGTGGGATAAGAGTGAAGATAAATCGGATGCAGAATTTCAGTCTTTGTTAGCTGCACAGAAAGCAGTTACTACTGCTGAGGAAGATTACCAGAAAGTATTAGAGACCACGAACCGTACGATCGAGGATGCACAGCGTGCGGTAGAACTTGACAAGTATAAAGGATCGGATTCATCTTCCAAAGATAAACTGACAGATTTAAAAGAACAGTTAGAAGATTGCAATATTACAGCACCTTGCGGTGGAGTTGTGACGGCAGTCAATGTTTCTGTCGGAGATGTTAATGCAGATTCAAAAACACCACTTGTAACGATCGAAGATACCAGTTCTTTAAAAATGGTGGCAACTGTGGAAGAAGCTGATATTTTAAAGATTGAAGAGGGAATGAAAGCAACTGTAACAGCGGATGCCATGGGAGATGAGACCATTAATGGAACTGTGACCAGAGTGGTACGTGTCAAAGGACAGTCCACGGGATCTGACGGACAGACAACATCCGGAGGATATTCCGTAGAGATATCTTTAGATAACAAAGAATTACTTGTCGGTATGGAAGTAAAAGCAAAAGTCATGATCAAGGAAAAGGTGAAGTATTAGCGATTCCTTATGATCTTGTCAAGACGGATGATGACGGAAATACATACGTACTTGTTGCAGAGGCAAATGCAGACGGTTCTGCTACAGCGGTGAAGAAGAATATCACAGTTGGTGAAGAAGTAGATTACTATACGGAAGTAACCGGTGGAGATCTGGCAGAAGGAGATAAATTAATTTATGATTACTCCGGAACGGTGACAGAAGGACAGCAGTTTACACCGGAACAGATGTATTCCGAGCAGGATATGGGAACAGGCGCATCTACAGATGAAACCTCAGATGCAGAAGGTATGAGCACCAGCGTGGAGGGAAATGAGTAGTGAGTGAACCAGTAATCCGAATGGAAAATATCGTTAAGACATATTATTTGGGAAAACCAAATGAACTTGAAATTTTACATGGAATCAACCTTACCGTAAATAAAGGGGAATTTGTTTCCATCGTCGGTGAATCCGGTTCCGGTAAGAGTACACTTATGAATATTATAGGAGTCCTCGACCGCCAGACACAGGGAAATTATTATCTGGAGGGACAGGATGTCAATGGAATGTCGGATGAAGTACGGAGTGCGATCAGAAACCGCAGGATTGGTTTTGTATTTCAGAACTTTAATCTCCTTCCGAGAGCCAATGCATTAAAAAATGTTATGGTTCCATTACTATATGGAGAGGAACATTCCAAAAACGGAAAAGAACATGCCATGGAAATGCTTAAAATGGTAGGAATGGAAGACCGTGCGGATCACAGACCGAATGAGCTTTCCGGTGGTCAGAAACAGCGTGTTGCAATTGCAAGGGCAATGATCAATGATCCGGCGATCATTCTTGCGGATGAGCCGACCGGAGCACTTGATTCTAAGACAGGACATATGGTCATGGACTTATTCCATAAGCTTCATGAGGAGCAGGGAAAAACAATTGTTCTGATCACACACTCCCAGGAACTCGCGCAGGAGACAGAGCGTATCGTTACTCTGTTAGATGGACAGATCGTGGCAGATAATGGAGGTGAACATTAATGTTTTGGGAAAATATCAAAGAGGCAATCACGAGTATTTCCAGCAACAAGATGCGTTCGCTTCTGACGATGCTTGGAATCATCATCGGTATCAGTTCGGTGATCATTATCACGACGATCGGTGGTTCCATACAGAGTACGCTGACGGCAACCATGAATTCACTTGGTGGAAATATGGTACAGGCGTATGTCGAGGCACGTTATCCAGAAAATGATGAAGACTGGGCTACCTGGGAACAGCCGGATATGACAGACAGCGATTATGTCACACAGGATATGATCGATGGATTGATTGAAAAATATCCGGATGAGGTAACAGGTGTTGCAGCACAGAACTATCTTGGTTCAGGAACCATTAAAGATGATGCTGATTCCAAGAATTATGCAAATGTCAATATTGATGGTATCACACCGGAATATTTAGAGTATATGAAACTGGAAATGCATGCCGGAAGAAATCTGACAAAGGCAGATAATCAGGGGAAAAAGAGAGTATGCCTGATTGCAGATACGATGGCAGAGAGATACTTTGCAGGTAAAGATCCGATCGGTGAAACACTTTCTGTTGCAACATCGGATGGCGGAATTTTTGATTTTGTTGTAGTTGGCGTTTATGTATATAACCAAGCATTATTTGGAAAAGTGGACACGTCCATACCGGAAAAAGACCGTGTAACAGAATTGATGATCCCTCTTCAGACCTGTTTTAAACTGCAGGGGACTGACAGGACTGGTTATGATTATTTTAATCTTATGATCGATCCTCTTGCAGATGTCAATCAGGCAACAACGGATGTTTTATCTTATTTTGATGAGATGTATGCAAACAACAAAAATTTCCACGTCAGTGCATACAATATGGCATCTGATCTTGGCATGATCAATACGGTACTCAACGTGATCACGATCGCGGTTTCCGGTATTGCAGCGATTTCACTGATCGTGGGTGGTGTCGGCGTTATGAATATCATGCTGGTGTCCATCACGGAGCGTACAAGAGAGATCGGTGTCCGTATGGCGCTTGGTGCCAAAAGACGTACCATCCGTATGCAGTTTGTCATAGAGGCGATCATGCTTTGTCTGATCGGAGGTATCATCGGTATACTGATTGGTATAGGAATCGGGGCACTGCTTGGAAAAGTGGCAGGATTTGTCATTCAGAATATGTACTCTCAGTATGCAAATTATATTATTATGACGGTGCATCCTTCTGTAACGGCGATCATGCTTTCACTGTTCTTCTCTATGCTGACCGGTGTATTCTTCGGATATTACCCGGCAAACAAGGCTTCAAAGATGGAAGTCATCGATGCATTGCGCTATGAGTAAGTACGGAGAAGAGAATCTGGGCGGAAAGTTTTAAATGAATACAGATAAATAGATAGAAAAGAAAAAGTACTGTATATGACAAAAAAGAAAAATGTCAGTATACAGTACTTTTTTTGTAACAGATTTTCCAGATCAATATTTCCGGGCATGGTACATGCGCCTTCCCACATAGAATACAAAAAGAAATATTGTAAAGTATAGCATTCATGCATGATTGCGATGCGTAGATGTTATGCAATATCAATAATCGGGATGGAAGGGAAAAACATGAACCATAACAAAAAGAAAATTTTAAAAGTGACGGCACTGTTTGTTTTTATGTTCTTTTTAGGCTGGGGCGCAGGTTCGCTGCAGAAACAGCAGATGAAAAAAACAGTGGAGACAGTGTCTGTCCAGAATCAGGCAGATAACTGGGGACTGGGCTTTGGAGCGGAGGGAACCCAGCCGACCGGCAATGTGACAGCGGATGAATTAAAAAAATACAACGCATGGTATGTGGGCGATAAAAATAAAAAGACAATTTACCTGACCTTTGACTGCGGGTATGAAAATGGAAATACAGAACCGATCCTGGATGCATTAAAGAAACACAATGCAAAAGCGACCTTTTTTGTCGTGGGACATTTCCTTGAGTCAGCGCCGGATATCGTAAAGCGCATGGAGGAAGAGGGGCATGCCGTTGGCAATCATACTTATCATCACCCGGATATGTCATCCATATCGGAGCTGGTTTCATTCCAAAAGGAAATCGATGATGTCGCATCGTTATACCAGTCGATCACGGGCAAAGAAATGATCAAATATTACCGTCCGCCACAGGGAAAATACAGCACGGAAAATCTAAAGATGGCAAAAGAACTCGGATACAATACATTTTTCTGGAGCCTTGCCTATGTGGACTGGAATGTCGATAACCAGCCGACGAAGGAGGAAGCATTTGATAAACTGCTGACCAGGATCCATCCGGGAGCAATCGTTTTGCTGCACAGCACTTCAAAGACGAATGGGGAGATCTTAGATGAACTTTTGACCAAATGGGAGGAGATGGGATATACATTTGCACCGCTTTCGGAACTGATCGCAGAATCCTGACAGAAAAGATCGGGGAAAAATACAAAGGATATGGTGGAT
>ENA-OPYX01000975-OPYX01000975.1-human-gut-metagenome-genome-assembly--contig:-NODE-975-length-16233-cov-2.522600_pt1 | contig 16233 bp, 20 predicted proteins | sample MGYA00242639_ERZ504486 | MGnify/ENA primary metagenome ERZ504486 (study PRJEB26092, sample SAMD00036296) | human gut metagenome | host: Homo sapiens | study: EMG produced TPA metagenomics assembly of... | reverse complement strand
ACAAGGTACTTGCAAGCAAAAAGGCAAGCACCAGTACCGCAATATAAATGGATAAAAACTGCAAAACCAGGGTATTACTCTGATTGATCAGGGGCTGGGAGGGAAGTACCGTCACCATAAACCAGCCTGGCTGTTTGATCCGGTAGAAACCAACGTAAACGGTTTTCCCTAGAATATCCTGCTCCACGAAACTGTTGGAGGACATGTAGGACTCCATGATCTTGTCGTAATCCAGCCAGTAAATTCCGGCGAGAGAATCACTGGAAGCAGAAACCAGGTTGTTACGCTCATTCATAATATAAGAAACACTGCCGTCCAGAGTAAGATTCTCAGACAGAATCTGCTGAAAATCATGACCGGAATAATAGACCGCCATATAAGCATCATAAGTTCCGTTGTTATAGATCACAGAAGCATGGGTGATATATGCCTGATCTCCATATGCCTTTTGCTCCTTTGTACCAAGATAGAAGGAGGGACAAAAAAGCTGGGAAACGCGGCTTCCGCGGAAAATACCATACCAGTAGGTTCCACGGACCTGATCAAGAGATAGAAAAGTATCTTTCAGGTCTTCTTTATTTAAAAGTGCATTTATGTCTGAAGGAGAGTCTTTTGGTACCTCCATATAAATTTTGACATTGGTAACAGGTGTACCAGTGATCAGCTGATCTACCTTTGGGAAAAAGATGCCGCATCCGGGGAATCTGCCAGATCCGTGAAGGAGTCGGTTATGGCATTTTAAAAGTGTCTGGTAAAATCAAGGGAAGAAATTCTTCACTTACATCCAGGACTTTCTGAATGGATTCTTCTATCAACGGCGCCGTTTCTGCAGACCGGTCCTGTTCCTGGCGGATCGTATAGGAAACTACCATGTCGTAGGCTCTTCCATAAAAAAAGAAGATAATGGCAATCGCAGGAATTGACACGATCAAAAGAAGTACCAGGGTAAACTTGGACTGCAGGTTCAGATCCTGGTACCATTGCTTAAGCTTATGCAAATTATTTCACACTCCTCAAAAATATATAGGTGTTTTGAAATATATAAAATTTTTTATGTGTTGCAGAAAACTAACTCATTTTCTCTCGATATTCAGAAGGAGAAAAACCTGTATACTTCTTAAAACTTTTACCGAAATAATTCCCGTCACTGTATCCCACCCACGAGGAAATATCTGTAATTTTATACCTGGGGTCAGACAGCAGCTGCTTGGCCTTTTCCATTCTGTATTCTGTGAGGTACTGATTTAAAGTCTGACCGGTCTCATTTTTGAAGAAGGTACACACATACGAGGTTGATAAAAATACATGATCACTGATATCTTTCACAGATAAGGTCTCGTTCATATATTTCTGTCCGATGTAATCTTTGATTAGAAAAATAGTAGAATTTTCTTCTTCTGTGCTGACTGCTGTCTGGAAAAAAAATTCTGTCTTTTTCACCAGCTTCTGGTGCATCTCATTATAGGAAAAAATCTTCTCCAATGTGTCTATTAAATTTTCCTGGGTATCGGACAAAGTTAGCTTCAGCTGACGCGCAGCATTATCCAAAGCACGGAATAATTTGTAATAGAGATCCTTGGCCTGGTTAGGCAGAACATTCTGATTCTGGTTATAATACAGGAACAGATTGTCAAGGAAAGCTTTTGCTTTTTCCTTATTTTTTTCAGTGAGAAGAGTGAAAAATTCATTCTCCGGACTGGCAGAAAGCTCTGCTGCTGTTTCAGAAACAGGTGCCTGATAAAAAGGAGACAGAAAGGTACCTGTGGGGAAAAAGAAGCTGCTCTGCAGGGAAATAACTGCAGAAGTATAGGACTGATAAGCTTTGGAAATGCCTGTAACAGTGTCTCCGGCTGCGATGCAGAATCTGGTGCAGCGGGAATACAGACTACAGAAAAATTCTTCAATGCTTTTTCGAACGGCAGCTCCAGGAGAGGAACCAAACAAAAAGTAAACCATATACTGTACACGCTTTTCTGCAAAAATACAATCTATATGGAAGGTTTTTAAAAATTCCCGGACGGACAGAAATATGGCGTTTGCTTCTGAAAGAGGAAACTCCTCCTCGGTATCGGTCTTAAGCACAATTGCAGTAAAGGGAGTGGTATTGCTGATGGACAGAGACAGCTCATCTATGAGCTGGTCAATACTTTCCTTTGCATGGGCGAAAGGCTGGGTGAGAAGAAGAGCCAGGCGGGAAGCGCTTTCCATGGAATGGATGGACGCATTTTGCCGGGTGCGTTTTTTTTCAGGCAAATGAATCACGGGCTTCCACGATGGCATCCCGGATTTCCACAGGGTTCAGAGGCTTTTCTATATAATTGACGGCTTTTAGCTTGATGGCAGCCTTTAGATATTCTTTATCCGAATATCCGCTCATAAAAACAGGAACAATATCAGGAAGAATTTCTTCCAGCTGTTCCAGCATTGCGATTCCATCCAGACGGGGCATACGCACATCGCATAGTACAATGTCCGGTCTGTGTACCCTGGCCATTTCAATTCCGTTTATTCCATCATCTGCCTGAAGCACTTCCTGGATTCCGATGGATTGCCAGTCAATGGAAGAAATCACACCGGTACGGGTGAGCTCTTCATCGTCTACGATCAGTAATTTCATAATGAATCTCCGTTATATCCCTCCGGAAATCACCGGAGCTCCTGATTAGTGAAATGACAGTAACTGCGAAAGAAATGAACAGTTATCTGTAAGGTTATAAAAACGTATTAATAAAAAATGCCACACCCATCATACCACAATTATATCCAAAATACGAGACTAAAAGTACCTTGCTTTGTGGAATATTTTTAAGATCAGTGGAAAATTTTACCCATTAAGTGGAAAATATTTTACCCTGTTTCAAAATATTTTCCCATTTTCAAACAAAGTGCACAGGTGGTAGAATAATAACAGATCAAGAAAGGGAGGAGAAAAAGCCGTGTCTGAATATGTTCTTGAATTAAAAGGCATTACGAAAATTTTCCCCGGCGTTAAAGCACTGAACAATGTACAGTTCCAGTTAAAGCCTGGCGAAGTTCACGCACTGATGGGCGAAAACGGTGCAGGTAAATCTACCTTCATTAAAGTAATTACCGGTGTACATAAAGCAGAAGAAGGCGAAATGTACCTGTTTGGAGAAAAAGTGGATTTCAAAGGTCCGAAGGATGCACAGGAAGCAGGAATTGCAGCTGTTTATCAGCACCCCACATCCTATCCACATTTAACAGTAGCTGAAAATATTTTTATGGGACATGAGATCAAGAAGAATCACATAATCCAGTGGAAAGCTATGAATGAGGAGGCAAATAAGCTTCTGAAGCAGCTGAATGCAGATTTCGATTCCACAGCAGAAATGGGAACCTTAAGTGTGGCCCAGCAGCAGATGGTTGAGATCGCAAAGGCATTGTCTACAAATGCAAAGATCGTGATCCTGGATGAGCCTACCGCTTCTCTTACAAAGAGAGAATCCGAGGAACTTTACAGAATCGTAGATCAGTTAAAGGAAAAGGTGTTTCCATTATCTTCATTTCCCATCGTTTTGAGGATATGTACCGTCTGGCTTCCAGAGTTACCGTATTCCGTGACTCTCAGTACATTGGTACCTATGATGTAGACGGAATCACCAATGCAGACCTGATTAAAGCCATGGTTGGCCGTGAGATCAAGGATCTGTTCCCGAAACCGGAGGTTAAGATTGGTGATGAGATGCTTCGTATCGAGCACTTATCCCGTACCGGATATTTCAAAGATGTTTCCTTCAATGTGCACGCTGGCGAGATCGTAGGTCTTACAGGTCTGGTTGGGGCAGGACGTACAGAGGTTGTAGAGAGCGTCTGTGGAATCACAAATCCAGATGAAGGTAAGGTTTATCTGGAGGGAAAAGAAGTACATATCAAACAGCCATCTGACGCAATGAAAGAAGGAATTATCCTTCTTCCGGAGGACCGTCAGAAGGAAGGTCTGATCATGAGCTGGGGACTTGGAAGAAACGTAACACTTCCGACTATCAGCAAATATGCGAAGAACGGCTTCAATGACGAGAAGACAGAAAGAGATCTTTCCAAGAGACTTCTGGAAGAGGTTGATACAAAGGCTGTTGATATTTTCCAGCCTGCAAGCTCTCTGTCCGGTGGTAACCAGCAGAAGGTTGTAGTTGCCAAGGCTCTTAGCCAGGAGATGAAGGTGGTCATCATGGATGAGCCTACAAAAGGTGTTGACGTTGGTGCCAAGGCTGAGATTTATGCGATCATGGGTGATCTTGCAAAGAAGGGTTACGCAATTATCCTGATTTCCTCTGAAATGCCTGAAATCCTGGGAATGTCTGACCGAATCGTTGTAATGTGCAACGGACGTAAGACTGGTGAGCTGGGAAGAGGCGAAGCAACTCAGGAGATGATCCTTGAGCTGGCGAATGGAGAAAGGTACAACCGGAAAGGGGGCAGCTAAATAATGGAAAAGAAATCTTTCATGAAAAAGCTGACAGGTTCCCGTGAAGCACTGCTTGCAGTGATCCTGGTTTTGCTTTTCGTAGGTAATCACAATCATCAGCCCGTCATTCCTTACATTCAAGTCTCTGACGGATATGCTGAAAAACAATGCTGTAACAATGGTAATGTCACTTGGTATGCTGTGTGTTATGCTGGTAGGTGGAATTGATATTTCCATCATGTCTACTCTGGCATTGACTGGTATGTCAATTGGTATGCTTCTGAAATATGAACACATTTCCAGTACTTTCCTGGCATTTGTGATCGCACTGGCAATCGGAATCGCATGTGGTTTCCTGGTAGGTCTTGTGATCTCCAGAGCGGATGTTCCTCCGATCATTGCCACAATGGGCTTCATGTACATCTACCGTGCAATGGGATATCTGGTTTCCCACAATGGTGAGTGGGCAAGTGCAGCAGCCCTTGGTGAATTTAAAAATTTTGCAACAACAAAATTCCTGGGAATGAGCCTTGTAATCTGGGTGATCATCCTTTGCTATGTGATCTTCTTCGTATTCATGAAATGGACTACCATCGGAAGAAGAATCTATGCAGTAGGAAGTAACCCGAGCGCAGCTGAAGTTTCCGGTATTAATGTAAAGAATATTAAGCTTCTTGTTTACACTATCATGGGCCTTCTTGCAGGTCTTGGCGGAGCACTTCAGGTATCTGTTTATGCTTCTGCAATGCCTGATATGCAGCAGGGCGGTGAGATGGATGTTATCGCAGCCTGCGTTATCGGTGGTGTAAGCATGAGTGGTGGACGTGGTACAGTACTTGGTGCTCTTCTTGGATCCCTGATCCTTGCAACCATCGCAAAAGCACTTCCGCTGATCCCATTCTTCGATCAGCTGTGGCTGAATACCATCAAGGGTGTTATCATTCTTGTAGTAGTTGTTGTAAACATTGTTTTACAGCGTACAGCTGACAAAAATGCATTAAAGGGAAGGGAGATGTAATCATGGCTGGAAAATCTGGAAGAAGTATTAACAACGTGCCGAAAAGCCCTGTGAAACAGATGATCTTCAGCTGGGAAGGCATTCTGGTACTCCTGTTTATTGCAGTAAATATTTTCTGTGCAAACTTTTCCGAGTTCTATAATCTGAAGAGTCTGCTCCGTCAGATGCCTGTTTATCTGGCAGAAATCTTCTTGATGCTGCCGATGGCATACATTCTGGTACTTGGTGAGATTGATATTTCCGTTGGATCTATCGTGTGTCTCTCCGCAACAATGGCTTGTATTGTGGCAAACACAGGAGCTCCATTCATCGTGGTAATCCTTGCTACACTTCTGGTCGGATCCCTTTGCGGTGCTGTAAACGCATTTGTTCTTACCAGATTTGAAGAACTGCCTCCAATGATCGTAACACTTGCAACCCAGATTATTTTCAGAGGTATTGCAGAAATCGTTCTTGGAAGCGGCGGAAGTATTTCCGTAACAAACACAGAAGGCTTTGCAGCACTTGGCGGAAAAGTAGGACGTGTTCCTTACATTCTTTTCTTGGTTCTGATCCTTGGAATCATCGCAGCTGTTATCCTTGGAAAATGTACCTTCGGACGCAGAGTATATGCAATCGGTACCAACCGTCTTGCAGCTTATTACTCGGAATCCATGTACAGAAGATCCGTTTCGTGATCTACACCCTGATGGGAACCATCTCCGGACTGTGTGCACTGTTTCTGATGTCTTCCTCATTCGGTGCAAATACCACAACCGGTAACGGATTTGAGATGGATGCCATCGCAATGGCAGTATTCGGAGGTATCTCCTCCACAGGTGGTAAAGGTAATATCGCCGGCGGTCTGATTTCCGCATTTATCATCGTCTGCCTTCGTGTTGGTCTTGGACAGAGAAACATTCATCCGCAGGTTATCTTGCTGATCATCGGTGTGCTTCTGATCGGTGCAGTTGCACTTCCAAACATTATTAAAGAAGTTCAGAAAAAAGCAAAAACAGCGAAATAAAAAATCCTTAACTAACTCATATGTAACCTTATAAAGCTTGTAAACTGCCTTGCAGAAGGCAGGGCAGTTACAAATACAAAAACTATATTATTCCATGGGAGGAAAAAAACATGAACAAAAAAATCGTAAGCGCACTTCTTTGTGGTGCAATGATCCTTGGATCCGCAGTTCCGGCTATGGCAGGTTCCGCTGATGGAAAGAAAATCGCACTGGTTGGTAAATCCGCTGGTAACGCATTCTTCGAAATCGCTGCAAAATCCTTCGTAGAGACAGCTGAAGCAGAGGGAGCTACCGTTGATACTGTTTACCCAGAGGCAGCTACAGCAGATGCTCAGATCAAAGTTCTTGACAACCTGATCTCTCAGGACTACGATGCAATCTGCATCTCTGCAAACGATGTTAACGCACTTCAGGCAAAATTACAGGAAGCTATGGATGAAGGAATCAAGATCTCCTGCTTCGACTCTGCTACAAACCCAGACAGCCGTCAGATCTTCATCAACCAGGCTGGTACTGTTGCTGTAGGACAGGCTCTTCTTGATGCTTGCCTTGATATCTCCGGTGGAGAGGGACAGTTCGCAATTCTTTCCGCTACTTCTCAGGCTGCAAACCAGAACGCATGGATCGACGCTATGAAGAAGATTATGGAAGAGGATGACAAATATTCCAAGCTTGAGCTTGTAGAAGTTGCATACGGCGATGACGAGCCACAGAAATCCACAGACCAGACAGCAGCTCTTCTTCAGAACTACCCAGATCTGAAAGTTATCTGCGCACCTACAACAGTTGGTATCGCTGCAGCTGCTAAATACCTTCAGGACAATGGATCTGCTTGCAAACTGACAGGTCTTGGACTTCCATCTGAGATGCTTGAGTACACAGGTGCTGATGATGAGCATTCCTGCCCATACTTCTATCTGTGGGATATGCAGGGCCTTGGAAAACTTTCCGCTCTGACAACAATCGCTCTGATCAACGACGAGATCACAGGTGCTGCTGATGAAACCTTCACAGCTGGTGACCTTGGTGACTACACAATCACAGCAGCTGATGACGGTGGTACAGAAGTAGTTCTTGGCGCTCCGCTTGAGTTCAACCCAGACAACATCGAAGAGATGGCTAAACTGTACTAATCAGACCGTTTAAGATTAGATGTTAATAAAGAAAAGGCCCTGCCGAGTGCAGGGCCTTTTCGCGTCCTGGATTTTCAGATACGCTCTAAAGTGTGTCTGAAAAATCATTCCCGCAATCTGCACGCCCACTTTGCGGTATATTTTGCCCGAATTCGGTTGCCGTAGCCCGCTGCGGCGCCTTCATCCAGACAAGGAAGCAGATCTTGATTTGGCTTATTTGTGTGAATGCATCTCCGTATGTTCTTTCATAAGCTCATCATGCAGCTTCAAAGAATCCCAGTGAACCGTAACCGGTGTAAGCATAGCTTTTAAGTTCACTGGCAGCAGGCCATTTTCCTTAAAGAAAGCCAGAAATTCATCCAGCTGCTCACTGGAAAAATCCTTCAGCACCATCATTTCTTCCTGAAAATTTTTTCCAAGGTTAAATACCGGATTCTTAGAAAACCCAGGAATCTCGAAGAGAAATCCGAGACTTTCCAGGTACTCTGGCTGCTGTACCATGCGGACAGAGATTCTGTGTCGGTTCAAATATCTACGGATCTGGCGAAGACGATCCTCATCTTTAAAATTATATAATAAAATCTGGGTTTGTGACATAAGTATCCTCCTTTTTGCGTTTATCTAAAAAGAGAATAACAGAAAAATTCCCTTTTTACAAGGAAAGTGTGGTATGATAAAAAAAACTATATTTTTAATTTTGTTATAGGAGACTACATGGCGAAAAAACGAAAAATGAAAATGGAATTCCGCTATTACCAGATGCAGGATGGAATCCCCATTCTGGCACTTCTTGGTGAAAAGTGGGTGCAGAATTATGGAAGGGATGTGGATTACCTTCACTTTCATAACTATCTGGAGATCGGTTTCTGCTACAGTGGCGAAGGAGAGCTGGTGTTAGGAGAAGAGCCTGTACGCTTTGCAGGGCGGGAATTTACCATTATTCCACCAAACTTTCCCCATACGACCACCAGCGATGTGGGAAATATCAGCAAATGGGAATATTTGTTTATTGATGCGGAAGGTTTTTTGCAGGTGGCTGCAGGAACGCCCCTCAGGGCAGAAAAAATGATCCAGCGTATTTATTCAAAAGCACTTTGCCTGAAAGAATCAGAATATAAAAGCCTTTCCAACAAAATAATCAAGATACTGGAAATCATGCGTGCCAGTGATGAGTTTTACCTGGAAGAAGCAAATGGGATATTATTGGCACTGCTTGCGGAAGTGGCAAGAATGAACCGTTCCTCTGCTGAAGAAAATATTGAGGAAAAAGGAAAAATCACCAATATGATCTCCAGGGCCATCAACTATATTTCACAATGTTATATGGAGGATATCCGAATTGGTGATCTGGCAAAAGCCTGTCATATCAGTGAGACTCATTTTCGCAGGGTGTTTACCTCCTATATGCACATGAGCCCTCTGGAATATATTAACAAAGTAAGGATTCAGACTGCCTGCGAGATCCTGAAAAAGACAGATGAGTCTATCGCAGATATTGCCTACAAATGCGGTTTTACAACCAATTCCACATTTAACCGGAACTTTCGCCAGCTGATGGGAATGTCGCCGGCAGAGTGGCGGAAACGCCCGGAAAATTACGAACAGCAGCTCTTGAAATTTGATATTCATTCAGAGGAGGGATGGTAGAATGTACGATTACAAAATAGTAGAACAGGTGACCAGAAAGAAAAAGAGGCTTTCCGGAGTATTAAAAAGACCATGGTATTTTTTGCCGTAGTGTTTGTTGTTATGGGAATTACCATATCTCAGGCCTTTATGCTGGCTGGTTTTTGCCTGGCAGGTCTTTATTTTATTTACGGGACCTTTTGCCAGCGGGATTATGAATACATAATGGAAAATGAACAGCTTACCATAGATGTGATTTATGGAAACAAGTACCGTAAGACAGCCCATGAGCTGGATCTCCGGCAGCTGGAGGTGGTAGCCCCTCACTGGCATAGCTCAGTGGCAAAGTACAAAAAGAACGGTGGAACAGAGCACTTAAAGAAGTATGATTATACTTCCTATGAAGAAGATACTCCCTATTACACAATGATCATTAAGGAAGACGGACGTAAGATCAAATTACTTCTGGATCTTACAGAAGAGATGCTCCATACCCTGAAAACCAGGTATCCACAGAAAGTCTTTTTTGCATAGAAACAAAAGAAAAGAATGTGAATAGTTCACAAAATATACATATAAAGTTTGTGAAAAAGTACAGAAAATCAAATAAAACATGTGTACATTAGTGAAAAAAAACTACACGCTTCGTGAACATGACGAAAAATTGTGAAAAAAATGAACGAAACATGAAAAAGAAAAAAAACGAGCATAATGGTTGAAAATGCACATTATATGGGCGGTATTGCATACATCACCCCATATGCGGATGGTATAATACATTCATAAGAAATACAGAGAAACAATTTTAAGGGAGGATATTTCTATGAAGAAAAAAGTACTTACCGTATTACTTACAGGTGCAATGGTAGCTTCCATGGCAGCAGGAGCAACAGTTGTATCTGCAGAGGACAACGACAACACATTAACCGTATGGGCATGGGACCAGAACTTCAATATCAAGTCCATGCAGATCGCAGCTGATCAGTATGCAGCTGATCATGAAGGCTTTTCAGTAGATATCATCGAGACATCTTCTGATGACTGCCAGACCAAGCTTACTACAGCAGCTAACGCTGGTGACTACAGCACACTTCCGGATATCGTTCTCATGCAGGATAACAGCTATCAGAAATTCCTGAAAGCTTATCCGGATGCTTTCACAGACTTGAAAGATATGAATGTTAACTGGGATGATTTCGGAGCTCTGAAACAGTCCTATTCTATGGTAGATGATACACATTACGGTGTTCCGTTTGATAACGGTGCTGTTATCGCCTGCTACCGTACCGATATCCTTGAAGAAGCAGGATATACACTGGATGACCTTACAGATATCACATGGTCCAAATTCGAAGAGATTGGTAAAGATATTCACGAGAAGACCGGCAAATACCTTCTTACAAGCGAAGCAACAGGCGGAGATACCCTTATGATGATGATCCAGTCCTGTGGTGCGAACTTCGTTAACGAAGACGGCGAAGCTTATATCGTTGGCAATGAGACAGCTGAGAAATGTATCGACCTTTACACAGAGCTGGTTCAGAACGACGTTGTGAAACTTGTAAACAACTGGGATGAGTACATTGCAACCATCACAAGCGGTGAGGCTGCTGGTATTGTAAATGGTAACTGGATCACAGCTACTCTGATGTCCACAGAAGATCAGAAAGGCTTATGGGGAATCACCACAATGCCTAAGGTTGACGGTGTTGACACAGCTACAAACTATGCAAACAACGGTGGATCTTCCTGGTATATTACCTCTAACTGCAAGAATGTAGAGCTTGCTGAGGACTTCCTTGCAAGCACATTTGGCTCCAGCACAGACTTCTATGATGCAATCCTTTCTGAGACAGGTGCTATTTCCTGCTATCTGCCAGCTGGTGAGTCTGATGTTTACAACGAGCCAAACGAGTTCTTTGGCGGACAGCCGATTTTCTCAACAATCGTAGAGTACTCTTCTCATATTCCGGAGTTCACAAAGACTCCATATCACTATGAGGCAAGAGAGTGCGTAAACACAGCTGTTGTTAATATCGTAAACGGAACAGCTAAGGAAGACGCTCTTCAGGAAGCACAGGATACACTGGCATTCAAGATGACTGAGTAATCCTTTCCGGGACAAGTAATTGAAATTAAATAGGAATTAATTATTAGGAGGCGGGGGACTGCTAAGTAGTCCTCCGTTTTCTGTTCAAAGAAAATGCCTGTTACTCCATACAGGCGCCTATCTAACAGTTGTACGGCTGAGCAAAAGGAAGTCACATAAAAACATTTTGCTCACTGGTACAGCTGTTAGATGGAAAAGTTGCAGTATATATAGGCTTGAAAGGAGGAGTTCCTGTGAATTCCAAGAAAAAAGGTATGACACTGGCTGCGAAGCAGAAAGCTGCCGGATGGATATTCCTGGCACCAGCTTCTATCATGATCGCCATCATGAGCTTTTATCCAATGATACGTGCATTTATCATTTCCCTGCAGACAGGTGCCGGCGCAAATATGCGTTTTGCAGATCCAATCTTCAGTAACTACAAACGTATCCTTGCAGATAAAGTGTTCCAGCAGTCCATTGGCAACACATTCCTGTATCTGATCATTCAGGTTCCGATCATGCTGATTCTTGCGATTCTGCTTGCACAGCTTCTGAACAACAAAGACCTGAAGTTCAAAGGCTTTTTCCGTACATGTGTATTTCTTCCATGTGCGACATCCCTGGTATCCTATTCATTGATCTTCCGTTCCATGTTTGCAACAGACGGTCTGGTCAACAGTGTTCTGATGAAACTGGGAATTCTCTCCACAGGATATAATTTCCTTGGAAACTCCACCAGTGCGAAGATTGTTATTATCATCGCCCTGATCTGGAGATGGACCGGATACAACATGGTATTCTATCTGGCAGGACTTCAGAACATCGAATATTCTGTTTATGAGGCAGCGAAGATCGATGGTGCAAACGGATGGAAAACCTTCTGGAAGATCACAGTACCGCTTCTGAAGCCGACTATTATCATGACCTTCATCATGTCCATCAACGGTACCTTACAGCTGTTTGATGAGTCCATGAACCTGACAAAGGGTGGTCCTGCAAACTCAACCATCACAATGTCACATTATGTTTACAATACCTGTTTTGTCAACGTGCCGAACTTCGGATATGCAGCAGCAATGTCCTTTATTATCTTTATTATGGTAGCAGTTCTGGCATTTATCAACTTGAAAGTAGGTGATACTCGTGACTAAGAAAAACAAATCTGCAATCCAGAGAAGATTGATTCCTACATACATTTTTCTGATCATTGTATCATTTTTCTCCGTTTTCCCGCTGTACTGGATGATTTCAGCAGCTACAAATACCTCCACGGATGTATCACGCGGACGTATTATTCCGGGAAGCTATTTCATGGAGAACTTTAAGAACCTGACATCCCAGCAGCCACTTTGGAGAGCACTTGGAAACTCTTTCTTCTATGCAATCCTGACTACAGTGATCTGCCTTCTGATCTGTTCCATCGCCGGATACGGATTCGAAGTATATCATGACAAAGGAAAAGACAGATTGTTTTCTATTCTCCTTCTTGCCATGATGGTTCCTCAGGTTGCTACTATGGTTCCGTTGTTTAAGATGTTCTCAAAAGCGAAGCTTCTGAATACATCCATCGGATTTATCCTTCCGATCATTTCCACACCATTTATGATCATGATGTTCCGACAGAATGCAAGAGCTTTTCCAGTAGATATTATCGAAGCAGCACGAATTGACGGCTTAAGCGAAGTGAGAATCTTTTTCCAGATGTTTATTCCAACCATGAAATCCACCTACGCGGCAGCCGCTGTTATTACCTTTATGAATGCCTGGAATGCATACCTGTGGCCGAAGGTAATTATGACAGATAACAAAGCCATCACAATGCCAATGCTGATCGCCAACCTGATCACAGGCTATGTAACCGATTACGGTATGCTGATGTGCGGCGTATTATTCTGTTCCATTCCGACCATGGTTGTATTCTTCGTTCTGCAGAAGCAGTTTGCAGAAGGTATCACCGGTGCGGTGAAATAAGTTTGAAAATCTAAGGGTGCTGCGATTTATTTGCGGCGCCCTTTTTTCTGAACATGGATACGCAATCTATGGACGATTTTTATATATTATTCTGTAAAAATTCCATGGAAATAGAAAGTTTATATTACTATAATAAAACCAGTGCAGGGCATCTGGAAAATATTGCCCGCAACGTTTATAGAGAAAGGGTTACTGTTGTTACCAGTGAACAGTATCGAGAAAAGGATTACATATGAAGGAATTTGATTATTTATTAGTTAAGAATCCCGAGTATTTTAAAGAAGGAAGAATGGAGGCTCACTCCGATCATATCACTTATGCAAACGTGGAAGAGGTTTCCGCAGGTGAGACTTCTTACTGCCACAGCTTAAATGGAATCTGGAAATTCCATTATGCCCGCAATTACGGAAATACCATAAAAGGCTTCGAGAGAGAAGATTATTCCTGCAAAGACTGGGACGACATCCGTGTGCCGGCTCATATCCAGATGGAGGGCTACGATGCACCTCAGTATGCCAATGTGCAGTACCCATGGGAAGGGCACGAGGATATTCACCCAGGGGAGATTCCGGAGCATTTCAATCCTGTGGCAAGTTATGTGAAATATTTCACAGTGCCGGAACAGATGAAAGGAAAACGTCTTTTTATTTCCTTCCAGGGTGCAGAAAGTGGAATCGCTCTCTGGCTGAATGGTCAGTTTGTGGGATATAGTGAAGATTCTTTTACCCCGTCAGAATTTGAACTCACCGATTATGTGAAAGAAGGGGAAAATAAGCTGGCAGCTCAGGTGTTCAAGTGGACAGCCAGCAGTTGGTGCGAGGACCAGGATTTCTATCGCTTCTCCGGAATTTACCGGGAGGTTTATCTTTATACAGTACCGGATGTGCATGTATATGATCTCCAGATCCGCGCAATCCCGGATGAGAGCCTTAAGAAAGCACGGTTTGAAGTCAAGACCAGCACCTGGGGAAAGGGAAACGTACATATTGCTCTGTCAAAAAATGGACAGACCATATTGGAGGAAAATAAGAGCTTAGGCGAAAATGCAGCAAATACAGGAAGTGACCGGAACGGAAAAGATGCAGCCGATGAAGCTGCTGGCAGAATCGTTCAGAAAGGTGTTGCTGATACTTTTAGCTGGACGGTGGAGAATCCGATTCTCTGGAGTGCAGAAGATCCTCAGCTCTACGATTTGGTCATGGAGGTTTTCGATGAGAATGGTATTCTTCAGGAAGTGATCCCTCAGAAAGTCGGTTTCCGCCGATTTGAAATGAAAGATGGAATTATGACTTTAAATGGAAAACGAATTGTATTTAAAGGTGTGAACCGTCATGAATTCAGTTCCATAACAGGAAGATGTGTATCCGAAGCAGAGCTCCGCAAGGATCTGACCATCATGAAGCAGAATAACATCAATGCCATCCGTACCTGTCATTATCCGGATGCTTCTCTGATCTACCAGCTTTGTGATGAGTTTGGAATTTACATGATCGATGAGACCAACCTGGAAAGTCACGGCTCCTGGGATACAGCGGAATTTACGAAGGACTATACTTATGTGGTTCCCCATGATAAGCCGGAATGGCAGTCTATGATGTTAGACCGCGCCAATTCCATGTATCAGAGAGATAAGAACCATCCGGCAATCCTGATCTGGTCCTGTGGAAATGAGTCCTTCGGTGGTAAGGATATTTTTGAAATGTCCCAGCTCTTTAGAAATGCAGATCCTACCCGTCTGGTACATTATGAAGGTGTCTGCCATGACCGCAGATATAACGCTACCAGCGATATGGAAAGCCAGATGTATCCATCTGTGGAAGCAATTAAAGAGTTTCTTGCAAAAGATGATTCCAAGCCCTTTATCTGCTGTGAGTATACCCATGCCATGGGAAATTCCTGCGGTGCCATGCATAAATATACAGATCTGACAGATACAGAGCCGAAATATCAGGGTGGCTTTATCTGGGATTATATCGATCAGTCTATTTACAAAAAAAGACCGTTATGGAAAAGAGTTCCAGGCATATGGCGGAGATTTTGGCGAGCGTCCTACTGATTATAATTTCAGTGGAAATGGTATTGCATATGGTGGAAAATCGTGATGCGTCTCCGAAGATGCAGGAAGTGGAAAATTTAATTATCAGAATATTACCGCACAGGAAGTGCTGATTCAGTGAATGTGATCAACAAAAATCTGTTTGTAAATACGGACACATTTGAATGCAGAGTAACCCTTCAGAAGGATGGAAACGTAATTCGTACAGAAGTACTGGATACAGCAGTGGCTCCTTTGAGCCAGATGGAATATGCTCTTCCATTTAAGAAGGAGGAGAAAGCAGGTGAGTACACGGTAACGGTTTCTTTCCATTTGAAAGAGGATATGCCATGGGCGAAAGCAGGTCATGAGGTTGCCTTTGGACAGTATGTTTACCAGGTGGAAACAGCTGCTAAGCCTTGCACAGAGCATCTGGAGGTAATTCATAGTACCCATAATATTGGCGTGCGCGGAGCGGAATTTGAGGTGCTTTTCTCCGTATTGAACGGTGGTCTTGTTTCCTACAAATATGCGGGCAAAGAGATGATCGAGGCAATCCCGAAACCAAACTTCTGGCGTGCACCAACAGATAATGACTGTGGAAATCTGATGGCAATGCGATATGGACAGTGGAAGCTTGCCAGCATGTATGTAAACCATAAGGATTACCGCGGAGCGGCATATGGACCTGGAAATGTACCAAAGGTAGAGGAAAAGAGCATTCCGTAAAGGTATCCTATACCTATTTTCATTCCAACTATTCCGGCGTCTGAGTGTACACTTGCTTATGAAGTTTTCGGAGATGGAAGAGTTCGTACCACACTTTCCTATGATCCGGTGAAGGAGCTTGGCGATATGCCGGAATTTGGGTGTGATTTTCAAGTTTAATGCAGATTATGACCATGTATCCTGGTATGGACTTGGAG
>ENA-OPYX01000974-OPYX01000974.1-human-gut-metagenome-genome-assembly--contig:-NODE-974-length-16234-cov-3.353387_pt1 | contig 16234 bp, 17 predicted proteins | sample MGYA00242639_ERZ504486 | MGnify/ENA primary metagenome ERZ504486 (study PRJEB26092, sample SAMD00036296) | human gut metagenome | host: Homo sapiens | study: EMG produced TPA metagenomics assembly of... | reverse complement strand
ATGCTTACTACTTTACCGGTGAAAATCTGGCCTTCTTTGTAATCTGTTACGATGGTCTGGATATAGTGAATCGCTTTATCCATCATCTTCTGATCTGTTCCGCAGATAGAAACTGCTCCGTCATCTGTGATATCGATTTTTACACCGGTCTCATCGATGATCGCATTAATGGTTTTTCCTCTCTGACCTACCACATCGCCGATTTTTTCCGGATCAATCTTGATCTGAACGATCTTCGGTGCGTATTCATTCACATGCTCTCTCGGGCCTGCGATACATTTTTCCATAACTTCAGTCAGAATATACTCTCTTGCCTGTTTGGTCTTTGCAATAGCCTCTTCAATGATCGGACGGGTCAGACCATGGATCTTGATATCCATCTGGATCGCTGTGATACCATCATGTGTACCTGCAACCTTGAAATCCATATCTCCGAAGAAATCCTCAAGACCCTGGATATCTGTCAGAACGATGTAATCATCATCTGTATCGCCTGTTACCAGACCACAGGAAATACCTGCTACCGGTTTTTTGATCGGTACACCTGCTGCCATCAGAGACATGGTAGATGCACAGATACTTGCCTGAGAAGTAGATCCGTTGGATTCGAATGTCTCAGATACGGTACGGATCGCATATGGGAATTCTTCCTCACTTGGCAGTACCGGAACCAGAGCTTTCTCAGCCAGTGCGCCATGACCGATCTCACGACGTCCCGGTCCACGGCTCGGTTTTGTCTCACCTACAGAGTAGGACGGGAAGTTATAGTGATGCATATAACGTTTTCCAACCTCGAACTCATCCAGGCCATCCAGACGCTGTCCCTCGGACAGAGGAGCCAGAGTGGTGATGGTACAGATCTGTGTCTGTCCTCTTGTAAACATGGCAGAACCGTGAACACGCGGTACGATATCCGTTTCTGCAGCCAGCGGACGGATCTGTGTGATCGCACGACCATCCGGACGTTTGTGATCTTTCAGGATCATCTTACGAACGGTCTTTTTCTGATACTGGTACACGGCTTCACCCAGAACAGCCAGCCATTCCTCATTATCAGCAAATGCTTCTTCCAGTTTTGCTGTCACCTGACGGATATTTTCTTCTCTTGTCTGTTTGTCATCGGAGAATACAGCTACTTCCATCTCTTCCGGTGTTACGATCTCTTTCATCGCTGCGAACAGTTCTTCCGGAACCGCACAGGATTCATAGCTGTGTTTTGCTTTTCCGCAGTCAGCTACGATTTTGTCGATAAATGCGATGATCTCTTTGTTGACCTTATCAGCTTCAAAAATAGCTTCAATCATCTTTGCTTCCGGAACTTCGTTTGCTCCGGCTTCAATCATGATGACTTTTTCTCTTGTGGAAGCAACAGTCAGTTTCAGGTCAGATTTTGCATTCTGCTCCAGTGTCGGGTTAATGATCAGTTCACCATCGATCATACCTACCTGTGTTGCTGCACACGGTCCGTCAAAAGGAATATCTGAGATGCAGGTTGCGATAGAGGAACCAAGCATTGCCACAACTTCCGGATTACACTGTGGATCTACAGACATTACCATGTTATTCAGTGTAACATCATTACGGTAATCCTTCGGGAACAGCGGACGCATCGGACGGTCAATTACTCGGGAGGTCAGAATCGCATGCTCGGATGCTTTTCCTTCTCTCTTGTTAAATCCACCCGGGATTTTTCCTACTGCATACATTTTCTCTTCATATTCTACACTTAACGGGAAAAAATCAATTCCTTCTCTTGGCTTTTCTGATGCGGTTGCGGTAGAAAGTACAACGGTATCACCATAATGCATAAATGCTGCGCCATTAGCCTGTTTTGCCACGCGGTCGATGTCAACTGTCAGTGTTCTTCCTGCCAGTTCCATAGAATAACTTTTGTACATACATTTTCTCCTTTTTCTGCCCTCTGGGCGATTTTTTCGTTACTGTTCATTTCATTCTCAGCAACATTCTGCCGGCGGATATGCTCCGAAACAACTGAAAAACACACTCCCCGCTGTCCTTATCCTGCTTTGGCAATATGCTTTTCAGTGGTCTCGGCATCCTTTCCGACATCTTCCGGTAATCGACAGTATCCGTTGGGATATATTTTCCCTTTTTCCGCTGTCTTGTACAGATTAAGATAAGAGGGATGGAAGAATACCTTCCACCCCTCGCCATTCTTTTCTCTGTGCAGTTGAATTACTTTCTGATTCCTAATTTTTCAATCAGTGCACGATATCTTTCGATATCTGTTTTCTTCAGGTAATCCAGCAGACCTCTTCTCTGACCTACCATTTTCAGCAGACCTCTTCTGGAATGATGATCTTTGTGGTGTGTTTTCAGATGCTCTGTCAGCTCCTGGATTCTTGCTGTCAGTACAGCTACCTGTACTTCCGGTGAACCTGTGTCGCCTTCTGTTCTTGCGTATTCAGCCATAATAGCCTGTTTCTTTTCTTTAGAAATCATTTTGTTTTCCTCCTGTTTTTTCAATCGCCACATATTAAGAAATGGTCGGAGTATCCGATATCTGAATATGGGCTAACTCATACTCGAACAGTATACCATATGCTCTCAGTAATGTAAACCTCTTTTTTCGAAATATCGCTTTCCTGAACCGGCATCTCTCTGAATCTGTGCTTTCAGTTCTTCCACCGAATCAAACTTGCACTCCGGACGCACAAAGTGATAGAATTCCACCCTGGCCTCTTCCCCGTACAGATCCTCGTCGCAGTCAAACAAATACGTCTCTACACCTGCAAACGGCACTTCCACGGTGGGTTTCACCCCCACATTGGAGATTCCATAGAACGTTTTACCTTTGATAAAAGTTTTCGATGCATAGACACCAAAGGGTGGTAGAAGTTTTCCGTCTTCCGGCACCTGATTAATCGTCGGAAGTCCCCAGGTACGCCCCAGCTGTCTTCCATGTACCACTTCTCCCAGCACAAAATACCGGTAGCCAAGGAGCTCATTGACTTTCTCGATATTTCCTTCCTGAAGTACCTCACGGATCCAGGTGCTGCTGATCGGGCGTTCTTCCCGCGTCTCTTTGCTTAAAATTTCCACCTCAAATCCATATTGGGTACCCGCCTGCCGTAACAGTTCCGGATTTCCTTTTCTGTTATGTCCAAAGTGAAAATCCGGCCCCACCACTACATATGCGGCACGCAGCTGTTTAACCAGAATCTCCCTGATAAAATCCTCCGGCTCCATCCGGATGATTTCCGGAACGAACGGACACTCCACCAGACATTCCACTCCCCGGCGTTCCAGAAGGATCCTACGCTCTTCATTCGTAAGAATCGTCCGCTTGATCCTGGTTCCCAGTCTGACAAGAGGAGAAACATCAAAGGTAAATACTACCGTTTCATATCCTTCTTTGCCGATTTCCAGAACCCGGTTGATCAGTTTGCTGTGCCCCTTATGGACGCCGTCAAATTTTCCAAGTGTTACCACACTTCTCTTATCCAATTGAAAATCCAGATTTTTTGTAATATATTTCATGTCTCTTTCCATTCTTCTCTCTGTCGCAACTGTTTTTTCCAATTGCTTTTACGGGACAAAACATCTCACAGAATATTGCCTGCAGAATCGTTACGCCTCATTTTCTTTTCGATAAAACATTTTCACCGGTATCATCTGATCTGTCTTTTTCTCATACAGTCCTATAAATGTCTCCCGGCTGTCATATACTCTGACATAACCTCCATCCACCTTGGGCTCCTCCTGTAACAGTTCCGGAAAAATCCGGTTTCCGTTGTGTACCAGAAGATCACCCTGCGGTGTTGTTTTCGCAGCCGGATACTGATCGAACATCCTGTCTACCGGAAGAATCAAACGTTCTATATTACCTTCTTCCATGACTTTTTGTACTTCGTCCAGTTTTACCGCGTCTGTTAATCCAAACCGCTCTACCCGGGTACGCAGAAGTTCTTCCATACAACCGCCACATCCCAGTTTTTCACCGATATCGTTACATAAGGTCCGGATATACGTTCCCTTGGAACACTGCACCCGAATCTTTACTTTCGGAAGCTCCATCCACAGAACCTCAATGTTATGAAAGGTAACCGGTCTGGCTTTTCGCTCCACGACTTTACCTTCCCGTGCCAGTTCGTACAGTTTTTTTCCATTTACTTTCAGTGCGGAATACATCGGTGGAACCTGCTGCTGCTCACCCTGAAATGAAAGAATGCAGGTGCGGACTTCTTCTTCCGACACCTGCACTGACGACTCCTTCAGGATCGTTCCTTCCATATCCTGGGTATCGGTGGTGATTCCCAACCGAAGCACTGCCTCGTATTCCTTATCATGATCTGCCAGCAGATCACACAGTTTTGTTCCTTTTCCAAGGCAGACCGGCAGGACACCCTGTGCCTGAGGATCCAGGGTTCCCGTATGACCGATCTTTTTTTGTTTTAAGATTCCACGAAGCTTCGCCACCACATCATGAGATGTATAGCCTGCTTCTTTGTATATATTGATTACACCGCTTCTTTCCATATGTTTTCTTTACTCCTGAAGCTGTCTTTCTATATCCAGTGTCAGACTGTTTACCACATCAAACACTGATCCCTGCATAGTACATCCGGCTGCTTTCACATGACCTCCACCGCCAAAATAAGAAGCCACTCTTGCCACATCCACTTTGCCGTTGGAACGCATACTGACTTTATACTCCTGCACACCGATTTCATATAAAAAGATGGCAACCTCCACGCCACGGGTATTCTGTAACTGGTTAACAATACCATCCATATCTTTCGGTGTCACACCGTAAAAATCCATGTCTTTCTTTCTCACATAACCCACGATACACCGCTGATCCAAAAGCATGATGCTCTCCATGATCGTGCGTCCCATAATCTGATTCTGTGCATAGGATTTTGTATAGAAAGAATCCTTGATGATACTGGTAAAATCAATGCCTTTTGCCATCAGCTGACCTGCGATCTCCATGGTTCTGGTTCCGGTACAGCTGTACTGAAACACACCGGTATCGTGAACGATCCCGGTATACAGTGCTTCCGCACAGGCTTTGTTGATCTTTTCCGGCTCCAGAAGTTCATAGAGCACTTCACAGGTAGAGCTTGCGTCCGGAACGATCTGATTCTCCTGTGCAATTCCTTTATTCGTGATGTGATGATCGATGCACGCGGTTATTTTCGCCGTATTCACTGCCTGACCGGCAACGCCGATCCGGTCTGTGCTGCTGACATCGAATTCCAGGAACAGGTCATATTCTTTCTCTTCCCATTCCTGTTTCGCCTGATCGATGTCCTGAATAAAATGAAATACTTCCGGTACCTCCTCCAGATAAACATCTGTCTGGATCTGTGGGTAATTTTCTTTCAGATACAGATACATTCCCATGCAGGAGCCCACGCAGTCACCATCCGGTCTTACGTGACCGGCGATGGCTGCTGTGGTTACACCCTCAAGTACAGATGCAATATTATTTATCATCTTCCTCATCCCTTTCCGGGGTCTCTTTATTTACCTCGTCAATTAATCTGGACATATGCACACCATATTCAATCGACTGATCCAGTACAAACTGAATCTCCGGTGTGTTACGAAGATTCAGACGTTTTGCCAGCTGGCGGCGTACATAACCTTCCGCACTGCGAAGACCGGCAATGGTATCTTTCTTTTCTTCATCGGAACCCATCACACTGATGTATGCCTTGCAGGTTTTCAGATCCGGTGCCACTTCCACAGAAGTGACGGATGTCATCATATGAATTCTGGGATCTTTGATCTCCTGACGGATGATGAGGCTTAATTCTTTCATCACTTCGCCGTTGATCCTTGTATTTTTTATGCTGTTTTTTCTCATTATCTATCACCTCAATCCGGTATGAAAGCCTATCTCGGTACTTCTACCATGATGTATGCTTCTACCTGATCCAATTCCTGGATATCGTTGAATCCTTCGAATACCAGACCACATTCATAACCAGCTTTTACTTCTTTCACATCATCTTTGAATCGTTTCAGAGATGCCAGTGGGCCTTCGAAGATCTGTTTTCCTTCTCTGGAGATTCTTACCGTACAGCCTCTCTGGAATACACCATCCAGAACATAACTTCCGGCGATGTTACCGACACCGGATGCTTTGAAGATCTGACGAACCTCTGCATGACCGATGACTTTCTCTTCGAAGACAGGATCAAGCATACCCTTCATGGCAGCTTCCACGTCCTCAATTGCCTGGTAGATGACACGGTACAGACGCAGGTCTACACCTTCCTGTTCTGCGGTTGCTTTTGCTGTTGCGTCCGGACGAACGTTGAAACCGATGATGATCGCGTTGGAGGCGGAAGCCAGTGTTACGTCCGATTCGTTGATAGCACCTACACCACCATGGATGACCTTAACGACAACTTCATCATTAGACAGCTTCACAAGACTCTGCTTTACAGCTTCCACAGATCCCTGAACATCAGCTTTTACGATAAGATTCAGTTCTTTCAGGTTACCTTCCTGAATCTGGCTGAACAGATCATCCAGAGACATCTTCGCTTTTGTTTCTTCCAACAGACGGTTCTTATTTTCAGAAATAAAGGTTGCTGCAAAGTTCTTTGCTTCTTATCGTTTCGGTAGCCACCAGAACTTCACCTGCGTTCGGTACATCTGACAGACCAAGAATCTCTACCGGCGTAGACGGACCTGCTTCTTTGACACGGCGTCCCTTATCATCCATCATCGCACGTACTTTACCTGAGGAAGCTCCGGCTGCGATAAAGTCACCCACATGCAGCGTACCTTTCTGTACAAGAATAGTAGCAACCGGACCTTTTCCTTTGTCAAGCTGCGCCTCGATAACCAGACCACGTGCTTTCTTCTTCGGGTTGGCTTTCAGTCGCATACCTCGGAAGTCAGCAGGATCATCTCCAGCAGTTCCTCGATACCCTGGTGAGTCTTTGCGGACACCCGGGGAGAAAATAGTGCTTCCTCCCCAGTCTTCGGATCAGTTCGTACTCGGAAAGTTCCTGTTTTACTCTCTCGATGTTGGCACTCGGTTTATCTACTTTGTTGATCGCAACAATGATCTCAACACCTGCTGCTTTTGCATGGTTGATTGCTTCTACCGTCTGCGGCATTACACCATCGTCTGCTGCAACTACCAGAACAGCGATATCGGTGGAGTTTGCTCCACGCATACGCATAGCGGTGAATGCCTCATGTCCCGGTGTATCCAGGAATGTGATCTTCTGTCCCTTGATTGATACCACATATGCACCGATGTGCTGTGTGATACCACCGGCCTCACGGTCGGTTACATTTGTCTTACGAATCGCATCCAGCAGTGAAGTTTTACCATGGTCAACGTGTCCCATAACACAGACAACCGGTGGTCTTGGAACGAGATCCTTCGGATCTTCCTCTTCCTCTTTTAACAGTTCCTCGATCACATCCACTTTTTCTTCCTGTTCTGCGATAATATCATAGTCAAGTGCAATCTCCTGTGCCTTTTCAAAATCGATCTCATGGTTTACCGTAACCATAGTTCCTTCCATAAACAGTTTCTTAACGATCACTGCCGGCTGCATCTTCATCTTTTCTGCCAGTTCGCGAATCGTCATTTTCTCCGGAAGTGTGATTTCTTTCACTACTTCTTTCTTTTCTTCCTTCGGCTGAGGACGGGCAGGTTTCTGCAGTGCTTTCGGCAGTCTGCTCTTCTGAAAACGTCCCTGGTTCGGACGGTTGGATCCCTGTCCGTTTCTTCTGTCCTGGGTCTTTTTCTCTTCTCTTTCGCGTTCTTTTTCTTTATCTTTTTCTTTGTTCTTTACGTCTCTGACCGGTTTTCTTGCCAGGCCAAGATCCATACTGTCCATAGCAGGTCTGGAATCTCTGCGTTCATTTCTGCGTCCATTGTTTTCTCTTCCGTCGCGGTCTCTGTTATCACGGTTCATACCGTTTCTGTTGTTATCAAAACGACGGCCACCCTGATTGTCTCTGTTCTGATTGTCTCTGTTTTGTCCGTCTCTGTTTCCATCGAAGCGACGGCTTCCGTTTCCGCCGTCCTGACGGTTGTTCTGTCCCTGATAACGGTTATTATTCTGGCCGTTTCTGTTATCAAAGCGACGTCCACCCTGGTTATCTCTGTTCTGGCCATCACGATTCTGATTGTCTCTTCTTCCCTGACCGTTGAATCTTCTCTCCTGACCATCTCTGCTCTGGCCGTCACGGTTCTGATTGTCTCTTCTTCCCTGACCGTTGAATCTTCTCTCCTGACCATCTCTGCTCTGATTGTCACGGTTCTGATATCCACTGCGGTTTCCTTCACCGTTTCCTCTTGCCGGTCTGTCCTGTCCGTTTCTGTCAGACTGCGGTTTGTTTCTTCTGAAATTCTTACCTTCCTGGGTCTGTGCGTTCTGCGGACGGAATACCTGAATCAGATTTGATTTCTTTTTCGGGCGGTCAGCTGCTTCTTTTTTCTCTTCTTTTCCTTCATTTTTTCCGGTGAATGCATCCCGGACCATTTTTTCATCTTTTTCTTCCAATGTACTCATATGACTCTTAACTTCTACCTTTTTCTCCTTTAAAAATTCAATAACTTCTTTGTTTGTTTTATTTAATTCCTGTGCAATTTCATAGATTCTTGATTTTGGCATTCTACCACCAACCTTTCTGCTCCATGCCAAGAAATGTAATTATTCAGATTTCAGCTGTTTTTCCATTGCTGCTGCCAGGTTTTCATCAGTTACTGCCAGAGACGCACGGAATTCTTTTCCCATGGCTCTTCCCAGTTCCTCTTTTCCTCCGAAATCATAACAGGGTACTTCATAATACGTACACATGTTATGGAATTTCTTTTTGGTATTGTCCGACGCTTCCGCCGAAACGATGACCAGCCAGGCCTTTCCTGTCTTTACTGCTTTCTCCGTTGAAAACTCTCCGCTGACAATCTTACCTGCCTTGGTGGAAAGTCCGATCAGTGATAGTACTTTATTACAATTCAATCGTATCCAGCTCCCTTTCCAGGTTCTCATAAACCTCCTGAGGAATCTGCATCTTCAGGGAACGTTCCAGCCCTTTGTTCTTGATGGCTTTCTGCAGACATTCCTTTGAGAAACAAAGATATGCGCCGCGACCGTTTTTTCTTCCGGTCACATCCAGTACGATTTCACCTTCCGGCGTCTTCAGTACACGCATCATTTCCTTTTTATTTTTCATCTCATTGCATCCGATACATTTCCGCAGCGGCACCTTTTTTTATATTTCCCATAGCTATCCGCCTCACTGTTTTTTCAGGTTTTACTCTTCTTCTGTGGATGTCTCTTCCGAGATCTCTTCTGTTTTCGGTTCTTCATCCAGTTCTACACCGGCCAGAGCATCTTCCATGGAATCTTCACCCTCTTCATCGTCAGATTCCTGATAATATTCAAAATCACCGGCTTCTCTCGCCTGTGTCTCACTCTTGATATCGATCTTGAAGCCTGTCAGACGGGCTGCCAGACGGGCATTCTGTCCTTCTTTACCGATTGCAAGAGACAGCTGATAATCCGGAACAATAACCAGTGCAGTCTTCTCATCTGGATCTGCCAGTACGGTGATCACCTTTGCAGGGCTCAGTGCATTCTCAATCAACAGTGCCGGATTCTCATTCCAGCTGATGATATCGATCTTCTCACCACGCAGTTCTTCCACAATAGTATTTACTCTGGCACCGTTCATACCTACACACGCACCGACTGCATCAACATCCGGATCATTGGACCATACAGCGATCTTGGTTCTGGAACCGGCTTCTCTTGCGATGCTCTTGATCTCTACGATACCGTCTTTTACCTCTGTCACTTCTGCTTCAAAGAGACGTTTTACCAGTTCCGGATGAGTTCTGGAAACCATGATCTTTGGTCCTTTCGGTGAATCCTTAACTTCCAGTACATATACTTTGATACGTTCGGTCGGTTTGTATACTTCACCTTTGACCTGCTCGTTTTCACTCAGGATCGCATCTACCTTACCCAGATTCACACTGACATTTTTTCCCATGTACCGCTGTACCACACCGGTAACCACGTCTTTTTCTTTCTGGAAATATTCATCATACAGAACTTTCTTTCTTCCTCACGGATCTTCTGCAGAATCACATTTCTTTGCGTTCTGCGTCGCGATACGTCCGAACTGTTTGGACTGAATCGGAACCTGAACGATATCCCCCAGTTCATATTTGGAATCCATCATCTTCGCATTGGAAAGGCTGATCTCCATCACCGGATCTTCTACCACCTCCACTACGGTCTTGTCAGCATATACGCTGAACTCGCAGGTTTCATGATCGATGGTCACATGTACGTTATCTGCTTTTCCAAAATGGTTTTTACAGGCCTGAATCAGAGACTGTTCGATCGCTTCCATCAGAACTTCTTTGCTGATATTTTTTTCTTTTCCAGAATAGTTAACGCTTCCAGTAATTCATGTGTTCATTTTTTCTTTATCCTCCTTAAAAATCAAAAGCAAAGACGAATCAATGCGATTATCTGCTTTTTCAAATGTCTGCTCTTTCGCTCCTCTGTGGTGATCGTCACGCTACTTTCATCATATGCACTGAGGATTCCGTAGAATTCTTTTTCTTTATTAATCGGACGATAGGTACGGATCTCTACTTCTTTTCCCATACTTCTTACGTAATCCTTTTCTTTCTTCAGAGGACGTCCAAGACCCGGGGAACTTTACTTCCATAATATAAGCATCTTCGATAAAATCCAGTTCATCCAGTTTATCACTGAAGATTCTGCTGACTGCCTCACAGTCATCTACGGTAATTCCGCCTTCTTTATCGATATAGAAACGTAAATACCAGTTTCCTGCCTCTTTCACATACTCCACATCCACCAGTTCAAAACCAAACTGATCAATAATCGGCTGTGCCATAGCTTCCGCCTTCTGTTCGTACTGTTCTCTTACACTCATGCTTTCACCACCTTTTACATGAACAGCAGTTGCTGTCCTCAACAATCAACCCTGATTCTTCGGATGTTCGACCCGTAATTCATACCATCAAACTTCATCCTCCAACTCAGTGATTGATACTCAATGCAACAAATAAGAGTGGACGTATCGCCCACTCTTAAAACTAGTCATCATCTATTAACATGGTAATCATACCATTTATTATTATAAAATGCAAGCGTTTTCAGGCTTTTTCCTTTATACCCGCACTTTCGTTCCTTTGGTGTCCCGTTTTCCAAGCTTGATCTTATTGAGTACCATCTGCTTTTCTTTGTATTCAATCTGGTATTCCATCCGGCTTTCCAGAAGATATGCATGTTCCAGATAATCTCTGTCACCCATCTTCATTGCCCGGACACCAAGGGCTGCTTTTTTCTTCTCCGGTACTTCCTCTTTCAGAAAACGCAGAAAATATCCAGCATGGCTCTGCAGCACCACATAATCCATCGTGTCACACAACTCCACAAGAACCAGTTCATCCTCCTCCGTCAGTTTGGTAGAAGCGATGGTTCTCTTGATCACATCGAATTCCGTTCCCGGCACCTGTTTGATCATACCGGATTTTGTCACGAAAATCAGAGAAGCATTTTTTACTGCCTCCATATTGCTGACACAAAGCAGTTCTTCCTGTGCACTGGAAAAATTACTCAGGTTGTCGATCGGAACTCCTTTATCTCTCAGCCTTGTAAGTGGCAGATCCATCACTTTTACCGTATGCATCTGTCCTTTGTTCGTAAAGAGACAGATCTTATCGGTATTCATACAGGTAAATACATACTTATATTCCCCGTGAACCGTCTCTTTGTTCCTCTCGTAGGTATTCTTATCCAGCACCTTGGCATATCCGAAACGATCCATCAGAAAACATACTTCCGCTTCTTCTACTTTCTTTTCTTCAAAGACAGCTTCTTCCCTGTTTTCAATCACGGTACGGCGTTTTCTTCCATAGGTTTTCTTGATGTGATCCAGATCTTCCATGATGACCTGTGCCATGGCATCGTAATTATTCAGAATCTCTTCATATCTGGCAATATTTTCAGAGTTTCCTCATGTTCTGCCACCAGGGCTTCGATTTCCAGTCCGATCAGCTTATACAGTCGCATCTCCAGAATCGCAGTTGCCTGTCTCTGGGTAAAGCAGAGTTTTTTGCTGCTTTCTCACTGGCTTTCGTCTTGAAGCGGATACCTTCGGTCACACCGTTTACCAGACACTCTTTTACCTGTTTCTGGTTTTTACTTCCACGCAGGATCTCGATGATCAGATCGATCACATCACAGGCTTTGATCAGACCCTCCTGGATCTCTTTCTTTTCCAGTTCTTTATTTAACAGTGTCTGATGCTTTCTCGTACAGACTTCAAACTGAAAATCCACATGATGCTCAATGATCTGTTTCAGGCTCAGTGTTTCCGGTCTTCCATCTGCTACAGCGAGCATATTCACACCGAAAGTATCTTCCAGACGGGTCTTTTTATAGAGCATATTTTTCAGATTTTCCACATCTGCGCCTTTTTTCAGCTCCAGAACGATCCGGATACCTTCTTTGGAAGACTGGTTGGAAATATCCACAATATCTGTAGCTTTTTTGGATTCTACCAGACCGGCTACATCATTTAAGAATTTTCCTATATTGGCTCCAACCATCGGATACGGGATCTGGGTGATCACAAGGTTGACTTTTCCGCCTTTTAATTTCTCTTCTTCCACTTTTCCGCGGATCTTGATCTTTCCGCTTCCGGTTTCATAGATCTTCAGAAGTTCATCTTTATTAATCACGATACCGCCGGTCGGAAAATCCGGTCCTTTGATGTATCTCATCAGACCTTTCACGCTGATCTCATTATTTTTCATGTAGGCTTTCACACCGTCCACGATCTCGACCAGGTTATGTGGCGGGATGCTGGTCGCCATACCGACCGCGATACCATCCGCTCCGTTTAACAGAAGATTCGGAACACGAACCGGAAGTACCACCGGCTCTTTCTCTGTCTCATCAAAGTTCGGCATAAAGTCTACAACATTCTTATCCATATCACTCAGATATACTTCCTGGGTGATTTTTTCCAGTCTTGCTTCCGTATATCGCATGGCAGCGGCTCCGTCACCCTCAATGGAACCAAAATTTCCATGACCGTCTACCAGAGCCTGTCCCTTCTTAAAGTCCTGTGCCATAACCACCAGGGCATCATAGATGGAACTGTCGCCATGTGGATGATATTTACCCATGGTATCACCTACGATACGGGCGCATTTTCGATAAGGCCTGTCATAGCGGATACCCAGTTCATACATATCATACAGGGTTCTTCTTTGTACCGGTTTCAATCCGTCACGAACATCCGGCAATGCTCTTGACACGATAACACTCATGGCATAGTCAATATAAGACTTCTGCATTACCTCGGAATATTCGGTTCTGATAATCTGTCCTTCCATGTTTTCCTCCTGATTGTTCTATCAGATATCCAGCTGTGCGTTCTGTGCATGCTGATAAATAAATGCTTTTCGGGGAGGTACGTCCGTTCCCATCAGTACTTCTGTCACGTCAGATGCCATTCTCGCATCTTCAATTTCCACCCGTTTCAAAATTCTTGTCTTCGGATCCAGAGTTGTCTCCCATAATTGCTGGGCATCCATTTCTCCCAGACCTTTATAGCGCTGCAGAGTAAAGGATCCGGTGTGAGTTTTTCTGTATTTTTCCAGCGCCTTGTCATCATACAGATATTCCTCTTCCCCTTTGGAAGGGATCACTTTATACAATGGCGGCATAGCAATGTATACATGGCCTTCATAGATCAGTTCCGGCATAAAACGATAAAACAGAGTTAGCAACAGGGTAGAAATATGGGCTCCGTCCACATCCGCATCGGCCATGATGATAATCTTGTCATACCGAAGCTTTGTAATATCAAAATCATTCCCATACCCCTCGGAAAATCCGCAACCAAATGCATTGATCATGGTCTTGATTTCTGCATTCGCCAGCACTTTATCTATCGTTGCTTTTTCCACATTCAGGATTTTTCCACGGATTGGTAAAATAGCCTGATAATTACGGTCTCTGGCTGATTTTGCAGAGCCGCCGGCGGAATCTCCCTCGACAATAAATATTTCGCATTTTTCCGGATCTTTTTTCACACAGTTTGCCAGTTTTCCATTGGAATCAAAAGAATACTTCTGTTTCGTCAAAAAGATTGGTTTTTGCCTTTTCTTCGGTCTTACTGAATCTTGGCAGAAACGTTCTGCACAGGAAAGAACTGTTTTCAGGGTCTCAAGATTACGATCAAAGAATCGAACAATCTCATCTCCTGTGACCTTGGCTGTCGCCTTGGATGCATCCTGATTATCCAGCTTGGTCTTGGTCTGTCCTTCAAAACGAGGTGCCGGATGTTTGATAGAGATAACTGCAGTCATACCATTTCGGATATCCACACCGGTAAAATTGCTGTCTTTTCCTTCAGAATTCCCAGTTCTCTTGCATAGTTGTTCATAACCGTGGTAAACATGGTCTTGAAACCTGTCAGATGGGTTCCGCCTTCTGCATTGTAAATGTTATTACAAAATCCAAGAACATTTTCATGGAATTCGTTGATATACTGGAAAACCCCTTCCACCGTAATTCCATCACTCTCTCCTGAAAAATAAACCGGATCATGAAGCGTCTCTTTTTTTCTGTTCAAATCTCTTACAAAACCAATGATCCCCTCCGGCTCATGATAATCGATAACTTCCGGTTCCGTCTTCCGTTTATCTTCGAAATGAATGGTCAGCTTAGGATTCAGATACGCAGTTTCATGAAGACGGCTTTTTACCTCTTCCTCTGTAAATCTTGTTTTTTCAAAAATCTCCGGGTCCGGAAAAAAATTGATACAGGTTCCGGTCTCTTTTGTACGTCCGATTTTCGGAAGCAGACCCTCTTCCAACTCGATTACCGGAATTCCACGCTCATATCGGTCATGATGTACGTATCCTTCTCTGCTGACTTTGACGTCAAGATAGGTAGACAGTGCATTTACCACAGAGGAACCTACGCCGTGAAGACCACCACTGGTCTTATACGCACCGTTATCAAACTTTCCACCCGCATGAAGGGTGGTAAATACCAGACGCTCCGCAGATATTCCTTTCTCATGCATTCCAACCGGAATTCCACGTCCGTTATCTGACACGGTGCAGGAACCGTCTGCTTCCAGCGCAACCCGGATCAAATCACAGTGCCCTGCCAGATGCTCATCCACCGAGTTGTCCACGATTTCGTAGATCAGATGGTTGAGACCTTTTCTGGAAACGCTGCCTATATACATACCCGGTCTCTTCCGGACTGCCTCAAGACCTTCCAGAACTGAGATACTACTGGCATCATAACTGTCTTTCTTTGCCATAATACTTTCCTTTCTATTCTTTCTCTCCCCGATACTTTCCTTTGTCTCAAGCCACAGACTTTGGCTCGTTGCTCGCTCCCACACTCGCTGGCGCTCGTTGCTCTGCATATCAATAATTGGTCCGGTGGACCAATTTTGATTAACGCGGCAGTCGCCAAGGTCTCGTGCAAGCACGGACTTTGGCTCGTTGCTCGCGTACATAATTAATCGGCGGTTTTTCATGGGGTACTGGGGTACTTAACGAAAACTGCCGATTATTATACCATATTTTTATACATAGAAACAAGTTAAAAAGTACTTTAGATTGTAGATTCCTATATTTTCCCCTTTTCTCTCAGATAATTCAGAAACCCCTCTGATCCTTCTTCCACATCCCTGTAAGTTTCATCAAAGTCTCCTGTATACCATGGATCTGCTATATCTCTTCCAGATCCGGCAAAGCTTAACAGTTTATATATCTTCCCCTCCGGGTCATGCTTCAACATCCGGTTCAGGTTTCGTATATTTGCAGTATCCATACCTATAATGTAATCGAACTTGTCATAGTCGCCTAAAGTGACCTGTCTGGCTCTGTGAGGCACCAATGGAATTCCCAGTTCTCTCAATTTATTCACTGTACCTCTGTGTGGAGGATTACCGATTTCTTCTCTGCTTGTTGCAGCACTGTCTATAACAAACATATTTTCCAATCCAAGGGTGTTTACTTTGTGGGTAAATACGCTCTCGCTTAGGGTTGATCTGCAAATATTGCCATGACAGATAAATAGTACTTTTATCATTGTTGCATAACCTCGCATTTCTTAGTTTTTCTTGGTTTTTCGGGCTTTGTAAGCCTTTGTAAATTTTTGCTTTCTGGCATAACCTGGTTTATTTTCGCATAATATCGTCAGCA
>ENA-OPYX01000972-OPYX01000972.1-human-gut-metagenome-genome-assembly--contig:-NODE-972-length-16243-cov-2.956565_pt1 | contig 16243 bp, 21 predicted proteins | sample MGYA00242639_ERZ504486 | MGnify/ENA primary metagenome ERZ504486 (study PRJEB26092, sample SAMD00036296) | human gut metagenome | host: Homo sapiens | study: EMG produced TPA metagenomics assembly of... | reverse complement strand
GGCATAGACGAAACTATTATCACAACCGGAGTGTATGCCTCGGTTATTATCGGCGTGATACTCGGAACGATTGCGGTATCAAAAGCGGCAAACAGCAGAGCATTTGTTCACGCAATGCTTGTATGTGCGCTGTATTTGATCGTACTTATCGGAATATCGTTGATTGTAAACAATGGAATAATGTTTAACACGCATTTTCTTGCTGTAATAGGCGGTACATTTGCATCGGGAATATTGGGGTGCATCATAGGAAAATAGCCGAAAAATAAGTTTTGTGAGAAAAATACAAAATATTTGTAAAAAAGCCTTTTCAATCACTTGAAAGTATGTTATAATATATTCATAGTGAATTAATATAAGGAGGTTTTTAATATGAAACACGTACAGACTTTAAACAAGGCTAATTTAAAGGATTCAGCAAAGCACGGTGGTTGCGGAGAATGTCAAACATCATGTCAATCAGCTTGTAAGACATCTTGCACAGTTGCAAATCAAAAATGTGAACAAGCAAACTAATTGTTTTGCCGAATAAATGAACATTAAAGATGAATCATCGGCTTTTTAAGGTCGATGATTTTCTGATTTTATATAGGGAGTTTTTGAAGTGATACATAAGTATAAACAGTTGGGACTTAATATTGTAATGGATGTATATTCAGGTGCGGTACACGTTGTTGATGATGTAATGTACGATATGCTTGATTATACTCTTGAGCCGTTTATGGCAGAGGCAAAATGTCCCGATTATATTAAAGAAGGTTTAAAAGATAAGTATAGTGAAGAAGAATTGGAAGAAAGCTATGCTGAAATATGTGCACTTGTAAATGCAGGTCAGTTGTTTACAGATGATTGCTATGACGAAATCGCGAAGAATTGGAATAAGCAATCTGTTGTAAAGGCTCTTTGTATTCACGTTGCACATGACTGTAATTTGAGATGTAAGTATTGTTTTGCCGATACAGGTGAATTTCACGGTGGCAGAAGTCTTATGAGTGCGGAAGTAGGTAAGAAAGCTATTGATTTTGTTATCAATAACAGCGGTAACAGAAAAAATATAGAAATCGATTACTTTGGCGGTGAACCGCTTATGAATTTCGGCGTTGTTAAGGAAATTACAGAATACGCAAAAGAAGAGGCGAAAAAGCACGGTAAGAATTTCAGATTTACTGTAACAACAAACGGCGTATTGTTAAATGACGATATTAAACAATATATTAATGAAAATATGTCAAACGTTGTTTTGAGTATTGACGGTACAAAGGAAACTAACGACAGAATGCGTTATCGTGTAGACGGCAGCGGTTCTTACGATACAATCGTTCCTAAGTTCCAAGACTTGGCTGAAAGCAGAAATCAAAATAATTACTACGTTCGTGGTACGTTTACGGCGTATAACGTGGATTTTGCAAAGGACGTAATTCACCTTGCGGATTTAAGGCTTTAAGCAGACAAGCGTTGAACCGGTTGTTGCACCTGAAACAGAGGACTACGCACTTACAAGTGAGCATATCGAAAAGGTCTGTGCCGAATATGATAAGCTTACTGAAGAATATGTAAAGAGATATGACAAGGGCAGAGGTTTTAACTTCTTCCACTTTATGGTTGACCTTGACCAAGGTCCGTGTGCGATAAAGCGTCTTTCAGGTTGTGGTGCAGGACACGAATATCTTGCGGTTGCACCGAACGGAGACATTTATCCGTGTCACCAATTTGTCGGTAACAAGGATTTTCTTATGGGTAATGTCAATGAAAATAAAATTGATGAAAATATCGAGAAGATGTTTGAACGCTCAAATGTGTATACTAAAGAAAAATGTAAGAATTGTTTGCGAAATTCTATTGCAGCGGTGGTTGCAGTGCGAATGCGTATAACTTTAACGGTGATATAAACAAGCCTTATGAGCTTGCTTGTGAATTTGAAAAAAAGCGTCTTGAATGTTCAATAGCAATCGAGGCACATAAAAAAATTAAGTTAATTTTAAGGAGGAAAAAGAAATGATACACAAGGGTTTTAAAATGAAACTTTACGATGGTATGGCTGAGGAGTACGAAAAAAGACATAATGAGTTATGGCCGGAAATGAAGGATATGATTCACGAACACGGCGGTAAGAATTATTCAATATTTCCTTGACAAAGAAACAATGGTTCTTTACGGTTATATCGAAATCGAAGATGAAGAACTTTGGGCAAAGGGTGCCGATACCGCCATCAATAGAAAATGGTGGGACTTTATGGCTGACATTATGGAAACAAATCCTGATAACAGTCCTGTTTCAGAAGATTTACACCTTGTATTCCATTTGGATTGATAAAATGTGTATAAATTAGAAAATAAGGGCGATAATATTTAATGACCTCACAAAATACATTAAAACCGATAGTCAGTCGGTAAATAACCCCCTTATTTGCAGAGAGAACAGTTCGTTATGAACTGTTCTTTTTGTATTGACAGATAGGGTTAATTATGATAAACTGATAATAAGGTTAGTCAAAACTAACCTATGTAATTTTATTATGGAGGAATATATGGGCGAAGTTATAAGAGGAATATTGATACCTTTTTTGGGTACGACACTTGGTGCGTCTTGTGTACTGTTTATGAAGAAAATGATGAATAAGATGGTACAGCGTGCCTTAACAGGATTTGCGGCAGGGATTATGGTTTCCGCGTCTGTGTGGAGCTTGCTTATACCGTCAATGGATTATGCGGCGGAAATGGGGAAGTTTGCATTTGTACCGGCGGTTGTGGGATTTTGGATAGGTATATTGTTTTTGCTGGCAATGGACCATATAATACCGCATTTGCATATGGATACCGATAAAGCTGAAGGCCCGAAAAGTAAATTGAAAAAGACAACAATGCTTGTATTTGCTGTTACACTTCACAATATTCCCGAGGGAATGGCTGTGGGTGTTGTGTATGCAGGTTATCTTGCGGGGAATATGCAAATATCGGCTATGGGTGCGTTGGCTTTGGCGATTGGTATTGCAATTCAGAATTTCCCGGAGGGTGCAATTATATCAATGCCACTCAAAGCAGAGGGAATGAGTAAAGGAAAAGCGTTTTTATACGGCGTGCTTTCGGGTGTTGTTGAACCGATTGGAGCGGTACTTACAGTTGTTGCGTCCGGTTTTATAATACCCGTATTGCCATATTTCCTCAGTTTTGCCGCAGGGGCGATGATGTACGTTGTAATAGAAGAATTAATTCCCGAAATGTCACACGGCAATCACTCGAATATCGGTACTGTAATGTTTGCAGTAGGTTTTATACTTATGATGATTCTTGATGTGGCACTTGGGTAAATATTTACTACTTGCTTTTATTTAATATTGACAATTATCGAAATTTATGATAGAATACTGCAAGTATGGAGGGGTGGCCGAGTGGTTGAAGACGCAGCATTGGAAATGCTGTAACGGTTTACGCCGTTCGTGGGTTCGAATCCCATCCCTTCCTCCAATAATAAAAAGCTTAAAACCGAAAGGTTTTAAGCTTTTATTTTTTATTAAACTCCAAAATATGCTTGGAAACCGCCGTCAACAGGGATTGTAGCACCTGTAACAAAACCTGATTGAGCGCTGTCGGTAAGCCATAGCAATGTGCCTGTCAAATCCTCCGGAACACCGAAACGTCCCATAGGAGTATGAGCAAGAACTTTCTTTGAACGTTCCGAAAGTGAGCCGTCCGGATTTCTCAAAAGTGTTTTATTCTGTACTGTTTCAAACCAGCCCGGTGCAAGAGCGTTGACTCTGATACCACTTTTTGCAAAATGTACGGCAAGCCATTCGGTAAAGTTGGAAATAGCGGCTTTTGCGGCACAATATGCGCTTACTTTTGTAATTGCGTGGTACGAACTCATTGATGCAATATTAAGCACATTAGCACCAGGATTGTCAAGCATATCAACTATAAATACTTGTGTAGGAATAAGAGTACCTACGATATTTAGGTCAAATACATAATTGAAGTTTTCCTTTGACAAGTCAAAGAATGAAACAACATTGGGATTTTCAATATCGCCTTTTTCAAAATATTCTTTTGTTGTAGTACCTTTTGGGTGATTGCCACCTGCACCGTTTACAAGTATATCAACTTTTCCGAAAGTATCGTTTACAACTTTCTTTGCATTGATAACGCTGTCCTTATCAACAACGTCACATACAACGGCAAGACCGTTACCGCCAAGTTCGTTTATCTTATCACGAACTTCTTCAAGTTTTGAAAGTGTACGTCCCAAAACAGCGACATTCATACCTTGTTTAGCATAAGCGTAAGCAAATTCACGGCATAAAATACCGCTGCCGCCTGTTATAACAACTGTTTTACCTTTTAAATTTTCGTGTAAATCCATTTTTATATCTCCTTAATCATTCTGACCTGCAAGTTTTGCGGCTTGGTCAGCCGTAACAAGTGCATCAATAATTTCATCAAGATTACCGTCAAGTATTTGTTCAAGTTTATATAATGTAAGATTAATTCTGTGATCGGTAACTCGGCTTTGAGGAAAGTTGTATGTTCTGATACGTTCACTTCTGTCACCGCTGCCGACTTGCGATTTTCTTTCGTCTGCAATTTCTTTGTGACGTTGTTCTTCCATAACATCATAAATTCTCGAACGAAGAATTTTCATAGCCTTATCTTTATTCTTGTGCTGTGATTTTTCGTCTTGACACGAAACAACAATTCCTGTTGGAATATGTGTAATTCTTACCGCGGAGTCAGTTGTGTTTACACACTGTCCGCCCGGTCCGCCTGCACGGAATACGTCAATTCTAAGATCATTCTGATTAATTTCGACTTCAACTTCTTCAACTTCCGGTAAAACAGCTACCGTAACGGCAGAAGTATGAATTCTTCCGCTTGATTCTGTTTCCGGAACTCTCTGAACACGGTGTACACCGCTTTCAAATTTAAGTCTGCTGTATGCACCTTGTCCTTCGATTGAAAAGCTGACTTCTTTGTAACCGCCGATGTCGGTAGGGTTGGAGCTTAGAATATCGATTTTCCAATTCTTTGACTCGGCATACATTGAATACATTCTCATAAGGTCTGCGGCAAAAAGTGCGGCTTCATCACCGCCTGTACCGCCGCGGATTTCCATAATAACGTTCTTTTCGTCGTTAGGGTCTTTCGGAAGAAGAAGAATTTTTAATTCTTCACTTGCTCTTTCGATTATTTCTTCAGCTTCTGCCATTTCAAGACGTATCATTTCTTCAAATTCCTTGTCTTGTCCGGCGTCAAGCATTTCCTTATCATCTGCAACAGTCTGCTTTGCTGACTTCAATTCTCTGTACTTATCAATAATCGGTGTAAGGTCCGAATGTTCCTTACAGTATTTACGCCATGACTCTTGGTCGGCGATAATATCAGGGTCACTTATCTTCTCAGATACAAGCTGAAAGCGCTCTTCAAGCGCCTCTAATTTATCAAACATAATTAAAACTCCTTATTTTACTACATATCTAATATTTTATAATATTTTACCATAGGTGTCAACACAAAAATTAAAAATCATTATTTATAAGTATAAAATCATTTTTTTGGTAGTCAATTAATCCGTCATGTTTCATTTTTGAAAGCTCGTTTGACATTGCACTGCGGTCAACTCCGAGGTAGTCGGCAAGCTGTTGACGTGAAAATGGGACAGTAAATGTATTACCGCCGTTTAAAATCGCCTGTTCTGAAAAATACGACAATAATCTGTCACGAATGAACTTTGACGCAGTGTGCATCATTCTTGTGGCGAGGGATATATTTTTCTGTGCCGAATTTTTAAGAAGATTTCGTAAAAGTCGGTTATGAAAAGAACATTGATTTTCACATACGGAAAGAACTTTCTCTACATTAATAAACAGAACTTCCGTTTTCTCTGCCGCAACCACATCACAGAGCATTTCTTTATTCGGAATGGTCGCATAAGTTTCGGCGAAAATTTCACCCTGACTTATGTGGTTGAATATATTACTGCTACCCCAATAATAGTTGACAACAATATTTACACTCCCCGACAAAACAAGTCCCATATCACTGACAGTATCACCGCTGTAATAAATAATTTCCGATTTTTTAAAACTTTTTTGATATGCGCCAAAACAATTTAATATCGTCTTAATTTCATTCTCGGAAAGTCCGTTAAAAAATGCTGTTTTGGTTAAAAATAAATAATTCATAAATTCCTCGTATTTTGTTGTTGCAACAACATATTTTTTTATAAGATTATATTATACTGAATTCACAAAGTCAATACATGAAGTATTAACAAGGAGGATTTATATATGGAAAATAAAATGTTTTGCTTTCAATGTGAACAGACAGCAGGATGTTCCGGTTGTACAGGTAAGGTAGGCGTATGCGGTAAAAACGCAGATGTTGCCGCTCTGCAGGATAAATTAACAGGTGAACTTATCGGACTTGTTCGTGCAACAGGTGATGTTGTACCGACAGGAAACGTTTTAAAACTTATAATAGAAGGACTTTTTACAACTCTTACAAATGTCAGCTTTAACGAACAGACACTTAATGAATTGATTGAAAAAGTTCGCACAGAAAGAGAAAGGCTTGTTCCGCAATGTTTTGCTTGTGCATCACCGTGCGGAACAAATAACGAATATGATTTGTCGCATATTTGGACAGATAATGAAGATATTCGCAGTTTGAAATCACTTATACTTTTCGGCATCAGAGGTATGGCGGCGTATGCTTATCACGCTATGCTACTCGGATATACAAATGATGAAGTTAGCCATTTCTTTGTGAAAGCATTGTTTTCACTTGGCGAAGATTGGAAAATGGATAAGCTTTTACCGATAGTTATGGAATTGGGAAAAGTTAATCTTGTATGTATGGAAATGCTTGATAAAGCGAATACGGAAACTTACGGAACACCGACACCGACAACTATTGATTTAAAAGTTGAAAAAGGTCCGTTTATTATAATTTCGGGACATGATTTGCTTGATTTAAAATTGCTTTTGGAGCAGACAAAGGATAAGAATATTAATATATATACTCACGGAGAAATGTTACCGGCACACGGCTATCCGGAATTAAAGAAGTATAGGCATTTAAAGGGCAACTTCGGTACGGCATGGCAAAACCAACAAAAAGAATTTGCAAATGTACCTGCACCGATATTGTTTACAACAAACTGTTTAATGCCACCAAAGGACAGCTATTCGGACAGAGTGTTTACAACAGAAGTTGTATCATATCCTAAAATCACACATATCGGTGATGATAAAGATTTTACGCCTATTATCGAAAAGGCACTTGAACTTGGCGGGTATGACGAGGATAAGCAATTTACAGGTATAAACGGCGGAACAAGCGTGACAACAGGTTTCGGACACGGAACAATATTGAGCGTTGCGGATAAAGTTATTGACGCAGTTAAGAGCAGCGCTATAAAGCATTTCTTCTTGGTAGGTGGCTGTGACGGAGCACGTGCAGGAAGAAACTATTATAGCGATTTCGTAAAGCAAACACCTGACGATACCATTATATTAACGCTTGCTTGCGGTAAATATCGTTTTAACGACCTTGATTTAGGTACAATAGGCGGTTTGCCGAGAATTATGGACATGGGACAGTGTAATGACGCATACGGTGCGATTAAAGTAGCCATTGCACTTGCGGAGGCATTTGAATGTGAAGTAAATGAACTTCCGCTTTCAATGATACTTTCATGGTACGAACAGAAAGCTGTATGTATTCTGCTTACACTTCTTCATCTCGGTATTAAAAATATCCGTCTTGGTCCTACACTCCCAGCATTTATATCACCGAATGTATTGGGATACTTGGTAGAAAACTACAATATTGCAAAAATTACAACACCTGAAGAAGATTTAAAAAATATATTAGGTTAAAACAGAAAAAACTGCCGACATAAAATCGGCAGTTTTTTTATGTTGACAGTGTATTGTAAGAAGATTATAATAAAATTATCAAACGATAAAGGGATGAATATTATGAATATAGCAATTTTATATCAAGTAAAAGAGCCGCCGCAAGTGGGTAATATCAGAAAGCCTATGAAAGAGGGCGGATACAGTGACAGCGGTTCAGACCTTGCGTATGAATTAAAGAAAAACGGATATAATTTGATAACCCCCGTGGAGAATCCCGACGAAAAGAACAACATTGATTGGGTATTCGGTGATGATGACGAGGGGATAACAAAAGCGATAAATATGGGGGCGGATGTATTGTGGCTGAACACCGTTTTGTATGACGGACACCCTATTGAAAAATACATAGGCAAAGTTAAAGTAATAGGTCAAAAATGCAGTGATGTGCAGACTTACGACGATAAATACTATACTAACCATATTTTGCTTGAACACGGACTTGACATTGTAAATGATGTATCGGTAAAATCGGCAGACGAATACAACGGCGATTTTCCGTGTGTTATAAAGCCGATACGCGGCAGAGGCAGTCAAGGCGTATCTGTTATCGAAAACAAAGAACAGTTGGATAAAGTCATAAATAAACTTGTTGCCGATAAAATATACAGCAGTGAATTTATGATAGAACCGTATTTGGACGGCGAAAAACCGTATGCGGTTCAAAAAGGCAAGTATATTTAAAGCAGACGGTTGTGTCAGCATAAACAGTTCAAAGGCAAATCCTTCACTTCAAGCTGATTTGTTCGGTGATTGGCGTGAGGAAGTAGTATATCCGATAACTGACGGAAATGCACTTAGAGTATATACGACAACAGAAAAGACGAATTATAAAATCGGTGAAGAATTTGATAAAAACAGTTTGTCTGTAAAGATGCTATATGAAGATAACACTGAAAAAGAAGTCTGCGGATATGAAATATCGGGCTTTGATAATATGAAAGTCGAACCGCAAACTGTCACGGTGATATATAAATGCTATGATAATTTATGTTATAATTATAAAAAATTAAGAGGTGAAAGTATGAAAGTTAATTATAACAGTACAATACGGTCGTGCTTTATCGGGTACATAGTTCAAGCGATAGTAAACAATTTTGTACCGCTGTTGTTTATTACGTTTCAATCGCAATACAGTATACCGCTGTCGAAGATAACATTATTAATTACAATCAACTTTGGTTTACAGCTTATAATAGATTTTGCGTCGGCATTTTTTATCGATAAAATAGGATACAGGCTATCTGTACTTATAGCACACTTATTCGCGGCATTGGGATTGATTTCGATAGCAATATTGCCCGATATGATGAATGATTCTTTTATGGGAATATTTATTTCGGTGTTGCTTTATGCAGTCGGCGGAGGATTGCTTGAAGTTGTTGTAAGTCCGATAGTTGAGGCTTGTCCGAATGAACATAAAGACAAAACTATGAGTATGCTACATTCATTTTACTGTTGGGGTACGGCGGGAGTAGTAGTAATATCAACAATATTCTTTAATGTATTTGGTATTGATAATTGGAAGATGCTTGCACTTGTTTGGGCGGCAGTACCTGTTATAAACGGATTGACATTTCTAAAAGCGCCTATTGCACCGCTTATTAACGAAGAAGAAAACGGACTTTCTTTAAAAGAACTTATAAAGCAAAAGGCATTTTGGGGATTTTTACTTATTATGTGCTGTGCCGGAGCAAGTGAACAGTCTGTAAGCCAGTGGGCGTCGGCATTTGTTGAAAAGGCACTCGGAATATCAAAATCAATAGGTGACTTGGTAGGACCTACGGTATTTTCTGTACTTATGGGTATTTCAAGAGCGATTTACGGTAAATTCGGAGAAAAAATCAATCTGTATAAAATGATGGTTTTCAGCGGTTGTTTATGTGTGCTTTCATATTTAACGGTATCGTTTTCATCATCGGCGATTGTCGGCTTAATCGGGATTGCGGTATCAGGGTTTTCGGTAGGCATACTTTGGCCCGGAACATACAGCGATGCGTCAACCTCTATAAAAGGCGGCGGTACGGCTATGTTCGCATTTCTTGCATTAGCCGGAGATGTCGGTTGTGCAGGAGGTCCTACATTTGCAGGTAAAATAGCAGGTATGCTTGGCGACAATTTGAAAATGGGCATTTTTGCCGCCACTGTTTTTCCTATAATACTTATAATCACTTTAATCATAACGAATTTGCACAAAAAAAGTCTGTACAACACAAAATCTTTGTGATATAATCATAAATACGAATAAATTATGAAGGAAGTGTTAGAAAGATGAAGAAGAACAAAATTCGTGTGATTTCAGCGGTGGTTTCTGCAATAATGCTTGCAAGCAGTGCAAGTGCGTTTGCAAAATTTGACGCATATAATGATCCTGACGGTTTTACGCTCGGTCATTATGAGGCGGAAGATGAATCAGGAACAACGTGCCGATACAGAAAAATTATATGAGCAAAGACCCAAAAAATGAAAGACAGTTTGAAAATCTTTCAAGAGGTTTGATTGCAGTACCAGGAGAAAACGGAACGCTTGTAAGCTGGCGTTTTTTAGGTACGGATTCAAACAGCTTGACATACAATCTTTATTGTAGCGGTGAAAAGCTGAATGACAAGCCGATAACTACGACAAACTTTTTCCATACCGGAGCGAGTACAAATGCAGAGTATACTTTAAAAGAAGTAGAGAACGGTGAAGAAACAGGAGTAGAGTATACGACTACGGCATGGGATAAAAATTATATCGGCTTTAAAGTAACGGAACGTGAAGGATACAACATTGATGACGGTGCGGTTGCAGACCTTGACGGTGACGGAGAATACGAAATTTTGTTAAGACGAGTGCCGAGTATGGACGTTAACACAAGAACATCATATCCTGTTATCGAAGCATACAAAACAGACGGTACACATATGTGGACAATCGATATAGGTCCTAACGAAATTAATGAAGTAGATATAAACTTCCTTGCATATGATATGGACGGCGACGGAAAAGCAGAAGTTATAATGCGTTCGTTCGAGGGAACAACAGACGGAAAAGGAAATACAACAGGCGATACGAATGGTGACGGAATAACCGATTATTCAAAAGTCGGAGAGCAATTTGGCAATATTTAAGGACAGACAATACATAGTTTCAACACCTGAATTTCTTTCGATATATGACGGCGAAACAGGTGAGGAAACAGACAGAACAGACCTAAAACCGTCAAAAGAACCGCTTCGGACTGGTCATACAGATACAGTGATACAGGACGTCTTACAAAGAGAGCAAGCCACTATCTTTTCGGCTTGGCATATCTTGACGGTGTAACACCGAGTGTTGTTATGGTGCGTGGTGCGTGGGATAACGTAAGAGCGGCAGCATGGCATATTGAGGACGGAAAGTTTTAAAAGAAGATTGGGTACACAATACCGAAAACAAAGATGATGTAAACAGTATATGGGGTGCGTGCAACCATAATCTTGTAACGGTAGACGTTGATTTTGACGGAAAAGACGAAATATTATCCGGACCTATGGCTATTGACCATGACGGAAGTGAAATGTATGCCGTAAAGGTATATGATATGACGGCAATGCTCAAAAATTGGCTCATGGAGTGCGTTTGATGTTGCAAAAACAGATCCCGAATTTTAACGGCTATATGACGTGGGCTTGTCACGAAACATCACAGCTTATGGCAAATATCGAGTATCACGATGCAAGAACAGGTGAAGTTCAATGGGGTTACAGCAAAAATAAAGATACAGGCAGAAGTCGTTCGGCGGATATAGACCCTACACACAAAGGCTTTGAAGTATGGGGCTCAACTGCAACAATTCCTGCCAATATCAGCGGTGAAAATATAGCTGATACATGGAATGGTTTTAAGTTCAGAAAAATTGACGGTACTGTTGACAGCGACGCAACTATTCCGATGAATTTCAAGGTTTATTGGGACGGTGATTTACTTAGCGAATTGCTTGACGGTACAACCGTATCAAAATATAACTGGGAGGACAAGTCTGTTGACGTGCTTATGACGGCAGATGATTGCGCGTCAAACAGCGGTACAACGCAGTGCCTTGTATAAGTGCGGATTTGTTCGGTGACTGGCGTGAAGAAATTGTATGGAAAACCGCAGATGAAAAGGAAATAAGAATATACTCTACTTCAATTCCTACATCATATAAATTGAATACATTAATGCATGATTCATATTACAGAGCGTCTGTTGCGGTACAAAATAACCACTACAATCAACCGCCGAATTTAAGCTATTATCTTGGTGCTGAAACAACAAAAGTACCTATGTTTGAGGGATATGTTATAAAAGACGGCAAAAAAATCACAAACCCTGATTTGACAGGCTCGCACGGTACCTATGACATTAACGCAAAAACAGGTGCATTAAGTGTAAAATTGGCAGTTGACTGTGCAAATGCCTATGTCGGCAATAATATTGTACAAATTGATACAGAAAACAGTGACGTTACACCGATAATTGTTGATGACAGAACATTAGTACCGGTTAGATTTATCGCTGAAAGCTTGGGTATGGACGTTGGATATAATGACTCGACAAGGACTGTTACACTTTCAGGAAACGGATATAAAGTAAATATGACTTTGGATAAGAGCGAATATACGATTAATGATATTCCTTTTGAAATGGACGTTCCGGCACAAGTAGTAAATGACAGAACATTGATACCTCTTAGAGTTATTGCTGAATCTATCGGTAAAAAGGTTGAGTGGGACGCAGACAACAGATTAATATATATCGGATCTGTACAATTCTATGATAAAGCAAATGCCGCAAAGTATGCTGCTGCATTAAAAAACGGCAAAGAGGAAGATCAGGAAATAATTGAAACACCGGTTCCGACAGAAGAACCTGACCTATTGGCAACGGCGGACTATACGGAATATACAGATTCTAATAATGTAGCGTGGAAAATGTATATAAACGAAGATTATGAAAAGTATAATATAGGCGATAAACTTGAATGGGCAGGTACGAAAAAGCCCGGTGAACTGGCAAATATCGCGGTAGCACAAGGAACAAACGGCAAAGTAATGCATTTTGAGGACAGTACAAAAGGAAACAGAAATGCAATTTATAATCTTCCGTATAAAATGAACGGCACAGTAAGAATTGAGCTTGATTGGAAAGTCGGCGAGTGTACAGGCGGACAGTCATACGGTGAATTGAGATTTGCCGATTCATCAAAAAATACATTCTTTGCATTGAAAACCCAAAAAGGTGCGGAATTGCAATATTCGTCAAACGGCGGAATAGCAAACGGACTTCTTGAAAAAGATTGGAAGGACGTAGGTACAGGCTTTAATAAAGACACTGTTTATAACGTGGTTATTGAGGCTAGACTTTGTAAAAAAAGTATGCAACGCCACTATCTCTGACGGCAGTAAAACAGCTAAAATAACAGATATGCCTTTTGAAAATGCAACAGATTTTAATGCAATGGAAATCTTGGCGGTAAGAGTTGAAAAGAACTTTACTTGGGCAACCGACATTGACAATATGAAAGTCGGCATAAAAGCAAATTAACAAAAAATTCACAAGACAACCTGAAATTTTTGGGTTGTCTTGTGTTATAATATAAGTAAATAATTTATCGGAGGTAATATTTTATGTGTACTGCAGCAACGTATAAAACAAAAGATTTTTATTTCGGAAGAACGCTTGATTATGAATTTTCATATGGTGAAGAAATTACGATAACACCTCGAAATTATAAATTCAATCTAAAAAATATGGGCATAATGGAAACTCATTACGCGATGATAGGGATGGCTCATATTGCCGAAAATTATCCGCTTTATTATGACGCAATTAATGAAAAAGGTCTTGGTATGGCAGGACTTAACTTTGTCGGCAATGCGGATTATAAAGAAGTGATTGACGGTAAGGATAATATCACGCAATTTGAATTTATACCGTATATTTTAGGTAAATGTGCAAGTGTAAAAGAGGCAAGGGAGTTGCTTGGAAAAATTAATATAACGAACATTCCTTTTAACGAAAAAATGACTTTGGCACAGTTACATTGGATAATCGCCGATAAAAACGAGGCCATAACCGTTGAATCTATTAAAGACGGTATAAAAATTTATGACAATCCTGTCGGTGTGCTTACGAACAATCCGCCTTTTGACAAGCAGATGTTTAATCTTAACAACTATATGAATTTGTCACCGAAATCACCTAAAAACAATTTTTCGGATAAGTTGAATTTGAATATGTACAGTCGTGGTATGGGAGCAATCGGCTTGCCAGGTGATTTATCGTCACAGTCAAGATTCGTAAGAGCGGCATTCGTGAAAACAAATTCATTGTCGGGAGAAACTGAATCGGAAAGTGTAAGTCAGTTTTTTCATATTCTTGGTGCGGTTGAACAGCAAAAAGGCTGTTGCGAAGTTACAGACGGTAAGTTCGAATACACTATTTACACTTCTTGTTGCAACGGTGACAAGGGAATATATTATTACACCGCTTATGAAAATCATCAAATTACAGGTGTTGATATGAATAAAGAAAATTTGAATTCAGATAAACTTATATGCTATCCGTTAATTCAAGGTGAACAAATAAAAATACAGAACCAATGAGAAAGCGGATATATTATGAATGAGGTATTTAAAACAATAAAAGGTGAGCTTTATGAAAAAGATGTTTTGTGATACGAAAGCGAAAAACTATAGTTTTATCATAATATATGGCTGTTATGGATGTTAATTCTTTAAATGAGTTGAAACAGATATTTAAAGATATTAAACCGAATGATATTAAAATTGTTCAAAATTTTTTGGATATGGACAAACTTACTAATATAAATGTCTTAAAAGGTTCAAAGAATTTAGAAAAAATTATATTACAAAACGGTCATAAATATAAAATGGGGTATTGGGATGTAAAGTCTATTAGTGAAAACCAAACCATCTCGAATAGTTATGGAAAGTTTAAATGTAAGTGGAATGATGAAAAATAAACATTTATCAAAAGCAATACAACAACAAAAATTTTATGAATTCAAAAGACAGATTGAATATAAGTCAAAACTAAATGGAATTGAATTCATTCAAGTGGATAAGTTTTATCCAAGTAGTAAAACTTGTAGTTGTTGTGGAAATATCAAGAAAGATTTAAAACTTTCGGACAGAATGTATAAATGTGATGTTTGTGGTCTGGTTATTGACCGAGATTACAATGCAAGTATAAATTTAGCAAATTATGAAGTTATATAAATTCACTTAAAAGAATTATATAACTATGTACCTATTGCTATTAGGGAATTTACGTCTATGGAGTGTCATAACAAATGAAAGTAGCTACGGCAAAATCAGACACGTTGAAGTAGAAAGTCTTAATCGTGAGATAAGACACAGTATAGATTTATATAGATTAGTTGTAATTTATATATTTATCATAGCGGATATGCAATACTGCAAGTTTTGCGTTCAAAAATTGGATAAAAGGAGAGAAAGAAAATGAAATGCGAAAAATGTGGATCTGAAATTAAACAACTTATCATCAGTGTATCTGATGCATATGGTTCGGATTGCTCTATTAGTGTAGATATAACAGAATGCGAGAAAAAATGCAGTTGTATTTTAAACTGATAAAAGTTGGACAGGATATGATCAAGATGGTGAAGATGCTAATCAGGATATACGTTGTCCAATATGTGGTAAAAATCCGTTTCAAAATGATGAGATACAAATATTTAATATTGTCAGAGTTGTAAAATTTAAAAAGCAAAGTAAATTTTGATTTCAAATAATACGGTAAGTTTTAAACTTATCGTATTATTTTTAGCGTATTTATACGGTAAAAACTTGTTTGTTGCATTGCTATGTGGTATAATATAAAAAAATAAAGGAGGAATGGCTTATGTTTTAAAATCAACCCATATAGACCGGGTGAAGGAGTAAGACCTCAATACTTAGCCGGTAGAGATGAAGATATTGAAAATGTAACAGATATGTTTACAGCATTAACATTAAATATTCCAACTCAATCAGTTATTTTTAGTGGATTAAGAGGGGTAGGTAAAACCGTTCTTATAAACAGGTTACAAGAAATCGCAGAAGAAAAGAATATTTTTTGTAAACATATTGAAGTAGCGGAACGAAATGATTTTATTTCGCAAATAGCCACTTGTTCGCAAGCCTTTTTAAGACAAATAAGTGTTAAAAGAAAAGTTTAAAAATTTAATAAAAAAATCCATTAGATGCGTATTAAAATCTTTGGTTGTATCTTTTTAGATCCAAAACGATAATACATTTTCTTTATACACTTTGAAGAAAAATGATTTATATAAAACGAAT
>ENA-OPYX01000971-OPYX01000971.1-human-gut-metagenome-genome-assembly--contig:-NODE-971-length-16243-cov-3.838111_pt1 | contig 16243 bp, 19 predicted proteins | sample MGYA00242639_ERZ504486 | MGnify/ENA primary metagenome ERZ504486 (study PRJEB26092, sample SAMD00036296) | human gut metagenome | host: Homo sapiens | study: EMG produced TPA metagenomics assembly of... | reverse complement strand
TTTGCTTTTAGGTGATTCTGACTCTCTTAGTGTTTCTTATGGTATGGAACCTGAACAAGAAGCCTTATCTATTGTTTCCTTCAAGGACTGAGAGGCCGCTTCCCAGTTAATAAATTAAATCCCAAAATACTCTTCCAGCACATTTTCCAACGCACTGCCGTAATTTTGTTTCTCAACTTTTTCTGTCGTAACAATATCTCTTGCTCCAATCTTTTTCTATCCAGATAATAGACTGTTTCACCTACTTTTTCGCCTTTTTTAATGGTGCTTTATATTCTTGTCTTTTCTTGTTTTGCTCTTTATTTTGGACAGGTCAGCACCTGTGGTGTCCACGTAGGTGAATGTACTTTTCTGACGTACCTTCACCTCTTTTTCCGTCCCGCCTCTGACTTCGACCGGTGATATCTTCTTTTGTTCTTTTTCTGTATATTTCTGACATTTTCCGAAACCATAATTCAATAAAGTGATCGCATCTCTGACTCTGGCTTTGCTGTCGTCTGCTGCCATGATCACGGCGATCAGATCGATGTCGCCTTTCCTTCCGGTTGCGGATACACAGAATTTGGCTTTACTGGTAGAGCCGGTCTTTAGTCCGGTTGCATATTCATACTGACGAATCAGTTTGTTTGTATTCGTAAGTCCGAATTCTGATTCGCCCTTTTGAGTTTTATGTGTGATATTTTCCATCCAGATGTTACAGTAATCGAAGATCTGCGGATATGTAGTGATCAGTTCTTTTGACATCAGTGCAATATCCCTTGCCGTTGTCAGATGACCGTCTGCATCCAATCCGTTGCAATTTACAAAATGTGTATTTTTCATGCCAAGATCCTTTGCCCGTTTGTTCATCTTTGCAACAAATTCTTCTTCGTTTCCACAGATATATTCGGCCATTGATACACAGGCATCGTTTGCGCTGGCTACAGAGATACATTTGATCAGCGTATCTACCGTCTGTGTCTCCCCAGGCTCCAGAAACACCTGTGAACCGCCCATGGACGCCGCATATTCAGATGTTGTCACTTCATCCGCCAGCTTGATCTGGCCGCTTTCCAGTGCATCGAATATCAACAGCAATGTCATAACTTTTGTTACACTTGCCGGTGGTAATTTCTCATCCGGATTTTTCTCATATATGATCTGTCCTGTTGACGCTTCCATCAGAATTGCCGACGGTGCACTGATCTGCTCCTGTTGTCTTTTCTCATTTTCTGTATTATTTTCTTGTGAATTTTCCGGTTGATTCTCTTCCGGCGGAACTGCATATACCGGTTGTAAAAATAGTACAAAAGACATTAGTATTGCACTGATACATCGTCTATGCCGCATCGCATCTGATTCCTCGCTGACATCTTTTCGATTATTATTATCTTACTCTGAGAAATTGTACATTATTCCATCCACCTATTGTTTTCCCACTCCGAAAATCATATAATAGACAGGAACACATTTTGAAAGGATGACAAATTATGAAATTCATATACCCTGCAGTATTTCACAAAACCGAAGAAGGACACTATAAAGGATATTTCCCGGATCTGGAATGTTGTTATGGTGAAGGCGAGACTTTAGATGATGCCATTGAAAGCGCCAACGAAGCGGCACGCGACTGGATTACGCTGGAACTTTCCGAAGATGATCCATTGATCCCATATGTATCTGACATTGAAGATATTGAAGTAAAAGAAGGCGAGATCGTCCGCAATATTTCTATGAACATCCGCTTCTACGAAGGCTGGGACGAATAGTCATTTTTTAATCTGAAAATATTTCCAGATTATGAAAACACTTCTAGTGTATTAATTGTATTTCTCCACATACTATGGATGTAACGACAAGGAAAAAGTTACAAAGTTACCAAAAGGAGGAGTATAAAAAATGGCAAATCGTTCATCAAACAAAACAGCCGTACCTGAAGCAAAGGGTGCATTAGACAAATTCAAGTACGAGGTGGCAAGTGAACTTGGAGTTCCGTTATCAGATGGCTACAACGGAGACCTGACATCCAGACAGAATGGATCTGTCGGCGGTTATATGGTCAAGAAAATGATCGAACAGCAGGAAAAACAGATGGCAGGTAAATAACCGCACAGTATCTGTAACAGGCTGGAAACACAGAATGAAAAACTAAAAGATCAAAAAATCAACACATGACTTCTATCATACGAAGTTGTCATGTGTTGATTATTTTTTTGCCGCTATATCCATCCATATCTGCGGAATGTACCAGATAAACAATCCGATTACAGCACAACTTCCGCCGCATTCTCATAATTCGGCAGTTTCCGGATCCATTCTTCATCTTCTTCTGCGAGCTGGTCTGCCGCCTCGTTTGCCATCTGAAGGATCTTCGCATCCTGATAGACATCTCCCAGTTTAAAGTTCATAAGACCACTCTGACGGATTCCAAAAAGGTCTCCCGGTCCGCGGAGTCTTAAGTCTTCACTTGCGATCTTGAATCCGTCATTCGAATGATTCAGGATATCCAGCCGTTTTTTTGTTTCTTTCGATTTTGACGCACTCATGAAGATACAGTAGGACTGGTGTTTTCCACGTCCCACACGTCCTCTCAACTGGTGAAGCTGAGCAAGACCGAAACGCTCTGCATTTTCAATCATCATAACCGTTGCATTCGGCACATCGATTCCGACTTCGATCACAGTTGTCGATACCAGTATCTGGATCTCATTTCTTCCGAAACGATCCATGATATCGTCTTTCTGTGCCTGCTTCATCTTGCCATGCAGACAGGCTACCTGGATCTGTTCTCCCATCTCTTCCTGAAGTGCCACCGTATAATCCGTAACATTTTCCGCTTCCATCGTCTCACTTTCTTCTACCATAGGGCAGATTTACATAGCACTGCCGGCCTTCTGCGATCTGCTTTTTCATGAAGTTGTAGGCCGTGTTGCGGTATCCTGTATCCACCACGCAGTTTTTGATCGGCAGACGATTTGCAGGAAGTTCATCGATCACCGAGATGTCCAGATCTCCGTATAAAATGATGGCAAGTGTTCGCGGAATCGGTGTCGCACTCATGACTAACACGTGCGGCTCCCCGCCCTTTAACGCAAATGTTTCTCTCTGTTTTACTCCAAATCTATGCTGCTCATCGGTTATAACAAGTCCCAGATTATCATAACTTACGGCCCCCTGGATCAGCGCATGTGTTCCGATGATGATTTTCGCCAGTCCGCACTCGATACGGTCATATGCCCGCCGTTTTTCTTTTGCTGTCATAGATCCCGTCAGAAGTTCTACCTTGATCGGAATATCATACTCTTCGAACATCTTCGTAATATTCTCATAATGCTGTCTTGCAAGCACTTCTGTCGGTGCCATCATTGCTCCCTGACAGCCATTGAATGCCGCATTCATCAGTGCAAGCACCGCAACGATCGTCTTACCGGAGCCCACATCTCCCTGCACCAGCCTTGACATCGTCTTCTCCGAACCGAGATCTTTTTCAATCTCTTTCCAGACCTTTGTCTGTGCGCCGGTCAGTTCAAACGGCAGACTCTTCAGAAATGTCTCTACCTCCGGGCGTGGCTGCATCGGATAATTGTTTTCCAGACGTTCATTTTTCTCCTTTAATCTCCTGATCGACAGAATAAACTCTAAGAATTCCTCGAATACCAGACGTTCTCTCGCATGATAAAAGACTTCTTTATCTTCGGGAAAATGGATTCCTCTCACAGCATAGTTATATTCCGCCAGACCATATTTCAAACGCAGGGAATCCGGCAGGATCTCTCTGGTAAGATCCAGGCCGTCCAGAGCCTGTTTCATAGCCTTCATGACCATGTTGTTGGATAGTCCGGAGGTCAGACCATAGACCGGCTGTAATGTATGCAGTTTCTCTTCGTATTTTGCAGATGGATAGAAGATCTCCGGATGCTCCATAACCAGATCACCCGTTTTCTTGCGAACGACTCTTCCACGCAGGGTGATCACGCCTCCGCCGGATAACGTATTCCGCAAGAATGGCATACGAAACCAGATTACCTTTAATATTCCGGTAATATCTTTTACATACAGCGTTGTCACCTGCATCCGGCTGCTTCCGGATACCTGCACACGACCGTAGATTGCGCCTGTAACGGTCTGGATCTTGTCTTCTTCCAGTTCACTGACAGGCACCGCTTCCTCGTACACATCATATCCATGCGGATAATAACGGATCAGATCACCTACCGTATGTATATTGATCTTTTCGAAGAGCTTTTTCGTCTTCTCTCCGATTCCTTTCAAATCTCCGATATCTGTCTTTTCTATCATACGATGCTTCCTTCCCTCCATCCTGTAAATCCAATCTCTTCATCACAAAACTCATCCGGATACAAAGAACCGGATCTATATACCAGAAGCTTCTCTCACTCTGGATATACAGATCCGGTTCTGTATATAATTCTATACTTTATCTCTTACTCTACAGCAAGCACATAGTAATAGATCGGCTGTCCGCCAAACTGAATATCCACATCTACATCCGGATACAGTTCTTCGATCTCTCCTGCGAATTTCTCCGCCTCTTCTTCTGATACTTCCTCTCCGTAATAGATACTGATCAGTTCGGAATCTTCATCTACCAGATTCGCGATCAGTTCTTTTGTAGTCTCTTCCAGATCTTTTCCTACCGCAAGGATTCCACTGTCACCGATCCCCATGATATCTCCTTCATGGATCTCTTTGTCATCGATATGTGTATCTCTTACCGCATACGTCATCTGACCGGTCTTTACATTCTTGATCTCTTCCAACATAGCCTCTTCATTTGTCTTGGCATCTGCGTCCGGCATAAAGTTAATGATCGCTGTAATTCCCTGTGGTACAGTTTTGGTAGGGATTACGATGATCTCTTTATCTTCTACCAGTGATTTTGCCTGGTTTGCTGCCAAAATAATGTTCTTGTTGTTCGGAAGGATAAATACCATATCTGCATTTACCTGATCGATAGCATTCAGCATGTCCTCTGTACTTGGATTCATGGTCTGTCCGCCTTCGATGATATAATCTGCACCCAGTTCTTTGAATATCTCATTCATACCGGCTCCGATGGAAACGGTAATGAATCCCATTGCCTTTCTCGGCTCTGCTGTCTTCTTTTCTTCGTATGCAGCTTCTTCTTTTGCCTGTTCTTCTGCAAGCTTCTCCGCATCACGGATCAGTTTTTCCTGATGTTCTTCACGCATATTATCGATCTTCATCTTAGAAAGCTGTCCATAAGTCAGCGCTTTCTGGATCGCAAGTCCCGGATCATTGGTGTGTACGTGGATCTTCACGACATCATCATCCGCAACACATACGATAGAATCTCCGATCGAGCTTAAGAATTTCTTGAATTCATGTTCATCTTCTTCGGTAAATTCTTTTTCTGTCAGAATGATAAATTCTGTACAATATCCAAATTTGATATCTGCCGTATCTTCTGCATTCACCTTATTCACGGTAACACTTGTACTTGGTTTGATCGAACTGTAATCAATCTCTTTACCAAGGAATGCATCATATCCGCCTTTAATCACTTCCAGAAGTCCCTGTCCGCCGGAATCTACCACACCTGCTTCTTTTAATACCGGAAGCATCTCTGGTGTCTTATTCAGCACTTCCTCTGCATATTCGATCACAGCCGGGATGAATACTTCCAGATCATCTGTCTCTTCAGCCATCTCTGCTGCCTTTGTCGCAATTCCGCTGGCAACAGTAAGGATGGTTCCTTCCTTCGGCTTCATAACAGCCTTGTAAGCAGTATCTCTTGCTCTCTGGCATGCCGCAGCAAGTGCAAGCACATCAATCTCTTTCTCTTCTTTGATCGCCTTTGTAAATCCTCTTAAAAGCTGAGATAAGATAACTCCTGAGTTACCTCTCGCCCCGCGCAGGGATCCGGAAGAGATTGCCTTTGTAAGATCCTTCATCTCCGGGTTATTTAATGCTGTTACTTCTTTTGCCGCTGACATAATCGTCATAGACATATTTGTACCTGTATCTCCATCTGGTACCGGGAATACATTCAATTCGTTGATATAGTCTTTCTTTGCTTCAATGTTCTGAGCACCTGCAAGAAACATCTTTGCAAGCACGTCCACATTAATCGTTTTCGTAGCCACTTCTTACGTTCCTCCTTAAAATCCACAAACTAATCAATGACTCTTACGCCTTCAATATAGACGTTGATCTTATCTACCTGCATACCGGAAAATTCTTCCACTCTGTACTTCACATCACTGATCAGATTATCTGTTACAGCGGAAATGCTTACACCGTATGCCACAATAATGTGGAAGTCAATACTGATATGATTATCATCACTTATATTTACATGGATTCCTCTTGTCAGGCTCTCCTTTTTCAGCAGATGAACCAGGCCATCTTTCATATTTACAGCTGCCATTCCAACAATACCAAAACATTCAACCGCCACTGTTCCTGCATATTTTGCAATTACTTCAGGATCAATGGTAATAATTCCCAAATCTGTACTCATACACCCTTTCATAGCAAAACCTCCACTTCTTTTATTATCTTCTATCTAAATCAAAACACAATATATTTTATTATACTCTGTTTTGCCGCTAATTACAATAGTTCTTATTGCGCAAAAAAACTCAGATTCCACACATCGAAATCTGAGTTTCAATACATCTTATGCACGCTCAACTTTTCCTGATTTCAAACAAGAAGTACAAACATACATCTTCTTTGTAGCTCCGTTTTCGGTTTTCACGCGAACAGATTTTACATTTGATTTCCACATCTTTGGTGATTTTCTATGAGAGTGGCTGACATTGTTTCCAAAGTGAGCACCCTTTTCACAAATAGCACATTTTGCCATGACTGCACCTCCTAACGCTCATAATAAGTTCTTTGTCCGAACTCGCAACAATAGTTATTCTAGCAGACTGTTGCAAGAATTGCAAGAGTTATTTGATATTTTTTTGTTTACTTTTCGATTTTCAGCAACAAAACAGGCAATATCCCACTGCAACGCACAGGATCATACACAAAATCTGGCAGAACAAACCTGGTATGACCAGTGCCAGAAGCATTCCTGCCGCTATCCAGAACAATGCAAATCCTACGATTCTTTTCACAGACACACACCTGCTTTTTGTACATTATATGTACACTGCCTAAAAAAATTGTCTGCTATTTTTCTGCTTCGTCGAGGATCTTATTCACATCCTCTTCCGTAACGTTATCTTCTTTTCGGGATGTAAAACGATCCATCACATCCGGTACCATATCCAGCAGCTTCGTGATCGTATCCTGATTCTTGATGTTCACAAGCTTGGTGTGACCATTCTGAATGACCAGCACCGCACTTGGTGTCATCTTCCCACCGATACCTCCGGCACCTTTTTCTTTCTTATCTGCGTTGAACGCACCTGCTCCTACCGCAAAGGATACATCTACCAGTGGTAAAATAATCGTATCGCCGATATGGATTGCTTCTCCTACTACCGTCTTGGATGATACCACTCCGTCCATACCATGGAACAGCGCTTCTACAGTCCCTTTGAAATTATTCTCAGCCATCTTCTTTCCTCCTTGCATTCTCTATATCTATAATTGAAACTTGCGGATATCATGATATGTCTTTCTGATCTCGCTGCACCACACCAGGTTCCACAGGAAGCAGACCAGCGGCATCATGCGGAATCCACCGCGAACTCTGACTTTCCCTTTCAGTATCCTTCTTTCAAAATCAGGTTCCACCAACAGATGATCTCCGATAAACGGATAGATCATACTTAATCCCGCCAGTGCCTGTCCTGTATGGTACGGATCTTCGAATCCAAATTGAACTTCACCTTTTATTACTTTCGGCTTCCAACGCTTTAACAGCTTGCCCGCTTCTTTTTTCACCTTCGAAAAAGCTTTCCTGTGCACCGGATCTTCCAATTCCTTCATAATTCTTTCTTTCTTATCCAATATGCTGTCCAGCTTTTCTTCTGCATGTCCAACCGTATGCTTTATCTTATCACAGAACTTTAAGATTGTACATTTTATCTTCGCAAATCTCCCAGCTTTTTCAGGAGTACTTTCCGGGATTTCTTCCACATTCTCCGGAAGTGTTTTACTGCTCTCCACAGTTCTTTTTTCTTCTTCAGGCTCTTCTTCCATTTCCGATAGTCTGCTGCTGCTTTCCACTCTCTGTTCTTTCCGGTTTTCTTTCGAAGCTGTATTCTCTTTTTCATGAGCTTCCTCCTTCTCAGATTCTATCTTCGCAGTTTCTCTTTTCTCAACGTCTGTTTTCACCGGACGATCTTCCGATTTTTTCTTCTCAGTATCTGTATGTCCGCTTTTCTGCGGTTCACTTCCGAAAGATTTCCACGCAATCCTTACCCGCCATTTTAACTCCTGCTCTTCAAATGACACATCGATCCGTATCAGGCGCAAGAGCCACGTCACGCGGCCGTATGCGCTGCTTTCCTTTATCTCTCCGGGCATTGACGCATCGAGCCGGTAACTCACCGGAACACACAAAAAGGTCACCAGAAGCAGCAGCAGCAGCCCGAGAATCACTGCAATTATGATCCCTATTATTTTTAAAATGATCAAAAGAATATGTAACACCATCTTATCTTCCCTGCTCTTTTTCTAATATATAAGACCGTATATCACATCCGCCCGTCTGTTCATATACTTCCTGTACGATCTGTTCTACCAGTTCTACCGCTTCCTCATATCCTTTTGTAATTCCTACCACGAACAGATCCTGTTCTGGAAATGCAGGCTGCTTAAACTGGAGTGTCGGATAGATTTCCAGTTGATTCTTTTCACTGATTGCCAGCGTGATCACATGCACACTCGGCTGCAGTTTTCCGGCTTCCAGCTTGCGGAGAATTTTCTCTTTTTCCTTTTCCAGTCCTTCTGTCAGGTACAGATGCTTATAGTATCGCATATTTCCCGTCCTTCTATACTTCTAATAATACGAGTCAAAAATCTCTTTTGCAACATTTACCGCCTTTGCAGTTCCGTCCGAAGCTTCAATGATCACGCTTACAACCAGTTCCGGATCTTCCACATTCGACATACCGATGAACCAGGAGTGGTCTTTTTCTTTATCGGAACTATATTCTGCCGTACCGGTCTTTCCCGCTGCTGTGTAGCTCTGTCCGCTCAATACAGATGCGGTACCGTAATCTACTACGCTCTTCATGTATTCTTTGATCCGGGCAGCTTCTTCCGCTGTCATAAGCTGCTTATATTCTTTCTGATCAGTCTCTTTCATGACCGCTCCCGATGCATTTGTCACCTTGTCAACCAGATACGGTTTCATCAACTTTCCGCCATTGGCGATAGCAGATGTGATCAGTGCCATATGATACGGGCTTACCTGCGTCTCCCCCTGTCCCATCGCCGTCATCATCTTTGTACCGTTTCCGGCAGAGCTATCCATCGTAAAACTGCTCTTACTATACGGAAGATCCGAAGGCAGTTTTGAATCAAACATAACTTCCTCTGCCGTCTTCTTAAATTTCACCGGATCCAGTGAAAGTCCTATATTCGAAAAAGATGTGTTGCACGAATATGCCAGACTTTCCTCCAGACTAACCTGCCCGTGGACATGTCCGTTATAGCAGTGAATCTTAATTCCACTGTTCTCGATCGAACCGGTACAATTATAAGAATAAGAACTGTAATCCGGATTCTCCCTCATGAATTCCAGAAGTGTCACAACTTTGAACGTAGAACCCGGTGCATACTGCCCCTGTGTCGCACGATTCAACAGTACACTGTTTTCATCTGTACTCAGAGCGTTCCAGCTGGATTCTACCGTATTCGGGTCAAAGTCCGGCTTAGATACCATGGCAAGGATCTTTCCTGTCTTCGGCTCCATCACCACTACTGCACCTTTTTTCTCTCCCAGTGCCTGATATGCCGCTTTCTGAAGGTCTGCATCCAGTGTTGTCACAACCGTGTCTCCCATATTTTTTTTATCCTGGAATTCATTCTTCAACTTGATCAGAAAATTTTCATCCGAAGTCAGCAGGTCATAATTCTCCAGAGATTCGATCCCGGATTTGCCCTGTACGCTGTAACCGACCACATGTGCAAATACATTGCCATAAGGATACTCTCTTGTCTCGCTTCCGTCTGCTGCCGTATCGGTCTTCGCAAGCACGTTCCCGTTCCTATCCACAATTGTTCCCCGGGTCACCCTCTTTGCATTCGAATTCTGTCTGGCATTATAAGGACTTCTGATGATCTCCTGGCTTTTTTTCACCTGAAAATATCCGATATATCCCAGCAGTACCAGAAAAAGCGCTACGAATACATACGTAACTCTAGCGAACTCTTTGTTTCTTGCGCGCTTTGCCTTGAGCCGCTTCTTTTCGCGCTTTTTGGCTTCTTTTCGCTCTTTGCGGGTCATATTCTGCCTCTCGATATCCCGCCGCACTCTCCTGTCGGCTTCTCTTTGCTCGTAACCGTTCTTTCTTCCTTCTCTCAATATCCTCTTCCTCGTCTTCTCTTAAAATATACAGTCCCTGGATAATTGCAAACATGATCAGCGTACTGATCAGAGAACTTCCGCCATAGCTTACCAGCGGAAGTGTTACACCTGTTGACGGAATGAACTTTGTCGCTCCTCCGATCGTTAAAAACACCTGGAATATATAACAGGTACCAAGTCCCAGCGCTATCATCTTATAAAACAGATTATGCAGCTGCATTGCGATATTTAAGAACATCACATAACAGCTCACACAGATCAGTATCAGACACATCGCATAGATCAGCCCCATCTCTTCTGAAATTGCAGAAAAGATGAAGTCCTCTGCCGATACCGGAATCGTGTCCGGCTGTCCCTGATAAAGTCCCGCTCCGAACCATCCGCCGGTCCCGATGGCAAATAATGACTGTGCTACCTGATAACCGCCTTTATCATATGTTCCAAACGGGTCTCTCCATACATTTACACGCGTCTTAACGTGCGTAAACAGATGATACGCCACAACTGCTCCGGCACTTCCCGCACCAAGTCCTGCGAGAATATAAAGCGGCTGATGTGTCGCCACATATAACATGACCAGATATACGACGAAGATAATAAGCGCCGCACCAAGGTCCTTAGATGCCACAAGGATCAACACATGAAACTGCTGCAACTGCCGTCGTCACCACAATATCTTTAAATTCTGTAGAACGCTTAAAACTCGATGCCACGAAGAACACAAAGACAATCTTCACAAGCTTCTGATGGCTGGATGTTGATTTCCGGGCAACCGTAAAGCCAAAGCATTGCACCATAAGACACCTTACCTACAACCACTACTACCGCCAGCGACACGATACCGATAATTCCGTAAAGAATTCTCCATTCCGGCAGAAAACGTGCTTTTTCGAATAATGATCGGAATCACAAGGCAGAGCACAATTCCTGCTGCCGCGATCAGATACTGTTTCGCAGCCTTATCATAATTCAGTCTGGTGATCATGATAAAACCGATGCTGAGCAGCATACACATATTATTTACAACCAGACGTGATACTTTCGGATAAAATAAAGCTATACAACAGGATCGTTCCTCCAAGAAGCGTCACCTGCATCAGATACAATGCCAGAATCTTTGTATCGTTTTTTTCCAGATACATCACAAGAAATGCCGTCAGATGCATCACAAACATCAGCACATTCTGCTTCCTGAGACAACGTTTCTTTTTATCCGGATCATAATATCCGAAGATACTGAAACACAGATACGTATACACTGTGATCATCAGTATCATCAGATATTTTGATAACTGTACAATTATGTTTACCAACTTTCCACCTACTTTACTCCTCTTTTAAAATGCCCCCTCGTATACTCCCGTATCTGAGGTTCCATCTTTTTTCCTTCTGTAAATGCATTCATATATATCTTACAGATTTCTCTTACCTGTTCTTTATTCTCAACTGTAAAATCCAGCCGTATCTGTGCAGGCATCAGCTTTCTGATCTCTTCCGCCTTATCCGCCAGGAACAACGGTGCTGAATTATACATTACATTATAACAGTCTCTGCAATAGCATCTGACTGTAAACTCCTTCTGATAACGGTCAGAAATCGTAAGTACTCCGCCTTTTCCGTCACAGGAAGCACTGGTCTTCTTTATACAGCCCGCACTGACCATCACCGGCTGGTATCCATATGCGATAAATGCCTGTTCTCCTATCCCAAGTTCTGCCAGCTCACGATCATTCAATTCCACCGGTGCTGTTCCCTGTCCGATCCCCAGATCCTTCAACTCTTCTTTTGCTTTTTGATTAAAAATGTAGAGATTATAATCACTGCGGATTTCTTTTTGGTATGCATGTTGTCTGAGCCACGCATAACTCTCCCAGTTGCGGATCAGTATACCATCATATTTTTCCTCGATTTTTGCATACATACGTTCATATCTGCGGATCGTACGTTCCCTGAAAATGTATGGCATCGCAAGGAAATACTGTACGCCGTTTTCACGTTCAAATTCTATCTCCTCATCCAGATACACACACCGTACTCCGCTGTTTACCGCTGCCTCAAGCTGTGCTTTTGACTGCACAGACGCAGATATACTGCATTCCTTTCCGGTGCTGTTCTTTTCCACGGTTTTTTTTATTTCTGTCTCACAATCCGTTTCTTCTCTCCGGTATTGCATCTGTATCTTCTCTGTCAGTTCTTTGATTCCTTCTCTTCGCAGTTCATTCAGCGCCTGCATCGGCAGGAACACATTTCCTTCTGTATGGATCTTCAGACGTTCAAACACAAACTCTGTATTACCGGTCTTTCTCATCTGTTTTTCAATTCTTTTCGGATCCAACGGCTGCTTTTGCGCTTCCTGAACTTCCTGACCGGTACATTCCACGGTAATATTGCCATACGATACTGTTAGTTTAGCACGCTTTCCGACAGAAAATGTTAAAATACCATTAATTTTTTCTTGTACTTTTATATCCTGCCACGGTTTTTCCTCAGTGTTGCCATCTTTGGCATTCTTCGGACGCTTCAATGATATCATATCTCTGCCGTTATGCTGATGATAGTAGCCCTCACAATAACCACGCCTCTGGTAAGCAGCAAGCAGTTCCCGTTTATCAGCCTCTGACACCCGGTATGCCGATCTGTCTTTTCCTTCTTTCTGAAGCTTAAGATAATGATCCGCATATTTCCGATACATCTTTACAACCGTATAGACATATTCCGGCTGCTTCATTCTTCCTTCTATCTTAAATGAATCAACCCCCGCATCGATCAGTTCCGGCAAAATGTCTATTGTACACAGATCCTTCAGACTCATCAGATCTGCCGGTTTCTTTCCATCTATCTGATAAGGAAGACGGCACGGCTGTGCGCACTGTCCTCTGTTGCCGCTCCGTCCACCGATCATACTGCTGAGAAGACACTGGCCGGAATAACAATAGCACAGTGCTCCATGTACAAAACATTCCATCTCCAGTCCCGTCTGTCTCTTCATATCACGGATTTCCCCGAGCGAAAGTTCTCTCGCCGGCACGACTCTCGTGATTCCGTATTGTTTTAAATGATCCGCTCCGAGCGTATTGGTAATGGTCATCTGTGTACTTGCATGTACCGGCATCTTGGGAAAATGCTCTCTGATATACTTTACCACACCGATATCCTGTACGATCACTCCATCCAGTCCCGCTCTGTAATACGGAAGCAGATATGCATACAATTCCTCCATCTCCCTGTCTTTCAGAAGTGTATTCACCGTCATATATATCTTTCTTCTGTGAATATGTACGTATTCAATTGCCTGCACCATATCTTCTTCCGAAAGATTCTGTGCATATGCCCTTGCTCCAAATCTGGTACCGCCAAGGTATACTGCATCCGCACCTGCGGCTATTGCTGCCTGCAGGCATTCCATCGAACCTGCCGGTGCCAATATCTCTACCACTCTGTTCATAGTCTCTTATCCTGTCTTTTCTTTCTTGTAAAAAAGGCTGTCGTGTGACAGCCTAATTCTTACTTATTATTCTTAATCTCTGTTTCCAGCTGTACGATCTTCATCTGAAGTTCCTTATTCTCTTCCTTCAGCTTGTCCATCGCTTTCTCTGCATTCTCCAGCTTGATCTGAACGGATATCAGTTCATGCTTTAAGTCATACATCTCTTTATCTTTTGCCTCGATATCACTTTCCAGTGTACCGCCCTGCTTCTTCGCCTTAAAGTAATCATCCGCATGTTCAGCGCCAGCAAAATACTTCTGGTCTCTGCGCTCTGCTTGCGATATCCCTCACTATTGCTGCATTCGTCCAGCTTATGGTTCAGATATGTAGAAACTTTCTGTAAATAGTCTTCACTTTCAAATCCACTTAAAGTGAATACTTTTCCTCCAATTAAAACTTCTGTAAAATGTTTTGCTGAACTCATAGCATCCTCCTTGGCATTTCTTATCTGTTATTATAAACTTATCTGCAAACAAAAAACCAACTGTTTTTTGAAGTTTCTGTGTGACCGCTCACCTTGAAACCGGAGGAAGAATTCCAAGATGCCGGTATGCCAGATCTGTCACAACTCTTCCTCTCGGTGTACGCTGGATAAATCCACACTTCAGCAGATATGGTTCGTATACATCCTCCAGTGTTCCGGAATCTTCTGAAATGCTGGCTGCAAGCGTATCCAGCCCCACCGGACCTCCCTGAAACTTTTCAATCATGACCTGCAGGATCATCCGGTCTCCGTGGTCCAGTCCATAACGGTCCACATCCAGAAGATCCAGTGCATAATTTGCTACTTCTTCCGTGATCACACCGTCATATTTGACCTGTGCAAAATCACGCACCCGCTTTAGCAGACGGTTGGCAAGCCGCGGAGTTCCTCTGGAGCGTTTGGCAAGCTCAAGCGCTCCTTTTGTATCAATCTCGACATTGAGCACTCTGGCCGAACGCTTGATGATCGTCATCAACTCTTCTTCTGTATAAAACTCAAGACGATTCACAACTCCAAAACGATCCCGCAGGGGTGCGGTGAGCATCCCTGCTCTCGTAGTCGCTCCCACCAGGGTAAACTTCGGAAGATCCAGACGGATCGAACGTGCGGTCGCGCCCTTTCCGATCATAATATCAATCGCATAGTCTTCCATCGCCGGATACAGCACTTCCTCCACCTGCCGGTTCAGTCGGTGGATCTCATCTACAAATAGCACATCTCCTTCCTGGAGATTATTAAGGATTGCCGCCATTTCCCCAGGTTTCTCGATCGCAGGGCCTGACGTGATCTTGATATTTACGCCCATTTCATTCGCAATGATCCCGGCGAGGGTTGTCTTTCCAAGTCCCGGCGGACCGTAAAACAGCACATGATCCAGCGCCTCTCCCCTGCTTTTTGCCGCTTCTATATAAATCTTAAGAGTCTCTTTTGCCTTCGCCTGTCCAATATAATCTTCCAGAAGCTGAGGTCTTAAATGGCTCTCAATTTTTACATCCTCTTCCAGATTCTCTGTGGTAATAATTCTTCTTCCCATCCTAATCCTCTTATATCAAATATTTGAGTGCACCCTTCAGCAGATCTTCCACCGTCGTGCTCTCATCCATTTCCACTTTTCGTACTGCCTGCAGTGCCTCAGTACTTCCATAGCCAAGCGCCGTAAGTGCCTGTACCGCATCTGCCTGAAGTCCTTGTGCATTTACCGTATCTTCAGCGGCTCCATTTGCCGCTTCCACCTGGTGATCCAGTACGTCCTCAATCTTCAGCTTATCCTTCAGTTCCACGATCAGCTTCTCCGCCGTCTTTTTACCGATTCCCGGTGCTGCTGAAATTGCCTTGATGTCCTTCGACATCACGGCAATCGAAGTTCGTCTGGTGTAAGCTGCGCCAGAATCCCAAGACCTCCTTTCGGTCCGATCCCACTGACACCGATCAGAAGCTTGAACACAGAAAGCGCATCACGGTTTAAAAATCCATACAGCTGCATAGCATCTTCTTTGACATTCAGATAGGTGTGGATCTTCACTTTACTCCCAACCGGCGGAAGCTGTCCCATCGCCTGTCCGGACATAAAAATCCCGTAGCCCACGCCGCCTACATCTACGATCACTTTATCTTCTTCGAGAGCTACAAGCTCCCCTCTTATATATGAAATCATCTCTTCCTCCCACGCTATGACAATACGATGCTGCCAAGTCTTTTGAGCATTTCATTTGCCACAACTCCGATAATAAATCCGGTGATCACTCCTGCGATCAGAAGCACCGGCACATAATAGGCGACGCTGAATGTCTCCACGACCAGCATCGCTACGATC
>ENA-OPYX01000969-OPYX01000969.1-human-gut-metagenome-genome-assembly--contig:-NODE-969-length-16256-cov-3.983136_pt1 | contig 16256 bp, 18 predicted proteins | sample MGYA00242639_ERZ504486 | MGnify/ENA primary metagenome ERZ504486 (study PRJEB26092, sample SAMD00036296) | human gut metagenome | host: Homo sapiens | study: EMG produced TPA metagenomics assembly of... | reverse complement strand
GTTGATTTTTGCGTCAGACCTCTATGAAGTCGTACTATGTTTTGATTTTTGACCTACTTCATAAAAAGTCCTCCATAAATTTTCTCTATTGTAACACACTATAACATGAAAGCGCAAGTAAAAAATCGAAAAATGAATTTTTTGTGACTTCTATTGACATTCGCTCGTGGCGAAGTATCTTATATGTATACTTCGCTTTCAGGCGAAGGAGAAATACTGATATAAGGATGGTGATCGAATGGATTGTAAAGAAATCAGAGAAATGTACAAGCTCATGTTTGCGGAGTACCCGGACATTGTAACGGTCAAGGATCTGCAAGCCATGCTGGGCATCAGCCGCCACGCGGCCTATGACCTGCTGGGGGAGGGCGAAATCAGCTGCATCCGGCTGGCAAACGCTTACAAAATCCCCAAAATCAATGTGATCAATTACGTTCTGAAAAGTCCGTGCGGTCAGAAGCGCGTGAGCGCGTAGGAGCTGCCTTGATTCTGGCAAGAGCACCTCCCCGTCTCAAATAGATTCGGCTAGATTCGGCACCTTGAAAACTGCATATCCGACAAGCAAGGTACATTCACCACATTGCCGTCAACTTACGAGTACGGCAGCGCAGACAGAGTACGCGCCATGACTGCCACCGGGCACGAGCGATTCAGTCTCTGGTAAACACCCCGTGGCGGAGTGGAGCGCAATGACAGATGTGGTCGTAAAGATACTTCCGTCCAGTCATAGTTCAAACAATGAGGGCGGCAGGCAGAGAACCTGGCTGGGGTAAAAATACCCATGATGCCGTTGCAGCCGAACGGCAGCCTTGCAAGTCGTCCCCGCAGCTGGGGCAAAGTGGACAAATGCAGCTGCAAATCGAAAAGTTATCCCGAAAGTATGCGGAACCGATTCACGTTTTCCAGTCTAATAAAAGTAGGGAATCAGAACCGTATACTTTCGGGGAATTTATTGCAAGTGAATCAGATTTGATTCACTTTCCAGAGCGTAAGGCATAAAAGTGAATCAGTTCTGATTCACTTGCAGTAACCGCCCAAAATCCGCCCGGTGTGGGGCGGATGCCCCGCGTCGCACACGGACGCGACATCACCCGCAGACCCGCCGTTTGGCGCGCTTGTGGGGCTGTGGGGCGGCGTGAGCCGTACAACTTAACACTAGAGAGTAAAACTTACTACACACAAAAAGACGATAGTATGAGATAATAGATATATACCAAAACAGAAAGGACGATGCGAATGAATTATGAAACACTTCCAAAAACGATCTCTGCCGAAGAACTGCTCTCCACGCCGCTGCCGCCGGTCAAATGGATCATCCCCGATCTGCTCCCGGCAGGTCTGGCGCTGTTTGCCGGCCCCAGCAAAGCGGGCAAAAGTTGGCTGACTTTGTGGCTGTGTTTGCAGGTCGCGCAGGGCAAGCCCATGTGGGGACGCGAAATTGAGCCGCACACCGTGCTTTATCTATCGCTGGAGGACACCTTCAACCGCCTGCAGAAGCGCCTTCTCCAGCTTGTGGGCAGCGAAGAAGCCCCCGAACGGCTGGTCATGCAGACGGAATGTGGCAGCATAGGGCAGGGGCTGGAAGAACAGCTCACCAGCTTCCTCTACCAGCACCCAGATACCGGGCTGATCGTCATCGACACCTTGCAAAAGGTGCGTTCCAGCGACCAGAACAACAGTATGTATGCCAGCGATTACAAGGAAATCAGCGCCTTGAAAGCACTGGCAGACAAGTACAATGTCTGCATTTTGCTGATCCACCATCTGCGTAAACAAGCCGCAGATGATCCGTTCCAGCAGATTGCAGGCTCCAACGGTTTGATGGGCGCGTCCGATACCAGTTGGGTCATGCAGCGCAAGCGTATGAGCCAGACCGCCAGCATCTTGGTGACCGGGCGCGATATGGATAACAAAACGCTGCGTCTGCACGAAGAAAACTGCGTTTGGATACTGGATGAGGAAGAAAGCACCGAACAAATTATCGCTAAGGCTGTGCCGAGTTACCTTTGGAAAGTGGCTGACTACATCGATAGTGTCGGAACATGGCAAGGCACGGCTACCGAATTGCTTTCTGCAGCCGATATTGAGGGCGTTTTGCCCCACCAGCTGACCCGGAAAATCGTGGAGCATTACGATACCGTATTCACCCCAAGAGGTATCCGCTATGAAACCCACCGCACCTCGCAGGCGCGGCAGATGAAGTTCTCTCGTGACGGAAATGACGCAGATGACGCTAATGACGCTGAAATTGACATAACCCAGCTTTTCAAATGGGATATCTCACAAACAGCGTCATCAGCGTCATTAGCGTCACAAAGATCGCGTAGGGAGAGCAAGCATGGGCGAAGTGTTGCCACAGGGCAACCCGCCGAAAAGCCTACGGGGACAGCCCCGAACCCCTGTGAGGCTTCTGGCGCATGAGAAAACGCAGCGTTGGAATCAATGTTCGCGTCAGCGTCACAGAGAAACGAAAAATGACGCTGATGGCTAAACGTTGCGGGCTGTCTCTCTCGGAATACTTACGCCAGCGGGCGCTGGGATATGAACCGGGCGGGCATCCGCCCAAGGAGGTATTTAATGTACTGGACAAACTGGATGAAATGGCAGAAAGCTGTTCTGTGCGAGATGGCGCAGCCATTAGCGCCCACACTGACCGATTGAGGGATTTGCTCATTGGCGGTAACTAAGATTTGGACGATCAAGGACAGCCTGCAGCGCGTCCTTGATTATGCCGCCAACCCGGACAAGACCGAGTACGATGCCCTTGCCCAAACGCTGCACTATGCAGAGAACGATGCCAAGACCAAGCTGAACGAGAGCGCCCAGCTCGTCACCGGCATCCATTGTAGGGCAGACCACGCATGGGAAGATATGCGGGCTGTACAGGAACGCTTTGGTAAAACGGACGGTGTGGTGGCGCTCCACGCTTACCAAAGCTTCCGCGAGGGAGAGGTCACCCCGGAGCAGTGCCATGAGATCGGCGTGGCACTGGCCCGCAAGGTCTGGGGCAAGCGTTTCCAAGTGCTGGTTGCCACCCATATGAATACGGATAATCTGCACAACCACTTCGTTATCAATTCCGTGTCCTATGTGGACGGCAAGAAATACGAGCAGCGCCGCAGCCAATACACTGAGTTCCGGGCGGCATCCGACAAGCTGTGCCGGGAGTACGGCTTGTCGGTGGTGGAACAGCCTAAGAAAAAGGAACCGGCGAGGTATGCCCGGATGCGGGAAGCCATCGACCAAGCCTGTGAGGACGCCAGCACCGCCGAGGACTTCCACAGAGCGCTGTATCGGCAAGGGTATATTTTCGGCAGTGACCCTAACCGTAGGTACGCGACCATCCGGGCGCGGGATGGTGGTCGAGCCGTGCGGCTTTATAGGCTGGGAGAAGAATACGATTTACCTGCCATAGATGACAGACTGCGGGGAAACTATCTGCTGTATGGGGCAGGGTTGTATGAACGGAAACACCTGCCCCGACAGTATACGCCCAAACGATATCGCCCCAAGGATACCTATGCAGGAAAAGGCATCCTCCAAATTTTCTTTGAGGTATTCTTCGGGGAATCCCAGATGCACCGCTTGTATCTGTACTACTGCTATCAGCTGGGCATCCTGCCCAAGAAGCAACAGCCCCGCATCAACCGTCCGGAGTTGGAGCGCATCTGGAAAGATACCGAGAAAATCCTTGCAGAACACGCCTTTGTCCACGACCGCAAGTTTCCCTCTTTGCAAGCAATCGTGGACTACCGCAAGGGCTTGTCCCAGCGGATGGAAACCCTTGCCGCGCAGCGGGCGGAAGTCGTTAAGCAGATGCGCCGTAAGGATGCTCCGCCGGAGTTGGCTGACCAACGCATGGCATTGACCTGCAAGATTGCCAAACTCCGCAAAGAGGACAAGATTGCGGAGGGTGCCATCAAACGCATCCAGCGAACGAGAGAATCCAACCGTATTGACCGGGAAAACAGAATGCCGCAACATCCCAGATCGCGCCGACGCAGACGGGAACAGGAGCGAGAATGATGTCAGTTTGCACCCAATGTGCAGGACAGTTCTTGTGCAATTCTGTGAATAGCTTTCCGGCGGGATTGCTGGTATCGTTGTACCGAACCCAAAATGCAGCAACTTGAAAAAAGGAGAGATGCCTATTGGTAGCAGGACGCCTACAGGAGAAAAACGGATTTTATTACATCGTGCTGAGTTACACAGACTCGGCGGGGAAACGCCGCCAGCCTTGGATCGGCACAGGGCTGCCCGTCAAGGGTAACAAAAAACGCGCCGAAAAAATGCTGGCAGAAACGCGAAAGGACTTCACGATTCCCAAGGGGCAGGTGTCCGAACTCAGCCCGGATATGGCATTCAGCGACTATATGCGGTACTGGCTGAAAATGATGCGCACAGCCGTAACGGAAACTACTTACTCGTCCTATTGCTTCAATGTAGAGAAACACATTATTCCCTACTTTGAAACCGCTGGGCGTAACGTTGGCAGGGTTACAGCCGCGCCAGATTCAGAGCTTTTATCTGCACGAAGCGGAAACGCTGAAAAAACACCTCTATCCTGCGATTCCATGCCAATCTGCACAAGGCGCTGAAATACGCCGTGCGGATTGACCTGATTGCCAGCAATCCGGTGGACAAGGTGGACCGCCCAAAGCCGCAGGCGTTTATGGCAAGCTATTACAGCGCCGAGGAAATGGAAAAGCTCTTTGAAGCCGCCCAAGGCCATAAGCTGGAACTGATTATCCAGCTTGCAGCCTTTTACGGCTTGCGCCGAGCCGAGGTGATGGGCTTGCGGTGGGAGGCCATCGACTTTGAAGCCAAGACGCTGACCATTCGCCACATCGTGACCAGCACCCGCATTGATGGCAAGAAGATTTTGGTAGAAGCTGACCGAGCCAAAACAAAATCCAGTCTGCGCACCTTGCCGCTGGTAGACCCGATTGCGGAGCGCTTAAAAGCCGTCAAAGAGCAGCAGGAATACAACCAAAAAATCTGCGGCAACTGCTATAATCAAGAGTACCTTGGCTATGTATTTGTGGATGCAATGGGAAATCTGATCCAGCCGGATTCCGTGACGACAGGCTTTCCACAGTTGCTGAAAGACAATGGTTTGCGCAGGATCCGATTCCACGACTTGCGCCACTCCTGTGCCAGCCTATTGCTGAAAGAGGGCGTACCGATGAAGCAGATTCAAGAGTGGCTGGGTCACAGCGATATTTCTACTACGGCCAACATTTACGCACATCTGGATTCGCGGTCCAAAAACTTAAGTGCCCGAACGATGGCAAACACGCTGACACTGCCGAAAGCGCAGCCCATAAAGAAGTGGTAACATGAACAGAGGGCGGCACCTGAGAAATCGGGTGCCGTCTTTTTTGCTGTCAATTTGTACACAAGATGCAGGAAGAATCTTGTGTAGTTCTGTGAATAGCTATTTGCCGCGATTGCTGGTATGATTTGTACCGAACCCGAAAATCACTACTTGAAAATAAGGGGGAGATGTCTATAAGAAAAGCACGAGGATTTTGCAAAGCGGCAATAAAAAAATCACTACCCAATGTGAAATTGAGTAGTGATACTTGGCGCAGGCGGTGGGATTCTCCCGCGCCCTTGCAACAGTCCGCAGGACTGTTGCAGCCCGGCGGGACGCAGAGCGCCGGGCACGGGCTGTTCGAATCCCACCTTGCAACCCTTGCATAGTTTGCCGCAAAAATAATAAGCAGCACCCCGCAAGGTACTGCTTTTGGCGCAGACGGTGGGATTCGAACCCACGTGACATTGCTGTCAAATTGATTTCGAGTTTTATCGCCTAAACCACCACTGGTGGAATTTGCCGGTAAAAAGCGGAAGTTACTGGAAGATGATTCGGCGGCAAAACGAAGAAAAAAGTCGAAAAGAGAGTCCTTTTTAACGTCAAAACGTCGCAATTCGAACCCATTTCAAAAAGCTGATTTTCCGGGAAAAATGAGAGAAAAATGGGCGTTTTTGGCACGTTGGAGAGATGTTGGAGAGAAAAGCCGGAGAGAACAAAATGGGCTGATTTTCCTTATTACAACAGGCATTTACAGAATTACGTTGACTAAATTTTATGCAAAAATCCCCTTATCGAAAAAATCAAACCGCCCCCTACCTGCTGTTGATGAGTTCAAATAGCGGACGGTGATTATAGTGGATTACAGTTATGATTTTGCAAAAATCAAGGAAACTTACCCCGAAAAAATCGGGCTGGAACAGATGCGCGTCATCTGCCATATCAGCAAAAAGACGGCGCGTTACCTGCTGACAAGCGGGCTTGTTCCCTGCATAGATACCGGCAAGAAAACCCGCCAGTACATCATCAATACAAAAGATGTTATCACGTATCTTAAAAAGCGTCAATCCCAACCGGAAAAATTCTCGGCACCGACCGGGTATTACTCAGCGAGCTGGAACAAAGGCGGCAAGCCCAAAATGCTGACCTTACGGGAATGGGCAAATCTGGATACCGCCAAAAGCAGAAAGAAGTTTCAGGACTTTCTTACCCTGAAAACGCAGCCCTACAGCGATGTGCTGAGTGTTGCCGAAGCAAGCCGGCTTACCGGCTATCACCACAACACCCTGACGAATTGGTGCCATAACGGTTACATCCGATACTTTGAAATCAGTGGTGGGTATATGATTCCCAAATCTTGTCTGCTGAATTTTCTGCTTAGTCCTCATATTCTGGACAGCTATCGACCTTCTAAAAAGATGGTTGACCTTGCGAAAGAATTCAGCCGACAGGGCAAATCGACAAAAAAGCCCACCGCCAAATGAGTGCCATAGAGAAAAGCAGCGTCCCCCGAATGTAAAACGGAGGGCGCTGTTTTTATAGCCCTATTTCAACTGCTGACAATTTGTCACCAGTTGGCGCATGACTGTCATCGGCATTAGGCAGCGACATATAGCTTCTGTAATTTTTAACTGCCTACAATTTGTAGTCATTTCACAAACCGTATGCTTTGGAGCTATTTCAGATTATGCCCTATTAAATCGAAGCATTTGAATTCGGCCACTAACAGCGGCGGCAATTTTCGCGGCTCGTCCATCATCAAACTGGGCGGCTGTTCGGAAGATTTCTTCTGCTTTATTGGAAAATCCATCAAGGCGCTCCAGCGGCAGATCCACATAAGGCGCAATCAGCTTTAGCTGGGATTGCTGCGAGGTTTCAAACGGTTTTGCGGGAACCATGGCTTCCGCATTGATCGCGCGGGTGAGGGTCATCTGCCAAAGGCTTGTGCCGCTGTCATAGATGGGCGCTGTTCCTTTCCATTCCAGCGTTTCGGAATCACGCAGGAAACCGAAATTGCCAAGATGGCGATCCGTGTTGGCTAAGATGAAATCGGCAGCCAGCATATTGCAGACCGCTTTCTTTGCATCAGAAATTCCGACGGTCCGGCAGCAGGCGTTGAAGTGATCCCAATTGGAAACACCCTGCGCTTGCGGCAGCAGCCGCATAAATTGGGCGGCGGTGACAAGCTCGGTGTGGTCATTGGTAAAGCACGCGCAGGCGGACATGACCTGCCCGCCCTGCTCTATAAGCCAGTAGGGAACGTGCGGCATACCAAGCGCATCATACAGAGCTGAGGCAACAATTTCGTTGTAAGGCTCTTGCTTGTAAATACCCGATCCTGCTTTTAAGAGGATTCGTTTTCCGTCCGCAATGCGCCAGCGCTTTTGCAAAAAGCCATCCGAGGTATTGCAGGGGGAACACAAATCCGGCTGTGCCGAGAGAACCCCCTCGCCAAACAAAGCGCGTCCCACATCGTCAGAAAAGTCGTTCTCGTAGAAATTTACATCTCGCCAATTCTGTGGGGCATCGCAGGGCGTGACCCAATACTGGTCTGAAAGGCTCAGCCCGCTGCATTTGACAAGCAGAAGTTCAGCGTAAGGGATATGCAGCGTTTCCAAGGCGCGCTCCAGCCCGGAACGGCTTGCCGGGATACCGCGCCCTGCCCACCATTTGCGCAGGGACAGAACATCAAAGCTGCCATCGCTATGCTTTGCGCCAAGGGGAATCCTCTGCGCCGAAAGAACCTCTGCCACATCAATAATGTCGCCGGTCTTTTCCGCTATTTCAATAACAGCCACTTGATGATAGCGCTGCATCAGGAAAAATCGCATTCTGCTCACCTGCCTTACCTTATAGAACGATTATACTCTATTCGGCGGGGCTTTGCAATCTGCGTTTTTGTCGCAGCGTCAATTCTTTTCTATACACCAAGGGGGAAGTATATCTTTTTTCGGGAAATGGGGTGCCGTCTGTGTTTTCCCCCACACCCCCTTTCAGCCAGCTGAAGTGACAAATAGCCAGCTAAAAACAAATAATCGTATCCTTGGCACCTTACCTATTTTGTAGGCAAGGTGCTTTTTTCATACAGAAACGGAGGTCACCCCCATGGGAAAATACCAAAAGAATATTGAAGCTGCCCGCCGAATTACCGTGATGCAGTATTTGGAAACCTATCACCCCGGCGAACTTGTGCGCAAAACGGATCGCGAGTACTGCACTCGGACGCACGATAGCCTGATCATCACGCCTGCCAATGGATTCTTCCACTGGTTTTCGCGTAATGTAGGCGGCAACAACGCCATTGATTATCTGACCAAGGTGGAGGGCATGGACTTTGTATCAGCGGTTCGTCTGCTGAACGAGATGACACCGGTCACTGTTTCTTTTCAACCGGCTAAGGCAGCGCCTGTAAAGCCGCACGAGCCTCGTCCATTTACACTTCCTACCCCGGATCGAAACGCCGAAGCCGTTGCTGCCTACCTGATGCACCGCGGTATCAGCCCAAAGGTACTGCGCTACTGCGTGGGCAGCGGCATCCTGTACCAGACCACGCGCGGCAACTACCGCAACTGCGTTTTTGTGGGCAAGGATGAAGGCGGCGTTCCGCGTTCTGCTTTTCAACGTGGCTGCCAAGGCACCTACCGCGGTGATGTCACCGGCAGCCAAAAGAAGTACGGATTTCTGATGCAAGCGGAAAACCCGGACTGCGATACCGTGGAGCTGTACGAGGCCCCGATTGATGCTATGTCCGGCGCGACCTTGCGGCAGTATACAGACATTGGAAAGTGGCGCAGTGTGCATTATCTGGCACTGGGCGGGCTGAACTATCTGCCCATCGACTACTTTTTGCAGCAGCATCCGCAGGTGAAAAATGTGGTGCTCTGCTTTGACCGTGATGAGCCGGGGCTGCGCTTTGCCGAAACGGTTGCCCAGCGCCTTGCCGAGCGCGGATTCAATGTGGAAAAACGGCTGCCTGCCGTAGGTAAGGACTACAACGAAAGCCTTATCTGGTACAAGTCAAAGATTGAAAAACAGCGAGGAGAGCGCGTATGAAAACAATAGCAATTGCCAACCAAAAAGGCGGCGTGGGCAAAACGACGACCGCCGTAAATTTAGGCGTGGCACTGGCAGATATGGGCTATAAAGTACTGCTGGTGGACGCCGACCCGCAGGCCAGCCTGAGCCGATACCTTGGCTGTTCGCAGGGGAACGAAGGTGCGTCCCTGAAAGAGCTGATTGAGGCTGCCTGCAACGAGGTAGACCCACCCGATGTTGTTATCCATACCGATGAAAAAGTAGATGTCATTCCCGCCAACATTCAACTTTCTGATTTGCAGCGAAGTTTGACAAATACCTTTATGCGTGAATGCGTAATGCAATGGGCGCTGGAACCATTTCAAGGGAAATACGACTATTGTCTGATTGACTGTATGCCGGAACTCGGCAACCTTGTCACCGCCTCTCTTGCAGCCGCAGACAGAGTTTTGATTCCCGTACAGCCGCTGATTCTTGATGTCGAAGGTCTTGCCAGTATCATTGGCACCATCCGTAAAATTCGCAGGAAAATCAATCCTAAACTGGAGATTGACGGTGTCCTGATTACCATGGCAGACCACCGTACCAATATGACACGGGATATGATCAAAGCCATTCACACAAGCTATGGTCCGCACACGCGCATTTATCAGGCAATCGTTCCGCGCTGCACCAGAGTCGGTGAAAGCCTTACTAAATCGGAGAGCGTACTTCGTTATAGTAAGCAATGCCCGGCGAGCACTGCTTACAGAGCATTGGCAAAGGAGGTGGAAAAGGGTGAGAGATCTCGCAAAAAACATCCGACTGCCCTCGATAGATGACTTGTTTTCCACTGAGGAAGAACGGCAGGATGCCAAGTTGGAGAAAATCCAGATCCTGCCGCTGTCTGAGCTGCACCCCTTTGAGGGGCATCCGTTTCAGGTGCGCGATGATGAAGAAATGGACAAGATGGTGGACAGCGTCAAAGAATATGGCGTGATGACGCCCGCCATCGTTCGCCCGCGCCGGGATGGCGGATATGAAATTGTAGCCGGGCATCGCCGCTGCCACGCCAGCCAGCGCGCCGGAGTGGACACCATGCCCTGCATTGTGCGGGATATGGACGATGACACCGCCATTATTTTGATGGTGGATTCCAACTGCCAGCGCGAGCATATTCTGCCGAGCGAAAAGGCAAAGGCGTACCAGATGAAGTTGGAGGCAATCAAAAGAAAAGGCGGCAGACCGTTAAAAATAAATTCTGGCCAACTTGGCCAGAATTTATCGCAGCCATATTCCGTTGAGAAAGTCGCCGATGAAGCTGGAGAAAGTGTAAAGCAAGTTCAGCGTTTTATCCGGCTGAACAAACTCACCCCCGACCTGATGCAGCTTGTGGATGACGGCAGACTCAAAACCACCCCCGCGGTGGAGCTGAGCTACCTGACGCCGGAGGAACAGGAAGAATTTCTCTCTTACATGGAAGAGGAAGGCTGCACACCGTCATTATCCCAAGCGCAGAAGCTGAAAGCTGCCAGCAAGGAAAGTGTTCTGACGAAAGACAAGATTCACGGGATCATGTCTGCCCGTTCCCCCAGCGTAAAGCCGCGCGAACCGCAGCTCACGATTGCCGTATCCAAGGTCGAACGCTATTTCCCGAAGGGCTTTTCCTCCGAACAGATGGAAAGCACCATCCTGAAACTTTTGGAAAACTACTACCGCAAGCGGCAGGATTTCGAACGATGAGGTGGCGGTATGACAAGAGTTTTGATTATAGAACCGGGCTACTGCCCCTATCAGGCTGCCTTTGACAGCCCGCAGGCGGCAATTTCCGAGGTAATCGAGGGCGACAGTTTGCTGCTGAAACCGTTCGGCACATCGAAAATCGGCGTTGTGTGCAGTAAAAACCAAAGCCGGCTGAAATACAACAGACAACTGGAAGATGGTTGCACGATACGCGGGCTGTTTCTGGTTTGTGGACTCAGTGAGTCCAAAATGTTGGGGCTTTCAAAAGAACAGGCGGAGCGCTATAATCGGCTTCTGTTCTTCCCACAGGTGGAGGATATGCTGTCCGGTGATTTGCCGGTTGCCAAGGTCCGCCCGCCGGATGAGCGCTTTGGAAGTAAAATCTCTTTTTGGGAAAGGTTGAGCCGTTAATTATAAAGGAGAATCACCGAGATGAACAAACACGATACGGTCATTGGCTATATCGAATATCTTGACTGCAACGGATGCGTTCGGGAACGCATTCCGTATGTCGATGCAGAGAAATTCAAAACCAGAATTTACGCTTCTTTGTATTGTGGCGAACCCATCATTCCGGTTTTGTTTCCGGAGAATCTGAGCCAGCCTCTTCTCTTTGAAAAGGGCACCATTTTTCCGTGGGGATTGCGAAGAAAGAAGTACGAGCTGCTGCCGTATGAAATCTACCAGACCAACAACCGTGAGATTGCGTTTTTACGGTATGACTACACCAAAGGCCGTATAAATGCTGCATCCTATAAGCTGGTGTACCGCGGGCAGATGGAATGCTGGCAGACGCTGGACAGCCTTTACTGCCTGCACAATCAGGAAAACCGTCCCAACGGCAGGAAGATGCGCTCTTTGTCGGTCAGTGATATTATTGTAACGCATGAGGGCGGTGAGGCACACGCCTACTATGTGGAACCGATTGGTTACAAACAGGTTGATGACTTGCTGCCGGGGCTGGAACAAACCAAGAAACGCAGCGTTGCACGCGAAGAACGATAACAAAATCAGCTCGGCAAAGGAAAATACACCCATAAATGAATTGGATTTTCTTTGTTGGTTTTTCTATCATGAAATCATTCACATTTCGTTTGTTGATTTTTTTATGGTAATTCGATATAATACCTATAGGAGTGATACGATGATACTTCAATATTTTGTTACCGAGGAAGCATCTGGGAAAACAATCCCCATTGAAATCGATCGAGCCACCACCGCCGATCTTGCCACTACGAAATCCTGCTGGCAAAGCGACTGGACGAGCGATTTCATCGGTGATCCCAACCTAGAGAAATACGCAGCGAAAACCGACGAAGGTGAAATTGTCGCCTTGGGTGCATACAAAGAAGATGAAAACGGTATTTCTATTTATATCGTTGATATTGAAGCTCATCCTGAGAGCAACCCTACGATCTCCCAACCCAAAAAGTATCTTGGCATCGGTCGCATGATGATTGCTTTTGGTATTCAACTGTCCATTGATGCCAGCCTTGGCGGTATTGTCACCTTTGCCGCCAAAACCGATGAATTGCTGGAACATTATATAAAGGACTTTGGTGCAATTCCTATTGCACAGCCTATGTCCGGCGGTCCTAAGTTGTTAATGATTGCTGACGAAAGCGCACAGGAGATTTTCAGCACCTATCTTTCATAAAGGAGGAACGCTTATGCAAAAGGATAAAACCGAGCTTGAGGTCACGCGAATGACCAAGGAAAACATTCAGTATCTGAATGTCTTTTTTGCCGTATGCAAACGGTATAAGGTTGATTACTACCACGCCACTGAAAAACAGCGTGCGTTCATCGATGCGGTTGCAGCACACGAATTTTCCATGAAACAAGCGCACGAAAAAGGGCTGAACCGTTCCTCGGTTCCCCCGTTTATGGGCATCAAACGCAGCGAACGCAGTAACAACCGCCCCGCATAAAATTAAATTACTCGAATGGATAAGCTCTGCACAGCCATGTGCAGGGCTTTTTTATTACCGCAAAGGAGATGAAACCGATTGGCGAATTACCAAAATATTTTACGGCAGGCACATCAGGCGATTGCCGATGTAGCAGACAATGCCGACAGCTGGCGGGCGTTTTTGCGCTCAGCCGCGTATACAACGCATTACGCTTTCCCGAATCAGGCGCTTATTTACAGCCAGCGCCCCGGCGCCACCATGCTGGCGGACATCGACACTTGGAACCGTGCTGCCGGGCGCTGGGTCAACCGCGGTGCGCACGGCGTAGCGTCCCTTGGCACCGGTAATATGGCGGGCAATGTGCGGTATCTGTTTGACATCAAGGACACCCACCCTGCCGGCAAAGACTCCAAACCATTGGGCTGGCAAATCACCGATGCCAACCGCTATCCGACCCTGCAAGCCCTGCAGGAAAAGCATAACGCCGAGAGCCTGCCGGAGATCTTCGGCTTGCAGGCAGCCTTGTTTGTGGCACAGCACGGCAAACAGCTGGACGCCGATTTGCAAAATGCCGTGATCGGCAGCACGCTGGAATGGGCAAAGCCGCAGGAGCAAACTGCGATTTTTGCCAACCTCATTACGCAGAGCGCCGTCTATATGGCAGCAGTGCGCTGCGGTTTGGGCGACAGTGCCGTGCCGCAGGACGCCTTTGCGGACATTGACCGCTTTGATACCGAATCGCCGTTTGGCGCTTGGCAATGCCGTCAATCGCGCGGGACGGCAGATGTTTGCCGAAATCGGCGCTGTCGTCAAGAGCATCGACAGTGTTGCAAAGACCCAGCCGAAACAGTATGATGAGAATGTAAGCAAGACGAACCAACAGGAGGTGCAGGATCATGGATATGACGAATCTGAACGGGTATCTGGTGCCCAAGATGGCAATGAAGGAAGCGCACAGACCGCCGGTCGGGAGAATCGGTCTGCAGCGGGAGAAGTTCCTGCAAGAGAACCACTCCCTGCTGTACGACAAGATGCTGCTGGACGGGACGCTGTACAGCGACCTGAAACAGACCGAGCAGCACTATTGGGAGCAGGTGGAGCAGACCATCACGAAGCTGCTGGTCAGCAACCCGGCACCGGACAAGAACAACGACCCGTTGGGCTGGACGGCGCACATGAACAGTCTGCAAGCGCAGGCAGCGGAACTGGCGATGCCCATCGTGACGAGCCTGTAAATACCGAACCCCAAGCAGCGGAGAGCGAGTCATCGCCCTCCGCTGTTTCTGTTTCCGATGCGCAGGACCTGCCGGAAAGCGTGGGGCGCGGCAACCTTGCCGAGGAAACTGCCGCCGCCATCGGTCTGCCCGCACCTGAACAGCAGCAGGAAACCATCCGCCAATTACAGCCCCGCGCAAGCTGGCAGCAGCCCATCAAGGATGACGGCACCCATATCGATGAGCAGGACATTGTCGATGTTCTTGTCATGGGCAGCGGTTTTTGTGAGGGGCGTTTTCGCATACAGGAATTTTTCTCTGCCACAGTATTGCCTACAGTAAAGGAGCAAGCCAACTGGCTGAAAAAAGAATACGGTATCGGCGGGCGCACTTGGGATTTCCGAGATGGCGAAAGAGGATTTCTGGATTATGATGCCAAGGGGCTGAGAATCAAGCGCTATGCATCCGATAACGCCCCGGATTATTTCCGCTTGCTGCCGTGGAACGAGGTTGCCCGCCGTTTGCACCTGCTGGTCCACAACGACCAATATCTGGATGAAAACAACAAGCAGGGATATGAAAAATGGGAAGCGGAACAGCAAGCCAAACGCAACGCCCGTCAAGCCGAGATAGACTATGCGGAGAAAACCATCGCGGACTTTTGTGAACGAGAAGGGCTGGGCGAACCGGATTTTTCGAACCTTACGCACATCGACCTTGCCTATTCCACCACCGGGGACGGTGAACACGAAATTCAGGTGTACGCCAACTTTTTGCGCAATGAGATTGTGTATCTGGTTGACGGCTCTTTTGTGGACAGTGCGCGCTTCGACAACACAAGGGCGCTTGCCAAGGAAGGCATTGAGGACGTTGAGTTTTCGCAGTTTATTGACGATGCGGAAGCAGCGTATGAAGCATATCAGGAACGCTACAAGCCCAAGCCCGTGGAAAAACGCCCGCTGGCGGCCGGGGATACCGTCTATCTGGAAAACGACCACCCCTTTACGGTAGAGGAAATCGGCATCTTCGATGTGCATCTACGCGATGAGGGTTTCCCGCTGATCGGGCGCGCCATCAACCGTGCGGAATTCGCAAGGCTGCTGGCGGCGAACCCTAAAAACAATGCACTGGCGGCACCCGACACGGTGGTTGAGGGGCAGGTCATTGAGGAAACAGACACACCGGAAGAACCGTCAGAAGAACCCGCAGAAGAAACCTCGTCTGGTTTTGGTGAGCAGGTCTTGCAGGCTGCGGAGCTCATTGCCCTCAAGGAAGCCTATTTGCCGAACAACTACATCCCGCCGCAGGACCCTGCACCCCCGCGCACACCGCGCGAAAAGTTTGCCGCCAACATCACCGCGATTCGCACTTTGAAATCCATCGAGAAGCGTATGGCGGACGGCGGTCCCCACGCAAACGGCGAGGAGCAGGAAATTCTTGCGCAATACTCCGGCTGGGGCGGTTTGTCCGACGCCTTTGAGCCCAACAAGGACAGCTGGCACAGCGAATATACCGAGCTAAAAAGCCTGCTGACAGAGGAAGAATACGCCGCTGCCCGCAGCAGCACCCTGACCGCCTTTTACACCCCGCCCGAAGTCATTGACGCAATGTACACCGCCCTGCGCAAAATGGGTGTGGGTGCCGGTACGATTCTGGAACCCAGTATGGGGGTAGGCGCGTTTTTTTGGGCAAAGCCACAGCTATTTGTATGAGCCGACCACCCGCCTTTTCGGCGTGGAGCTGGACAGTCTGACCGGCAGAATTGCCCGCCAGCTGTACCAGAAAGCAAACATCCAAATCACAGGCTTTGAGAAAGCCGACCTGCCCGACAGCTTTTTTGATGTGGTTATCGGCAATGTGCCGTTTGGGGATTACAGCGTGGTTGGACCCTGCACGTATAACCGGCTGCACTTCAAGATCCATCGATTACTTTATATGCCAAATCCATCGACAAACTGCGACACGGGCGGCATCATCGCCTTTATCATCACCAGCGGTACGCTGGACAAAAAGAGCGAGGATGTGCGCAAGTACATCAATGCCCGATGCGACTTT
>ENA-OPYX01000968-OPYX01000968.1-human-gut-metagenome-genome-assembly--contig:-NODE-968-length-16268-cov-4.978316_pt1 | contig 16268 bp, 16 predicted proteins | sample MGYA00242639_ERZ504486 | MGnify/ENA primary metagenome ERZ504486 (study PRJEB26092, sample SAMD00036296) | human gut metagenome | host: Homo sapiens | study: EMG produced TPA metagenomics assembly of... | reverse complement strand
CATCCATATCATCATCTTCTTCGTCATCTCCATCAGCACTGCTATAATAAAGTCCCACCGGACCAATATGCCAGTTTCCATACCGGAGTTCTCCATTCTTTGCCATACGCCATACAGAAGCCCCCATCGCAGTACTGACACCGCAGAAGATCAGTCCTGCACCAAGCAATGACACTGCAATGATTTAACATAATTTTTGTTAAATTTTTTTCATGCTGCCACCCCACTTTCTTTCTTCTTTTCAAACGGTTTTTTTACACAAACCGATGATTCCCCTGACTGCCCATGGAAGGAATACGCCAGACACCCACACGACCAGAAGTACTGCAAGGATTCCAAGTCCCAATACCAAAAGTCCTGCTCCGGTCAGTCCAAGCCCGACAGCCACTCCACCGGTAAATAAAGTGCTGAATCCAAAACCAATCAAAAGGAAACCTGCAAACACAAGTGATGCCATCACTGCAACCACTGCAACCGCAATGCCAAACAATATCGCAACAACCGCAAGAAGAAGTGATGCCACGACTAAAAGCAATGTCAGCCAGAGTGGTGATGTAAGAACCACCAATACGATTGCCGCTGCACTCCATCCACCTTTCTTTTCTTTTGGAGCCTCTTCGCTTTTCACAAACATATCATCATCGTTCTTATTCCACTCCGGATTTTGATCTGCCGGCATGCCATAAGATCCATTCTCTTTTCCATGCCAAGATTTTTTTGATGCTCTGGGCAACCTTCTCCGGTGATTCAAGCTCCGCTATGACGGATTCCTCATTTTCCTCGCCCGCATCTTCAAAATAACTGCGGTAAAACGCAAGCGCATCCGCTTTTTCTTCTTCTGATATTCCATCCAGAAGCTGTTCTAACTGTTTTAAAAATTCTTCTCTTTTCATAACCTCTAAAGCTCCTCTCCTGAAAATAATGCTGATATTTTCATGGAATAATCTTCCCATTCTCTCCGGTATTCAACTAACTTATCCTGCCCCGGTTCCGTGATCTTATAATAACGCCTGTTCCTGCCTCCGCACTCTCTGTCATATACCTCAAGGCATCCGTCTTTCTGCAGTCTCCTGAGCACCGGATACAAAGTGGACTCTGATACATCAATGGCTTTTCGTACATCCTGTGTGATCTTATAGCCATAGGTGCCTTCCTCCTCTTTCGACACAACAGCTAACACGATCGCGTCTAAGAGAGCGGCTCCTGTATTAAATACCATACGCTCATCTCCTTTTCTTTATAATATTCTATCTGTTTTAATATTATTTTCTTATTAATACTATATTTCGTATAATATAATTTGTCAACATTTATTTTATGGAAAATATTATTAAGGAATTCTAAAGATTACAAGATATTGAGATTTCATTGAATTTATATGAAACAAATAAAGCAATAAAAATACCGGCCTCCAATCGTTAGATTTTTAGGTCTAAACTTTTGGGGTCGGTACACTTTTCGATATCATATCTCTTTTTTCATATACAAAAAATTATAACTGCCTTACTATTTCGCACCAAACAGATACACGCCGCGCTCTGTCACACGGATCTCCGGTATTACCGTAAGTGCCATAAAGGAAAGCGTGATAAATGGATCGATGTCCTCGGAAATGCCAAGTTTCTTTGCTTCCTCCAACATGTCCGCCACTTTTTCCGTGATCTCATCACAGGATTTTTCGCTCATCAGACCGCAGATTGGAAGCGGAAGCACATCCACGACTTTTCCACCGGAAGCGATAACATATCCGCCCTGATTTTCTTCCACACCTTTGATTGCTGCAAGGATATCCTCATCATTATCGCCCGCAACGATCAGGTTATGGGAATCATGTGCAACGGAAGTCGCCACTGCGCCGCCTTTGACGCCAAACCCTTTCAGCGGCGCAACACCGATCTCCCCTGTCTTTCCATGACGCTCTACCACGCAGATCTTGTTGTATACACCATCCGGTTTGAAATATCCGTTTTCTGCCGGCACTTCCTCCACCAGATGCGTGGTCACGATCTGGTGCGGGTTCATCTGTATCACATCCGTTTTTCCATCACAGGAAAGCCTGATTTTCTCTTTGGTGACCTCTCCCACATGAACGGTATGAAGCAGCTCATCCGGAACCGGAACGGAATAATCTTTCGCATAATCTTCCTCTGTCAGAATACGTCCGTCCTTCATGACATCAAGCGGTCTGACCTGCTCTAAATCATCTAAAAATACGATGTCTGCACGGTAACCCGCACCGATCGCGCCATAATTTTTCAATCCATAAAACTCTGCCGCCTGATAACTTCCCATCTTATAGGCTTTTGCAACCGGCACGCCAAGTGCAATCGCCTTGCGGATGCAGGTACTGATATGTCCCTCTTTGCGGATCTCCTCCACATGCTTGTCATCCGTACAGAAAGCACAGCGGTCTAAGCATACACCTGCATCTAACATTGTTTTGATCAGTGTCTCTAAATTCTTTGCACCACTTCCCTCGCGCACATAGATATGCAGTCCGGCACGGAGTTTATCGAGCACTTCCTCAGCGGTAGAACACTCATGATCGTTTTCCACACCGGCAAGACGGTATGCCTGCACTTCTTTTCCTCGGATTCCAGGCGCATGCCCATCAATATGTTTCTTGGCAAACAGCTCTAACTTGTCTGCCATTCTCTTTTCACCCTCACAGCACTCCATAAAACGCATGGTCTCACCGAGTCCAAGTACTCTTGCATTATCCACATATTTCATCATGTCAGAGGCAAGAAATTCACCACAGCCGTTTGTCTCCACATCCGTTGCAGGAACTGCGGAAGGCACCATAAAAAATACGTTTACCAGAAGTTTTGCAGCACATTTTAAGAAATAGTCCATTCCTTTTGTTCCGCTGACATTCACGATCTCGTGCGGATCGGCAATGATCGTCGTTGTTCCCGCCTTCGCAAGGACTTTGGCAAGTTCTCCCGGTGCTGCCATACAGGATTCAATATGCATATGCGCATCGATAAAGCCCGGCACCAGATATTTCCCGGTACAGTCGATTTCTTCTTTTCCCTCGTATTCACCTACGCCTACGATCGTGTCCCCGCAGATCGCAACATCCGCTTTTAACACTTCCTCCGTAAAGACATTCAGCACATTTCCGTTTTTCAATACGAGATCTGCTTTTTCACGTCCATTTGCACAATCTAACTTTCTTTTTCTCTCTAACATACGCTTCCTCTTTTCGTTATATATTTATTATGAAAATAACTTTTTAAAGAAATCTCCCACAGAAGAAATGATCGATTTAAAAAATCCACCGACAGCCGCTGCTATACCGCTATTTGAACTTCCATCTCCGTTTTTAAACGAATTGTACAAAGACTCCGCATAATCCACAAGTCCGTTTAAATCAATTCCGAGTGAATTGATCTTCTTGATCAGATCTATGATCTGCTGACGCTCATCATCCGATAACGTCACACCATATTTTTCACACGCCTCATCGATTGCACCGTTGATCCCGGCATCATCCGTCAGGTCATCTTTTGCAATCAGAGCCTTGATATACGCAATAAACTCTTCCACTTCTGCGTCGGAGACACCTTTTAAGGAATCTTCTAACTGACCGGTCAGCACAAGTTCATTGAGTGCCGTATCAACTACCGAATCACTGATCTCTTTTCCTGTCATCTCCTGATATGCTTTTAATACGCCTACTAAAGCCGCCGTTCCGGAAATTGGAGTTGGTCCTGCTACAATAATATCTGCATCTGTTACCCCTGCAGTAGTCAGCGCATTTTTATACATACCAACGGTACAATAATTAATATTTGTTGTGGAAATGTTTAATCCGCTTCCCTTATCCCTCTGTACGATCACAACAGAAGAAAGCGATCTTGTTCCAATCTGCGAGGATGAAATATAGGAATCTAAATACTGGTGTTCCTCTGCATTTGTCACATAGACCACATCATAATTTGACAGATTTGCCGCATCAATGCCCATAATAGAAAGAATCGTCGCTCTTTGAGAATCATTAAGATCTGCTCCAAGCGCAAGGTACGGTTTATCACTTGCCTTGATTGTGACATTATCGCTGTCCTCGTTTTGCACAATCGTTCCGCTGATATCCTGTGACGCCTGGTCTGATGTCGCATTTCCATCCTGCTGTGGCGTCTGATCCGACGATATATTTCCATCCTGCTGTGCATCAGAATTGTTTGTCTGAGCCGAATCATCCAAATACTGAATGGAACCTTCCAGATCGTCACTATCTGCATTCTGCGCAGAATCCTCTGCCGAAGTTTCTGCTGCATTCTGCACATCATCTGTCTGATCTGCCGTCGCTGCAACTGCCCCTGCCTGTGCTGCCTGCACACCCACACCGGAGGAAACAGGCATCGCTGCTGCAAGTATCACACATAATATTTTAACTACTTTTTTGTTTCTCATAATAATCCTCACTAACACTGTCCATCCCTGCTTTATATTTTATGCAGGTAAATCTATCTTATATTTTATATCTGCGCAATTCTGACACTCATCCATGCACAGATATCCGCATAAACCTGATCGCGGTCTGTCTCATTTAATATCTCATGACGGTCTGTCTCATACAAACGGTAGGTCAGATCATCCACACCCGCATCTTTGTACATATGATAAACTTTTTTTACCCCTTCACCGAGGTCACCAACCGGGTCATCTGCCCCGGAAACCATGAAAACCGGCAGATCTTTCGGCACTTTTTTTATATTATCCATCTGATTGTCAAAATATACCGCTTCCATCAGCCCATAGTACCCGTTTAATGTAAACAGAAACGTGCAGCGTGGATCACTGTAATATTTTTTGACATGCTCCACATCCTTTGTCAGCCAGCTGTTGGTATAATCTTTTCCATAAAGGTCAAATTTGTGGTATGGCTTGCTGTAGGAAAGTTTCTGCACCAGTTTACTTCTGTAATTCCAGCCACGGAAAAAGGCTAAAAATTTACACAGCGACATACCAAATTTCATGGTGCCATCCGGCACACACCCAGTTCCCATAATGACCGCTCCACTTAAATTTTCACCATGCAGACACAGATATTTTCGCAGCATATAAGAACCCATGCTGTGTCCCATCATAAAATACGGTATCCCCGGATTCTCTCCCTGAACTGTTGTTCGCAGGCTATGCATATCCGCAACAAGCGTATCACTCGGATTTTCTGCAAAATATCCCCACTCTGTTTCATCTTTTACCGAAGCGCCATGCCCTAAATGATCGTGGCCAACAACCATAAATCCGCGCTCTGTCAGGTACTCTGCGAACTCATGATATCTTTCAATATATTCGATCATGCCGTGCGTGATCTGTAAAATTGCCTTATACTTTCCATCCTCCGGCATCCATTTTACCGCATGGATCTTTGTCGTTCCATTCGCAGATAAATACGTCATCTGTTCTTCTTTTGCCATATAAGTTCTTCCCTCATTTCTATACTGCTCTTTACTATGCCGCTGACTGTTTTGCATGCAGATATTTCATTACAGATTACTTACTCCATATCCAAAAGTGCTTTACATCCATTATAGATCTTTTCCAATTCATCCTCAGCAGATTTTTTTGCATTGATTTCTTCACGCAGTGCTGTAACCTGCACTTTTGCCTCATCCCCGAGTTTTAAGAAATCCTCCCCGGCCTGTTTTATAAAATCCGCAGCCGATACTGCGTTGCCGGACATGTGCTCCCTTAAAGAAGTCTGTCCATTTTCATATATGGAAAGTTTCTGTGCACTGTCACTGTACAGTTTCATTACCATCGATGTAATACCCGCTTGCATTTCATTGATCTGTGCAGTCTGTTCTTTGATTTCTTTTTGCGCCTCTTCCATCGCGTCGATCTGTTCTGATAATGCCTTTAGTCTTTCTTCATACCGCTGTGCCACATTTTTGATCTCCTCCGCAGCATGAAGGAATTTTTCTCCGTTCTCTCCCATTCTTGCTGCTTCGATTGCCGCATTCAATGCAAGCACTCCCATATTTTTTGCATCATCTTCCAGTTCAGCTGTCACATTTCCAAGACCATCCTGCTCTTTCGAAGCACGGTAAAGACTTTCTTCTAACTGTGCACACGGTTCTTTTAACGCCTTGTGCTGTTCAAAAACTTCTTTGATCTTTTCATTCTGCTCTGCCACCTGTCCAATAAAAATGGAATGATTTGCCTCAAAAGATTCCACAGCATTATGTACTTCAACGAATGTACTGTACAGTTCTTTTCCTGTTCTGCAGCTCTCTTCTGCCAGTTCACCCACACATTCTAACTTTTCCTCAAGAATTTCTATATTTTCTTCCATCTGGACACGGGATGCTGTCATCTGCACAGAATCTTCTTTTAATTCATCACTGTATTCTGCAATCTGTTTCTTAATCGTATAGAGTTCGTCCTGCAGTGCCTTCTCTTTCTTTCCACCAAACATATATGTCCTCCATTTACTGATAATTCTTTATCACAATCTGTATGCTTTCATTTCCCTGATACCTGTTTATCTCGGGATAATATACCACAGACATCCGGATTCCATTTGTCCTGCCAAGGAATGCCTGCTGCACTTCATTTTCCCCATATTTTCTTCCATAATATTCCCGGAATTCCTCCACATCTCCAAAATAAACAGCAGATATGGATTTTCCACGTTCAGTCTTAAGTGTCAGTTTTAATACATTCTGATTTTTCCCGACTACAACCGCACGATCGATTCCAAGATTCTTATCCGCAAACTGAGGTTTTACATTTGCTTTCCCGAATGGTTCTAACAACAACAGTTCATTTACCAGCGGAATGTCCGGATAATCGACGGGCATGGGAATATCTATTTTTATCTTAGGAATAAAATCTTCTTCTGTCAAGCCACAGCAGGCATTTATTTTCTCCCTGAAAATCTCTACATTTGCTTCCGGCAGGGAAAGTCCTGCTGCCATCGGATGACCGCCAAATTTTGTAAATAATTCCTGACATTTGCACAGTTCCTCATACATCGAATATGCCTCGATTGAGCGCCCGGAGCCTTTAACCCCATCCTCACTCTTTGTCAGCACAAAAGTCGGTTTATGACACGCCTCCCGGATTCTTCCTGCAATGATTCCTGCAAGACTTTCATGCACATCCGGCAGATAGACAACCAGGACTTTTTCACCCGTATTTCCCTCTTCCACCTGCTGCATGGCAAGTTCTACGCCCTCTGCAGTCATGTCTTTTCGCTGCGCATTCAGATCGACCAGTTCCGCTGCGATCTCCGATGCTTTTTTTACGTCCTCCTGCAGGAAAAGATTTAAGGCAATTTTCGCTGTCTCTAATCGTCCGCTTGCATTGATGCATGGTCCTAACACAAATCCGAAATGATAGGAACTGATCTGTTCCGGCTCTAATTTATTCTGTAAAATCAATGCGCGCATCCCCGGATTCATGGTCGTATGGATCCGCTTTAATCCTTCCCTTACCAGGATTCTGTTCTCATCCGTCAGATCCATCACATCCCCGACCGTCGCAAATGCCACATTTTCCAAAAAAATCGTAGGACTCCTCCACCGCAATGTCACATTTTTCATAGAGGATCTGTATCACTTTCCAGGCAACTGCAGCACCGCAGAGATTTTTATACGGATATGTACACTCCATCTGCTTTGGATTTACAATGGCATCCGCCTCACTTCTTTTATAATGGCGTTCTCCCCTCTCCTCCGTATATGGTATTTCATGATGGTCTGTGACAAGAACTGTCATTCCAAGACTTTTAGCGTGCGCGATCTCGCCTATCGCTGCAATTCCATTATCACAGGTAATGATCGTATCAATTCCCGCCTCATCTGCCTGCTCAATCAGATGATCGTTGATTCCGTAACCATCTTTCATCCGGTCCGGTATCTGAAAATCCACACTGCCACCGCAGCGTGTGATTCCTTTGTACAGAATATAAGTCGACATTACTCCATCAATATCGTAGTCGCCTATGACCCTGATCTTTTTCTGTTCACTGATCTTCTGCACCAATATATCCGTCAACCGGTCCGAATCCAAAAGTAAATGAGGATCGTAAAGTTCCCCAATTCCGCCTTTTAAGTATCTTGCGATTGCCTCATCCCCCATAACCTCACGATTCCGGATCAGCCTTGCCGTAACCGGACTTATCCCAAAACGTTTTGCAATTCCTGCAAAATCAGCGCCTTTATTTATTACAAACCATTTTTCCATATATTACCTCAAGCAATGTCAGCCCGCATGCCGGTGCCGTGTATCCTGCTCTTTCCCTGTTTTTTGCCTCTAAGATCTCTGACACATCCTCCGGAGTTCTTCTTCCATCTCCGATCTCGATCAGTGTACCGGTTAAAATGCGCACCATATTCTGTAAAAATCCATTTCCGGTATAATAGATCTGTATCTCTCCCGGCAGTTCTTTGATCTGTATCCGGGAGATCGTCCGAACCGTGGATTTTTTCATTTTTTTATTGCCGCAGAATGATTTAAAATCATGTGTTCCACACAGGTACTCTGCCGCTTTTCTCATGCGGTTTACATCAAGCGGTTCCGTATAATCATAAACATATCTGCGCTCGAATACCTCCGGTATTTTTCCTGTATGGATCCGGTAAAGATAGGTCTTTTCCACTGCCTGATATCTGCTGTGGAAACGCTCATCCACTCTCTTTACTTCACAGACTGCAATATCTTCCGGAAGGTACTGATTCAGATAAAATAAAATTTTATCCTCATCCCATTCCTCTCTCAGATGAAAATTAGCCGTCTGTCCTTTTGCATGCACGCCTGCATCTGTTCTGCCGGAACCGGTAACCTCCACCTGGTATCCTGCCATTTTGCTCAAAACATCCTGTAACTTTCCCTGTATCGTAAGTTCCGCCGGAAGCACCTGCCACCCGCGGTAACGTGTTCCGTCATATTGTAAGATCATTTTATAATTTGCCATATATCTCTGTTACCTTATATCTGATTTTCGGAAAAAATAATGCCACAGATAGTTTTCCTGTGGCAGTACATCAATTATAATTATTATACCTCTGTTTTCGTTAATTGACAAATCATAAACCACATTTTTCCTTCCATTATTTTATAATTCACACAAACAATTTAAACACACCTTTTGACAGACTGCATCATATAATAGAATGAATGAATCTACGAGGTTTTTCATGTCAGATATTGCCTATACACAAAATAATACCGATCAAGGTGAGTTAAAGATCCACGTAACGGCAAGAGGAAGTAACCGTCCGATCACAAACGCCCGTGTAGCGATCTCCTATTCCGGTGATCCGGACAGTATCGTTGAGGAGGTGAATACAGATGCATCCGGTATGTCCGAACAAATTACGCTTCCTGCGCCTCCGCTTGAATTCTCAATGGAGCCAGGCGAAGAGCAGCCGTTCTCGCAATATAGTATTCAGGTCGATGCTGAAGGATTCCGCCCGTTTACTGTGTCGGGAATTGAACTGTTTTCGAAGCAGCTGTCGCTTCAGGAAGTACGAATGGATGAGGTGGATGCACCGGGGAACCCGGTAGACACGATCGTGATCCCGGTCAATACCCTCTGGGGCGATTTTCCACCGAAAATCGCAGAGTCTGAGATCAAGCCGATCTCCGAGACCGGGGAGATCGTCCTAAGCAGAGTCGTGGTGCCGGAATATGTCGTGGTACATGACGGTCCGCCAAACGATACGACTGCGCGCGATTATTATGTGCGATACAAGGATTACATCAAAAATGTAGCGTCCAGCGAAATCTATTCCACCTGGCCGGATGCGACGCTGCGCGCAAATATCCTTGCAATCATGTCATTTACATTAAACCGGGTGTACACGGAGTGGTACCGGAACAAAGGCTACAGTTTCACGATCACCTCCTCCACCGCCTACGACCAGAAATTTACCTACGGCAGGAACATTTTCCAGAGCATCTCCGACATCGTGGATGAAATGTTCCAGAACTTTTTATCCCGGCCAAACGTCAGCCAGCCAATCTTAACGCAGTACTGCGATGGGGAACGTGTGACCTGCAGCAACTGGCTGAGTCAGTGGGGCAGCAAATACCTGGGTGACCAGAACTATGAGGCAATCGAAATTCTGCGCTACTATTATGGAAACAACATGTACATCAACACGGCAGAAGAAGTATCCGGCATCCCGGCTTCCTGGCCGAGAGTCGACCTTACGATCGGTTCGACCGGCGAAAAAGTGCGTCAGATCCAGGAGGAACTTGCACGGATTTCAAGATCCTATCCGGCGATTCCGACAGTTACACCGGACGGAATCTACGGACCTGCCACAAGAGAGGCTGTCGAGGTCTTCCAGCGTGTCTTCGGTCTGCCGGTCACCGGCGTCATTGACTACCGTACCTGGTATAAAATTTCTGAAATTTATGTGGCAGTGTCGCGCATCGCGGAACTGGTCTAAATGCAAATGGGGGCAGTCACACCAAATACTTTGTGCGGCTTCCCCCAATCTTTTTTTATGCTCAGATACGCGGTCTTTTTCCCCTTTCCGGACACTTTTCCACATATCTTTTTATTTTGCTTCTCTTATTCCACCGTCACTACCTTCGCCAAGTTTCTTGGCTTATCCACGTCAAATCCCTTGTCGGAAGAAACATAATAAGCAAGTAACTGCAGTGCCACGGATGCCGGCATTACCATAAATTCATCCTGCATATCCGGCAGATGGAAGGTATCATATGCACGGTCGATATCTTTTGCAAGACTTTCCTTGATAAAGAGCACGATGTCCGCACCTCTTGATCGTACCTCCTTGATATTTGACAGCTCTTTTGACATTAATTTTTCCTGTGTCACTGCTGCAACGACCGGCGTATCCTGCGTGATGAGTGCGATCGGTCCGTGTTTTAATTCGCCGGACGCATACGCCTCAGAATGAATGTAGGATACCTCCTTTAACTTCAGAGAACCCTCTAACAAAATAGAGTAATCAAGTCCACGGCCGATCATAAACAGATCTTTCGCCTCTAACACCTTGTTGGCAAGTTTATGGATCTCCTGCCGTCCCTCTAACACTTTTTTCATGACATCCGGCGTGCGCTGCAGCTCACGGATAAAACTCTGTGTCTCTTCCTGTGAAAAGACACCGCGAAGCTGTGCCATTTTTGCCACGATCAGATAAAATACAGCAAGCTGTGTCGTGTATGCCTTGGTACTTGCAACGGCGATCTCCGGTCCTGCGTTGGTATAGAGCACATAATCACTCTCACGCGCAATGGAAGATCCTTTTACGTTGATGATGGATAAACATTTCGCTCCACGTTTTTTTGCATACTTGACTGCCTCTAAGGTATCGATCGTCTCACCGGACTGTGAAACTGCGATGACTAATGATTTCTCATCGATGACCGGATCCGAATACATAAACTCGGATGCCATATCGACATCGATGTGCATATGAAGAATCGACTTTATCAGTGCCTGTGCCACAAGACCGGCATGCATTGCAGTTCCACATGCGATAATGTTGACACGCTCACACTGTGTAAAGATCTCATCCGGCACACCGTCTGCCGTAAAGTCCGGCATTCCACTTGTGATGCGGTTTGTGATTGTACGCTCGATCGCATCCGGCTGTTCCATGATCTCTTTTTCCATATAAAACGGATAACCGTTCTTTCCGGCATTATTAAGTTCCCAGTCTACTTCAAGATAGTCCGGCTCCACCTGATTGCCATTGAAATCTTTTAAGACAATGGCATCTTTTGCCAGTTTTAAAATATGATACTCCGGAACAACAAAATAGCGGTTGGTAAAACGGCAGAGTGCTGTCAGGTCAGATGCAAGCATAGCCCCCTCTTTGCAAAGTGTTGCGACGATCGGGCTGACATTTCTGACAGAGTATATCTCGCCCTGATGATCTTCGAATAAGATCACTAATGCAAATGTTCCTTTTAATTTGGAAACTGTCTTTTTGATGGCTTCATCCGGATCACCGGTATAAAACTTATTTAAAAGTGCAGCCACAACCTCACTGTCTGTCTCTGATTTTAAAACACTTTCCAGTTCATAGTCGGCGATCAGCTCTCTGTAATTTTCAATGATGCCATTGTGTACCAGAGTCACTTTTCCAACCTGGTGCGGATGTGCGTTTGTATCATTGACACCGCCGTGTGTTGCCCATCTGGTATGACCAATTCCACACTCTGTGATCAGTTTTTCTGACTCACAAATGGCTCTTAAATCTTTTACTCTTCCCGCACATTTATAAACTTTCGTCTGTTTCAGGCCAGTATCTGCCAAAGCAATTCCCGCACTGTCATATCCGCGGTACTCAAGAAGCTCTAACGCATCAAGTAACACTCCTTTTACATCTTCACTACCTGTATAACCAATAATTCCACACATAAATTTTCCTCTTTTCTATCTATCAACTGTTTCCGGCACAATCCCACCGGTACACTCATTTTTCCTGACCAGTTCCACTGTCAGAAGATCCTCTTCTGACAGCAAAAATATTTTTCAGGTTATCTTCTCCCTTATACCGTATTTGTTTTGCAGTCACCTGCATATTTGCCGGTATATCTCGCACCGGGAGTGTACGGAAGAGCATCCGCCGAATCTTCGATCACTCTCCTCCTCGTTAACCTGCTGATTGAAACACAGGTAATTCCTGAACATATCACAATGTCTGTTCACAGAACCTTCCTATGCATTTTCCACAGGTGCATGGCGCTAATAAGGAGACAACAGACTGCATATCCTTCCGGCAGATCTGCTGTCACATTTATGTGTCCGGTATACGGGCGCAAAGACCGCGTATCTGAACATAAAAATAATATACTTTTTATTCAATTTTCAAGGTTCAACATGCTTTACTATACTATGATATGAAAAAAAAGTCCAGTGTTTCCCATCAAAGATGGCCGTTCAGACATTTTTTATTCATGCATCGATTTCCAGACTGATTCCCCATTTGGAATATACTGGCAGAATGCATCCACCATAATACTGCGGAACGGGCGGACCGCCTCTTCGAGTCCGAATGCTGCCGGGTAATCTTTCGTCACAAGATCAATGTCCTGTGCGATCTTTTCTGCAACTGCTGCATCTTTGATCGGCACGATACCAAACAATGTGGAGCAGTACGCCCTGCTTCCGGTACAGGATGCCAGATAGGTATATGCAAAATTTTTCCACTCTTCCTCAAGTATATATCCACAAACATCTTCCACATCAGCATCCTTTTCCACATTTTGTTTCTCATCTGTCCGGATACCGAGCTGCATAAGATATCCACAAAGTTCTTTTTTCTGTCTTTTTTTCTGAAAAAAGGATACACCACCTGCACTGGCTGCCTGTATCATCATCCATGCGCGCAGAAAAAGATCCGCACGTTTTTCTGCCGGATGATCTCCAAAGCGCTTTCTTAAAATCAAAAGGCGTTTTTCATCCAATGCCGGATCTAACTTCTGTTCAATTGCAAGCTGCAGAATACGTTCACGTTCATTAATATCCTCAATCTCATAATAATGGGCGGGCCATTCCGAAAGATAGTCCACGTTTTCATTATTCAAAAGCATTTACTCTGTATCTCCTTCCATATACGAATCCACATCATCACAGGTCACTCTCGCATAAGGCAGACGGATATATTTTCCATCGATCAGATTCAGATCCGACAGATCACTTCCGGTGGAAAGCTCATATGCAAGATTTAACATTGCATCTGCCTGGCCTTCTTTATCATTATAGACCGTTCCGATCATCTCTTTATTCTTGACCGCCTCTAATCCTACATCAGTCCCATCGATTCCAATGACCGCCGGCCATTCATCCTTTGTAAGACCGGACGCTTTGAGTGCATCAATCGCACCTAGCGCCATATCATCATTATTGGCAATGACCAGTTCAATGCTGTCACCAAACTGTGACATAAGCTGTGCCATTTTCGTCTGCGCCTGTGCACGATTCCAGTTTGCGATCGCATATCCCAGCTTTTCTACTTCCACTCCACTGTCGATCATTGTGCTGACCGAATATTCCGTGCGGACGATAGCATCCTGATGACCGGCTTCGCCCTCCAACACCACATACTGAAAAATCCCGTCTCCGTTTTTATCCAGTGACTGATCGGTCAGAAATGCTTCCGCTGCAAGCTCTCCCTGCATGATACCGGACTCAAATGCCTGCGCTCCGACATAATAAAGCCTCGTCCAGCGCTCTAAATCTTCCTCCACCAGTTCGCGATTGAAAAAAATAACCGGAATATTGTTTTTTTCCGCAAGATCAATGATTGCGGTAGGATCCGTCCTGTCCACCAGATTGACACAGATCACATCGCATCCCTCCGTGATCATGTTTTCAACCTGACTGTTCTGCGTCGACTGGCTTGCCGATGCATTGTAAGTGTCGATATTGATCGCAACACCCGTCTCTTCTTCTTTTTTTGTCGCATAATCATTAAAATCTTTCATCATTTCTGATACAAATGTATCATACTGATCATAAACAGATATGCCGATCTTAATGCTCTTTTTGGCATCTTCCCTGCCGCCGCAGCCGCCAATTACCACACTCATGACTAAAATTCCACCAAAAGCCACGGTCATTTTTTTACTTTTTTTCCATTTCTTCAAGACTTGTTCCCCCATCAACATGTGCCGGACTTTTTCTGCTCCACACATTTACATCTACCCCCCATTTGTATATCACTGCACGATAGGAAATAAAATTTTCTGATTTTCCTCGTCATACAGATTATCTTTTGTGATCGTAAGAAACCCGACTTTTTCTGTTTTTGCCGAAGATAACGGCTCGCGCAGCTGACCCGCGATCGCTGCCGCACTTAAATATCCGATATTGAACTCATTCGGTACGACCAACGCTCCTATCACACCCTTATCCAGATAATACACATTTTTTTTACTGAGCAGCCAATTCCCATACAGTCCAAACTTCTGTCTGTTCCTGCGCCTGCAGATAATCAACAGCCTGTTCCGTTCTGTCATTATCTAATGATACCACGATGTCTACCCTCTTTTTCTCAAGGCACCATTCAAATGTATTATTTACATTGTCTTCATCAGACAGATTCCATAAATGGATGCCCCGGCAGACTCTATTTTGTCCATAAACCTTTCAGGCACTGTTGATCCAGCAGTCTGTTTTAAGTTTCCGGCAAGAATTCCTATACGGGTATCTTTAAGTTTTTCCCCATAATCCGTAATAACAGCTTCGGCAACTGCCTCCCCCATCTCATAAGACTGCGGCAGAATTGCTGCATACATTCCCTCAGCTTCCACATCCGTTTCCACCAGAATCATCTTATCAGAACCGATTTCCACAGCAGAATCATCCGTATAATTGCTGCTGTCACACATTTCAACGATCACGCCCTTTGCTCCATTATCGATCTCCCTGTGAATGATCTGGTACTCTTCCTCAATACCGGAAAATGCGCCTGTTGAAACCACATTTAAACGGATATGATAATCTTCCGCTCCTCGTTCAAGTCCTTCCCGAAAAGATGTAAATCTGTCACTGCTGCTGTTTTCTACGATCACGGATACCGGATACCATTCCTCATCCTTGCTGCCATCAAGCATCCCATATGTCGCAAACGCAATAAATGCAATGATCACTAAAATCAATGCCATTAAATAGATCAAATTATTTTTTTCCGGTCCGCTTCATAGTTGTTTTCTCCCTGACTCTAACCGTTCCTGCTCCTCCGGCGTATAGACGATATACGGCAAATGGATTCTGACTGTGGTTCCCTCATCCGGCTCGCTTTCTATTTCCAGACCATATTCCTCACCGAAACGCAGCCTGATCCGGTTATGTACATTCAAAAGTCCCACGCCAGATCCACGTTTGTGCACACGGTTATTTTCCTTCAAAAGCTGTTCCACTTCATCTTCCGGTATTCCAAGTCCGTTATCTCTGACCTCAATATAGATATCATCTTCCCTGCGATATCCATTGACATCAATTTCTCCGTCTCCATCCATACATTCCACGCCATAATAAATCGCATTTTCAAGCAGCGGCTGCACCACCAGTTTTACCGTACAGCACTGCAGGATCTCCGGATCTATATCAAACCGTACCTCAAAAATAGTTTTTATAGCGTACTTTCTGGATATTCATATAGTTTCTGGCATGTTTCAGCTCATCTTCCACACTGATGACTGATTTTTCCCCTGCTTAAACTGATACGGAAAAGACTCGCTAACTGTGTGATCATAAATACCGCATCCTCATACCGTTCTCCCTCGATCATCCAGACGATCGAGTCAAGTGTATTATACAA
>ENA-OPYX01000966-OPYX01000966.1-human-gut-metagenome-genome-assembly--contig:-NODE-966-length-16284-cov-3.687690_pt1 | contig 16284 bp, 15 predicted proteins | sample MGYA00242639_ERZ504486 | MGnify/ENA primary metagenome ERZ504486 (study PRJEB26092, sample SAMD00036296) | human gut metagenome | host: Homo sapiens | study: EMG produced TPA metagenomics assembly of... | reverse complement strand
ATGTTGCAACGCACAGATAAAACAGCGGTTCTGAGAAGAATCCGAAACTGCCGCCTTTTTTCTCTTTTTCCACCCGGTCATTTTCCATTGGGATCATTGCGTATAAAATCCAGCTTAAAATTCCCATCGCAAGCATAAAATAACACGCTGTGATCCAGCCGGATTCCCCTGTTGCCGTAAACAGTGTCAGAAGAATCGGGAATAAAAATGCCCCGACAGAGAACATCGCATGCAGTCCATTGATCGTCCATGCTTTTCCCGGTGCTAAACTGTTGATTGCCGTGTTACAGAAATTACTCGTTGCTCCTCTCGCAACACCTGTCAGGAAAAATGCCATTGCAATGCACCAGTTGTGATTTCCGAAAATGATCAGCACATACGAAAGTGCAAAAAACAGATTAAAAAACAAAATACTCTTTTTTCTTCCAATCGCGACCGGCAGCAATCCTGCGGTAAAACTAGAAAACAGATTTCCCACAGAATGCAGACTTACGATCAATCCGCAAAATGCATAATCTAGTCCTCTTGCATCCCTGATAAAAAGGAAGCAGGGATCCAATCGAAAGTGCCAGCATTCCATTCAGCAAAAAAAACACTGTAGTTGCATAAAAACTGTTTCTTTTTATTTTATCCTGTAAAAAAATCCATCTGTTTCTCCTCACTCATTATTTTCTTCGATAATCTGTTCGATCACGTCCATGTAGTCCGCGCAATACTTTTCATACACGCCCATGACCGCCTCCTGAAAACGCTTTTTTTCTGCCGCAGAAAGTTCTACCACTTCCACACCCTGTTTCAAAGCGATCTCCTTAGAATCCGCCTCACGTTCTTTCCACAACTTTCTCTCATACAGCGCAGATTCTTTTGCGCACTCTAAGATCATCTGACGGTCATCTTCCGAAAGCTTGTTCCATGTATGTTTCGAACAGATCTGCATCTCCGGTACCCGGTTGTGTTCATCAACTGTATAATATTTCGCCACCTCATAATGATTCATCGCCTCATAAGAAGGCCAGTTATTCTCCGCCCCGTCCACCGTTCCGCGCTCTAATGTGGAATAAACATCCGCATAGGGAATCGGCAGTGCCGTCGCGCCAAGTGCCTCCACCATATCGACCATCACCTCCGATTCCTGCACACGGATACGCATACCTGCCATATCCTCAAGACAGGTGATCGGCTTTTTAGAATTATAAAAATTTCTTGCTCCCGCATCATACCAGGAAAGGCCAATCAGTTCGCTTTTACTTACTTTCTCCAAAAAGTCACTACCGATCCTGCCATCTAACACTTTCCACATATGATCCGAATCAGAATACAGATATGGCATCTGCAAAACATTTAATTCCGGTATGTACTCTGCTAACTGCGACAGGGAAACCCTTGCAAAATCAATGCCTCCATACTGCATCTGTGCGATCACACCGCTCTCTGCACCAAGTTCCCCCTCTGCCTGAACTAAAATCTTTATTCTTCCGCTGCTCTCCCTCTCCACCAGCTCGGCAAACTTTTTTGCCCCAAGTGTTGTCGGATAATCCTCCGTCTGGTTCTCCGCATAGGACAGGACAAATTCGGGAGCTCTCACGCTGCGCAGCCTGTGATACAGAAAAAATCCGGCGCTCAAAACCACTGCCGCAAACAAAATCAAGATTCGTCTTTTTTTCATTTATCCCAATCCTCCGGCAGTGTTCCCTTTGTTCATCTGTTTTAAAATCTCCATGCGGTATTCCGTATGAGTACTTCCCATGGCACGCTTAAATACTTTTGCAAAATAATTTGAATCCCGGTATCCCACATTTACGCTGATATCTTTTACATTGATACGGACATCGGCAAGAAGCTGCTTTGCCCGTTCCAGCCGGTACTCTGTCAGATATCCAATGAAACTTTTATCAAAACACTGTTTGAATATTTTGCAGAAATAGGCGTCTGAATAATTCATCTTCTCCGCTACACTCTGTAAAGAAATATCTTCTTTATAGTGCATGTCAATATACTGTCTGATATTTTCTGCCACAGCGCTCATCCTGACATTGCCATTTTCCAGTTCTGCATCCTTCTTTTTTTCCTGCATATCCACAGGCTTTTCCCGGACATTTTTCTGCGATCCATCTGCCTTTTCCTCAAGCAGCCGTATTGCTTCCTCAAGCACCGCCACCAGTTCTTCCTCAGTCCCTGGTTTCAGCAGATAATCCAGTGCATGTACGGAGATCGCACGTTTTGCATAACTGAATTCATCAAATGCAGTCAGAAAAATAATGCTGCAATCCCTGTCTTTCTCCCGGATCTGCTCCGCTGCCTCCAAACCATTCACACCCGGCATCTCAATGTCAAGCAGCGCGATCTTACAATCTTTTTCTGTAAAAAACTTTGCCGCCTCCCTGCCGTTTACGGCTTCCACAACTTCTAACTGTCCGGAAAAATATTTTTTTATCGTTCTCCCCACAATCATTCTCTCTATCGGCTCATCGTCCGCCACCAACACACGGTACATCATGCTCCCCCACTTCCTTATGTCTGATCTGTATTTTTACCACAGTCCCCACATCTTTTTTACTGTAGATTTCTACATTTCCATCCTGATACATTGCACGGATCCGCCGGAAAATATTGCCAAGGCCAATGCCTGTCTTTCCATCTTCTTTTTCCAGTTCTCCCCGCAGATGCATAAGTGCTGCTTCGTCCATTCCAAGCCCGTTATCCCCAATGGTAATTAACGTAAATCCATCTTTCTGCCAGATATGTACCCGGACAGTCCCACCTTCTTCTTTTTTCGAAAGTCCATGAATGATGGCATTTTCCACCAGCGGCTGAAATGTAAATGCCGGAACAATGACTTTATCTGCATCCACGCTGCAATCCTTTCGGTATGTGATTCTGTCTCCGAAACGCATCTGCTGCAGATACATATAATCTTCCATAATTTTTAATTCCTGTGACAGGCACACCTCCGTGTCCTGATTTTTCAGGTTATAGCGGAAAAGTGCCGACAATGCACGGATCATTTTTTCAGTAGTTTCCGCTTCCTCAAGGCTTGCCATTCCACCGATGACATTTAAGGTATTGAACAGGAAATGCGGATTGATCTGGCTTTTTAGAAGTTCAAGCTTTGTCATCTCCAGACGCTTTTCCGTCTCTAACTTTTCAAGCTCCTCCTCATGCAAAAGATCTAAGGTCTTTCTTTTTTCCTCCAGTGCCTGAATGTACTCTCCTGTGGCGTATTTCATTTTATTGAACGCCCGGACCAGTTCACCAAGCTCATCCTTGTTGTCCACCTCAACATCCCTGATAAAGAAATCATTTGCAGCAATTTTCTGTGATGCATGTACCAGTTTAAAAATCGGTGCCATGATCGTTTCTTTCATCAGTGCCGCCATCTCTGCAATTCCAAAAAGAAGCAGGATTCCTGCAAAAATTACCACCAGCGGAACACTGATCAGTGTCGGAACCTTTTTCTGGTACGAAACATCTCCCTCCTCGATCGTATAATTCATAAGTGTTCCGGCATAATTCTTTAAGTAGTCCTGCATGTCATAAACTTCATACAGCCTGCTGACATAATCTGTCACATTATCTTCCATGGACAGGATTGCATCTCTTTTAGTGCAATAAACTTCATAGCTGCTGCGGATCGACCATGTTTTTGCATAGCGGAGTTCCCCGATCCTGCGATACTGGAATGGCAGATCATAAACCGCATGTTTTGTACGTTTCATGGAACGCTCTAACGCTTCTTTTTTCTCCGTATCCGGATTTCTCATATAGCTTTCAAACAGTGTGCTCTCCTGCTCTAATGCCTGGATCAGTTCACTGCACTTTGCATTGTCCTGCAAAATACCATTAAAATCGGTCAGTGAAAACCGGACAACCCAGACATTAAAAACAACGGAAAGCAGGATGGCCACACAGACCATCCCGGTAAACACTGCTATTTTCTTTTGAATGGTAAGCTCCTGCCACCACTTTTTTATCCTTTTCTTCAAGCTGTTTATCCCATCCTGCTTCTTTCTCCATTTAGCTGTCTGATCTGCCAGCCCGCATACACTAATTCGTCTCTGCGATCCTTTCTTTTGCAAATGCAAAAAATGGTTCTTTCTGTGCTCCCAAAATACGGTTTGTAAGCATATATCCATGTCTTGCATCGGAAAAAACGATCATCATGCCAGGCTCGTTTGCCACCCGCAGCTTTTTCCATCCAATGCTTTCCTTTTCTTTCCCCACAGTCACATGGAGTCCCGCATCGTCAAAGGAAAGTTTTACATCTTTCGGCATCGTTTTTGCCTGCCCTTTGGCTTTCAGATAGATCGCGATCGGCTGGATCACCGGAAACAGCAGACATCCAAAGAGCATCAGCATCTGCATCAGATCCCCTGAGGTACGGAAAAATTTTGCTGTAAATAAAATCATCGCCACCGTAAAGACCATGTTGCAGACTCCCGCCACCGAACGATATGTCCGGCTCATTGTCAGTTTCCAGAAATCTCCTGCGGTCACTTCGCTCTTAAATTGATATGTCATGCCATTTCCTCCCGTAATTCTAAAATCATCCGCCGTAGCCGCCAAATACTCTCGGTAACAGAAGGCTTACTTCCGGAATGAATGTAAGTAACATTAATACAATGATCATACAGATATAGAATGGAAGTGTTGCCTTTACGACACGTTCCATTTTTACACCGCTGACTGCGGAACCGATAAATAATACGGATCCAACCGGTGGTGTCAAAAGACCGATACCACAGTTTAATACCATGATGATACCGAACTGTACCGGATCAATGCCGATTGATGTTGCGATCGGAAGTAAGATCGGTGTTGCGATCAGGATAATCGGTGCCATATCCATGATACAGCCAAGGAACAGAAGAATCAAGTCAATTAAAAGTGCAATCACGATCGGGTTTGTTGAAAATCCTACGATCGCATTTGCTACCATATCCGGTACATGTAATGTGGTAAGGCAGTAACCGAAAATACTCGAAGTAGAAATCAGGATCAATACGATCGATAAGGTATCGATACACTGTTCTAAACATTTCCATACACCTTTCCAGTCAAGTCCTTTGTAAATATATACACTGACAATCAGGCTGTAAAATACAGCGATTGCTGCGGACTCTGTTGCGGTGAACCATCCGGCAACTACACCGATAACTACGATAACAACCGCTGCAAGTGCCCAGATAGAAATACCAATCTGCTTCAATAATCCCTTAAAGCTGAACTTATCTCCCTTTGGATAATGTTTCTTCTTTGAGATAATGTAAGAACCTACCATCAGGGAAACTGCAAGTAAAGCACCCGGCAGATATCCTGCAAGGAATAAACTTCCTACGGAAATACCACCTGCTGACATTGCATAGATAACCATGTTGTGGCTTGGCGGAACCAAAAGTCCCTCACAGGAAGAAGTAATGGTAACTGCGGTAGAAAAATCATCATCATATCCCTGATCTACCATCATTGGGATCATGATACTTCCGATAGAAGCAGTATCAGCAGATGCAGAACCGGAAATTCCACCGAAAAAATAAGATGCTACGATATTTACCATTGCCATACCACCGGTCATCCAACCGACGCAGGCATTGGCAAGTGCAATCAGTTTTTCTGATATACCACCGGTACCCATCAGTACACCCATCGTGATAAAGAACGGCACTGCCATCAGACTGAAAGAACTGATTCCTTTTACCATCTGCTGACAGATCGTGGTAAGCGGCAATCCCTGTGTCAGTAAACAAAGTAATGATGACAATGCAACTGCATATGCAATCGGAAATCTAAGAAGTATCATTACTAAAAAGCTGATCAGCAATACTGTGATTGCAATTCCTTGTGCGCTCATTATTTTTCCTCCTTTACAAAAATTCCTTTGATATGGTTATAAACTGCTTCAATCTCAAATACCACCATTGCAATTCCTGCAAGTGGGATTGGGAAATACATCCAGAATTTTGAAACACTTGGCATACTTACATAATTTCCTTTTGCACCGATCTGGACTGCATAGGAAAATCCTACTGTAATCATTACCACACCAAGGATTAATACTGCCACATCTGCTAAAATATCCAGTGCACGGATCACGGATTTTGGCAGATACTGGTCAAATGCCGTCATACGGATATGTGCATTTCTTCTGATTGCAAGTGCTGCGGACAATACTGCCATGTAGGACATCAGTGTCAGAACGACTTCCTCGCTCCATGCCGGATCCGGCACAAACGGAACGTATCTTCCGACAACGCAGACGCTTGTGATCACAAGATCTGCCGTCAGCAATAATTTACATATGAATAAAACGATCTTATATGTAATGTCATATGCCGGTTTTATTTTATCAACGGTCTGAAAAAATTTTGGCATAAACTCATCTTCCTCCTTTAAAAATAGCCATCTTTAGAAAAGGAGCACAGAGAGCAGGTATTCTCTCTGTGCTCCTTTGATACATCAGTCTTTTAGTTTGCCATATCAAGAATCTGCTGATATAACTCTTTGTTATCTTTTGTTGCCTCTTCGATCACATCTTTACATGCATCCTGCCATGGTGTGATATCCTCTACTTCAACAACGTTGCATCCATCTGCTTTTAACTCGTCTAAGATCTTGTTTTCTGTCTCCTCAGAGATCTTGCGGTTGTACTGGGAAGCGTACTCACCAGCTTCTGTTAATACATCCTGCTGTTCCGGTGTTAATTTATCCCATGCCTCATCTGTGATAACTACCTGAATTGCTCCTAATGTATGTCCATCTAAGATCAGGTTGTTTGCAACTTCCGGGAATGCATTTGCCTGATAGTTTGCGATCGGCTGCTCTGCTGCATCAACAACACCTGTCTGTAATGCGGAGTATAACTCACCCATAGCAACAACGGTCGGGTTTGCTCCAAGTGCCTCAACCATGCCTGTCATGATCGGGTCATTTGATACACGGATCTTCATGCCTGCAAGATCTTCCATTCCGGAAACCGGTTTTACGGTAAAGAAATGACGGAAACCTTCCTCTCCGTAGAACAGTCCGCGGATACCGCTTCCATTCTCATGCGGCTCAAGTAAAAATTCCTGTGCCAGATCTGATGTAGCGAAATTCCAGAAATGATCTCTGTTTACGAATGTGAACGGTACAGATAAAAGACTGGATTTTTCTCCGCCGTAGCTTGTCAGTGCGAATGCAGAGATACGTGCCATATCGATCGTACCGCCGCCGCCAAGCATGGTATCTAAGACATCTGACTCGGCTCCTAATACACCGTTTGCCTGAATATCGATCGTGATGCTTCCGCCGGAAAGCTCTTCGACTTTGTCTTTGAAAGCGGTTGCTGTCTGTCCAACGATGGTTCCCTCTAACGGGTTAACCTCTGCATAAACCAGTGTGACCGCCGGTCCGACCGGTTCTGTTGCGCTGTCCCCTGAGGATGCTGCCTCAGTTGTTGTTTCTGCTTCTGCTGCATCTGATGTTGCGGACGCATTAGATGTTGATGCTGCATTTGTTGTTCCGCCGCTGTTTCCACCTGTATTTGGTGACTGTAAGCCACACGCTGTCATGGAAAATACCATTGCTGCACATACGATTGCGGATAAAACTTTTTTCTTCATAAGAAACCCTCCTGTAATTGGTTAATTTGTTTGCTGCGCTGCCCCTCTTTGCCGCTGCAACTTTATGATTTAATTATAGGCAGAATCTTGTACAAATGAAAACCGTATTATTTTGTATTGTTAGCACATTCTTAACATTTTTAGATTTTATTAATATTTTCTTGATATTTTTGTACAGTATGTAGATATTTTTTGCTTTTTTATATGTGAAACTAAACAAAATCCTATACATCATCATTTCTTCTCATCCAAAAGCATCACACCCTCCGCCGGATTATGGTCGATTGCACCAGCTATCGGTGATGCAACACCTTTTGCCCAGTGCCATGCAAGCGCGATCTGCTGCATTTTCACACCGTGACGTTCCGAAAGTTCATGCACTCTTGTGACGATAATCTGTCTGGATTGAAATATACCTTAGAGGCGCTTACAACTTTGTCACGGGCAATATTCTTTTTGAGCGCCTGTCCTGAATATTCCTCGCGCGTTCCTGCGGAATATCCGTTTGCCGTACTAAAAAAGCATTACCACAAGTCCTAAAATAACCAGTATCACACCCGTTGCACGGTTTAAGGTCTTCGGCGTTGCTTTGTTGGCAAAAACAGCCGCGATTCTCGCCCAGATCAGGGTAAATACAACACACAAAATCAATACGGTCCAGTCCGGTGCACCACCGATTGCAAAGTGCGAAGCCGCTCCGGTAAGTGCCGTAAAGGTCATGATAAACACACTCGTTCCAACGGCTGTCTTTAATTCATATCCAAGCACAGAGGTCAGGATCAGAAGCATCATCATGCCGCCGCCCGCACCGACAAAACCACAGGATAAATCCTATGAGGACACCGCATATAACAGACTGCACTGCCCGCTTCTCCGCCGACACTCCCTGCATCGCCTCTTTTGTGGTCATGACCGGGCGCACGATAAATTTAATTCCTAAAAGGAATGTCATAAAGACTGAAAAGTTCCCCATGGCCGCAGATGGGACCAGACTTGACACATAGCTTCCAAAAACGGTAAATAAAAGTACGCTCACCATCATGATGATACCGTTTCGGATATCGAGATTTTTATTTTTTCCCGTATGTATACGCCGACACCGCACTTGCAAGAACGTCCGAGGATAATGCGATTCCCACCGCCATATACGGATCCATCCCTAGAAATGTGATCAGCATTGGACTGATGACCGCCGCGGCGCTCATTCCCGCAAAACCGGTTCCAAGCCCTGCCCCCATACCTGCAAAAAAAGTAACGATTATTGTAAGTAACATGTTCATGTCAGTGCTCCCCTTTCAGCATTTCATCCAGATTCTTTTCCATCTGGTTGAGGATCTCTGCCATCTTTTTCCGTTTCTCCTCATCCACGCCAGACAGTATCTGTTCCACAAAATCCTGCTGCAGTTTTTCCCGTTTTCGATCACAGGCTCTGCTTTTTTCGTGCAGATCAGCTCGACTTTTCTCCGATCACCCTCCACTGCTTTCCTCTCAAGGTATCCATCCCGCACCAACTTCTCAACATTGACAGAGACAAGGTTCGCCTTTATTTTCCGTACTTCCACAATATCACTCGCCGTTTTATAATCCGGGTTATTTGCCAGAAACATCAGTATATCAAACGCAGTCTGTGGCAGTTTCAGTTCCCTGCAGAGTGTCTTGCAGGTTGCACTGTACGCCAGTGACATTTTGTGGGCAAATTCAATACTCATATTTATCATGATCCGCCTCCATTTACTTCTTTTTTGTATTGTTCATTTTTGAAGTAATTATATAGCATTTTTCCAAAATGTCAAGACTGGATTTTTCTCTCTTAATCTTCCTCCCTTGTGATATTTCTCACCCAGATATACTTTTTATAATGCAGATAAACCGCCGGTATCTTCACGATCTCATCCAGATTGACAATGCAGTATACCACCATGACAGGGATTTTTAATGCAAGCGCTTCCAGAAATCCTTTGTGAGCAGCCGGTCTGCGGGAACAAACTACGTTTTCAGATTTGAATCACCCTGCCGGTCGTCGCATTCACCCTGTGCGAGATGGAGATCACCGTCCGATTCTCACTTACCCGCTTTAATGCCTGCAAAACTTCTTTTTCGGTCTGTGCATCCAGGTTTGCCGTGATCTCATCTAAAAGGAGCAGTTTCGGCTTTGCCGCCGCTGCACGGGCGATCGACAATAGCTGCCACTGTCCCTGTGAAAAGATTTCATCGGAACATGGCGTATCGTACCCGTTTTCCAGACTCATGATCGTATCCGAAAGCCCTGTCATCTGTGCCGCCGCACGGACATCCTCCATAGTGATCGACGGATCGTACAGCGTGATCTGCTCTTTTACCGTTCCCGGAACCATATGAAAAGCCTGCTCCACATAGCCAAAAAGATGCCGTTTCTCTGCATCCGGGATATCTTGTGCCGGAACTCCCTGTATCAGCACGCTGCCCTCCTTTGGCTCATAAAGTCCCAGCAGCAGCTTGAATATCGTACTTTTGCCTGCGCCGGTGCGACCGGAAAGTGTAACCTGTTCTCCTTCTTTTACCTGAAAACTGAGACCATTTAGCACATTTTGTTCTTCGTAGGCAAATGTCACATTCTGAAATTCCACAAATACGTTATCTTTCTTTTGTGTACTCTCTTTTCTGTAATCAGTCTTTTCCGGTAATTCTTCCAGACTGAAAAATTCATTGATCCTGTGCACGCCCGCCACAGCAGACTGTATGGTCTGGATCTCCATTCCAAGGCTCTCCACCGGGGAAAAGATCTGCGAAATATAGTTCATGACAGCGACCGCCGTACCAGCCGACATTCCAAACAGACTTAATACATTCGCATTGCCGGAAGCCGAAAAAAGCATGACAACCGCCACAACCACCGCATTCAGGATCAGAATGACTGGTGAATAGACTGCATCATAAAAATTTGTCTGCTCCATCGCCCGGTAGCTCTCGCCGATGCAGGTATCATAACGCTCTGCCATATAGTTTTCTTTGCCGAGACTCCGGATCGTTCTGATGTTGTGAATCGTCTGCGGAACATGGCCCAGGGCACGGCTGACAGCACGGCGGTTTTCGATCTGCGCGGTCAGCATATTTTTCTGCACGATGCGCGTAAACCAGAACAGAAACGGCAGCAACACCAAAAGCACAATGGCAAGCCCCTTGTTCCGAAACCAGATGACGGCAAGAATACTGACGATCTTGCATGCATCGGAAAACATGCTGATAATGCCTGATGTAAACAGGTTTTCCACCGTATCAACATCCCCGACGAACCGGGAAACCACTGACCCCGGCTCCTGATGTGTCAGTGCATCTGCCGTCAGATCCGTATATTTATCCATCAGGCTGCTTCGCAGTGCGTGCGTGATTTTCTGCCCGAACACAATCAGCAGTCCTTCCCTTGAACTTTCCAGTGCCCCCATGAGCAGTGTAAATCCAAAATATGCAAAGATCAGATAAAATGATACCACATTTCCCGTCGTCATGGTATCTATAATAGTTCCAAGAATGAGCGGTGGAAGAAGCGCTGTCAGGATTGCACCGGCCACTGCACACATGATCCCGGCGGAAAGCCACTTCTGTTTTTTTATCGTCCGCCACATGACACTGCCTACATTTTTACTGCTATGCGTCCCGCTGTTCAATTTGCTGCACGTCCCGCTATGCATTATTCTGCACGCCCCCTTTCTTTTCTGCCTTGTTCTGTTTCAGCACATTTTCCTGCATTTACTTTCTCCGCCGTACTTCCCTTCGTCTGCTCCTCATAAAGTCTTGCATATTCCGGGTATTTTTCCATGATCTCCTCATGTGTGCCGACCGCCGCATGCCCATGCTCCATCCAGATCACCTGATCCATTTCCGGGAAAAGATAGAGTCTGTGGGATAACAGGATCACGATGCTGTCTGACGTCATCGCCTTTAAATTGGTATATACTTCCTGTTCCGTATTCCGGTCAAGTGCGGAGAAAGGATCATCTAAGATCAGCACCGGTCTTTTATGGCACAAAGTTCTCGCAAGTGCAAGACGCTTTGCCTGACCACCGGAAAGTCTGACTCCTCCACTTCCCACAACCGTGTCAGGTCCCTGTTCCATCTCTGCAACTTCTCTATCAAAACATACTGCTTTCAAATAAGTTTCTGTATCCTCATTTTCTCCCATCAGAATATTGTTTTTTATACTGTCATCAAATAATTCCGGGTCGTGTCCTAAATAACCAATGGTTCCGGTCAACACACTATTTCCCATCTCGTTTAACTCTCTGCCTGCAAAACGGATACTTCCCTGATAAGGATATTCGCACAGAAATGTCTTTCCAAACGTAGACTTGCCGGACGCAACGGCACCGGTAACACCCAATGATCTGTCCCGGTTTTTGCAGAAAATGTGATATCCTCATAATATCTGTCCCGCCCGGATATGCAAAACTCAAATGGGAAACCGTAAGCTCTGCCTGATTTTTGCACTCTGCTTTCACTTTCATGTTCCACACATTTCATAGGGGTTTGATCCTCTTCCAGGAAACCTGTGCCTTGTGAACTTGCGTTAAAAAGTTTTGCCAGCTACTCGATGATTTTACCGAAAGTTTTGGTAAAACAGGTAAGAAATGTGGTAAATGCCGCAACATCCCAGACTCTCCAGCCACTTCCAAGCACGTTTTTACTTCCAAAATATAAAATGAAAATGACACCCGCCATCGAGATGACACGGTAGATCGGCGGAAATGCCGCGCTCCATATATTCGCCCGCACCGCAGATTTTTCGTAAGCTGAAAGATTTTTCTCATACGCATCTTTTCGCTCCTGCTCGCATCCATAAACACGATAGGTGACCGCATTGGATGCCCGGTCTAAGGTGGCGGCACTTAAGATCCCGGACTGCTCCTTATAGGCTGCCCCGGTTCTCTGCACAATTCCTTTCATCTTCTCTGCCAGAAAATACGAAACCGGCGGGAACAGCATGCTTAAAAGCGCAAGTCTCCAGTCATAAAAGAGAAGCATTCCGGCATATGCAAGCAAAGCTACCCCTGTATCAAATATCTCCGTGGTAAATTTCCGCATGCCCTCCGCACAGTCATCCACATCCAGAATCGCTTTTGTCATGACATTTCCGGCGCCTTCCTCTTCCAGTTCTGCCCGGCTTTTATGCACAAGGCTGTCATACAGAACATGTTTCATGCGCCGGTTGACATTGTTTGCAAAACGTCTCACATAAAAACGCTTGATATATCTGGAACTCTGCACCACTGCGATTGCGATCACATAGGCCTGCGACCAGTTTTTCCCATATCAGGAAATCCTGCCCTGCCGCCAAGGATATCCACCAGACAGCCCGCCATTTTTCCCTCAAACCATGGCCCGGCAAGGAGTCCTAAATTGTAAATCAGCCCGGAGACTGTCACCGCAAGAAGAACTTTCCACTCCATTTTAAAATAGGAAATCACATGGTCTGCCTCAAATTTTTGTTTTTCACTTCCAGCATTTTTTCTGTCGTACTTATCACTCATCTGACTCACCATCCATTTCCATCCTGTCGTCTGAACCGGACTGCACGAGTTTTGACACATCGCAAAACTCTGCCCGCCGCTGTTTCTTCGACCGCCAGTAAAGTTTATCTAACGTCTCAAGAAATGCCGCTTTTTCCTCCTTGGGCAGCTCCGCTAAAAGCCACTCATAAAACACGCTCTCAATGGACGCCTTTGAATTTTTTAACTGTTCCGCTTTCTCTGTCGCATACAAAAGCTGGCTTCTTCCATCCTCCGGGTTCGGTTTCCGGTAAAGATATCCTTTGCTCTCTAAATTAGCCGCACGCCTTGCAGCAGCCCCTTTATCAATCTTTAACTGCTCTCTGACTTTCGCCTGTGTGACGCCGGGATTGTGCCGGATGAAATGGATAAAATCAAATTCTGCCGTTCCGATTCCTTCCTCTTTCATCATCTTTAATGTAAACTTCCCCGCTTCACGCGCGATCTTTGTGATTTTTCTTCCTGACTCGTCCATTGCGATCTCCACTCCTAACCAACTCTGAAAATTAAAATCTAACTTATGACTTTCCAATTAGCATACAAAAAATAGATGTACCTGCATCTAACCAGATGATAGTACATCTATTTTTGTGTGTCAATTTATCTTTTTCTTACTTTGCACAGGAAAAAACTTTTTCCTGATTTGATTCATCAATGAAATCTTTCTTACTTCTCACTCCAGATTTTTCTATATTTCATAAAATAGTAAATACTCATGATCATACTGAGTATCTCGCCCGTTGTGATCGACAGCCAGACTCCGTCCATTCCAAGCAGATTTGGTAATATCAGTACCGGCAGCAAATATCAATATGCCAGTACACTAGCCCATGTTTCTGCTATTTTTACTCCATCTTCGGCAGCCCTGCAAATCCCACTGCAAGCTCTTCATCGGTCGGAATATAGTCTGTCATCTCTCCATTGTTAAACTTCTCATATGCAACCATATCAAAATAGCCGGTTCCGGTAAGTCCAAAAACGATAGTCTTTTCTTCTCCGGTTTCTTTACATTTCAACGCCTCGTCAATGGCAACACGAATCGCATGAGAACTCTCCGGTGCCGGAAGGATTCCCTCTATTCTTGCAAACTGCTCTGCTGCTTCAAATACAGAAGTCTGCTCTACACTCCTTGCCTCCATCAGTCCGTCATCATAAAGCTGTGACAGAGTTGAACTCATGCCGTGATAGCGAAGTCCTCCGGCATGGTTTGCAGATGGAATAAATCCGCTGCCAAGTGTATACATCTTTGCTAACGGACAGACCCTTCCGGTATCACAGAAATCATATGCATAGCGGCCTCTCGTAAGACTCGGACAGGATGCCGGTTCGACTGCGATAAATTGATAGTCTTTTTCACCACGCAGCTTTTCTCCCATAAACGGAGAGATCAGACCCCCAAGATTGGAACCGCCGCCTGCACATCCGATAATGATATCCGGCGTAATATCATACTTTTCCAGAGCAGCTTTTGTCTCAAGTCCAATGACTGACTGATGTAACAATACCTGATTTAACACACTTCCCAATACATAACGATATCCTTCTCTCGTCGTTGCAGCTTCTACTGCCTCGGAGATTGCACAGCCAAGACTTCCTGTTGTGCCCGGATGCTCTGCTAAAATCTTTCTGCCGACTTCTGTTGTCTCAGACGGTGACGGGGTTACACTTGCTCCATATGTGCGCATTACCTCACGGCGGAATGGTTTCTGTTCATAGGAAACTTTTACCATATAGACTTTACAGTCAAGATCAAAATAAGCACACGCCATAGAAAGTGCAGTTCCCCACTGTCCAGCACCTGTCTCTGTTGTCACACCTTTTAATCCCTGCTTCTTTGCATAATATGCCTGTGCAATCGCAGAGTTTAATTTATGGCTTCCACTTGTATTGTTTCCCTCAAATTTATAGTAGATCTTTGCCGGAGTCCCCAGTTTTTTTTTCCAGACAATATGCTCTCACCAGTGGTGACGGACGGTACATGCGGTAAAAATCACGGATCTCCTGTGGAATATCGATGTATGGGTTGGTATCATCGAGTTCCTGTTTTACCAGTTCATCACAGAATACATGCCCCAGTTCCTCCGCGGTCATCGGTTTTAGAGTTGCCGGGTTCAAAAGCGGTGCTGGTTTGTTCTTCATATCAGCGCGCACATTGTACCATTGTGTCGGCATCTCATTCTCTTCCAGATAAATTTTATACGGTATTTTCTTTTCGCTCATCTTCTCCTCTTTTCCGCAACTTTTATCGTTACTTTACTGTTATGATTCTCTGATTCATGATTTTATCTATATTTTAGTATGTTAGCACATTGAAGTGTCGCAGTCAATAACTTTGGATCTTAATATCGGCATCGACGAAAGCCGTAACACCTGTTTACCCCAAATTGCGTTTCTTTTTATTCCACTCTTGCAACACTGCTGACACCCTCCGGCGTCCGCTGCTTTGTCACAATTATTTTTTTGTCGATCTGGTCTTTTAATTCAGATACATGTGAAATAATTCCTACCAGACGATTTCCCTCGGTGAGCTGCAGCAATGCTTTTAACGCCTGTTCTAAGGCATCCTCATCGAGTGATCCAAATCCCTCGTCCACAAACATGGAATCCATACGGATTCCACCCGCATAAGACTGTATCTCATCCGACAGTCCAAGCGCAAGTGACAATGATGCCTGGAAAGACTCCCCACCGGAAAGCGTCTTTACACTGCGCTTTGTCCCGTTATAATGATCAATCACACAAAGTTCCAATCCTGCTTTTTCCTTGCGGCTTCCTGTCTCTTCCTCACGTTTTAATTCATACTGCCCGCTGCTCATCGTAAGCATCCTCCGGTTTGCTCGGATCAGTATCCTGTCAAAATAAGCCATCTGCACATAAGTTTCCAGTTCAATCTTTGCCTTACCGTTTAACATTCCACTTGCCGTATCGGAAAGAGATTTCATCCAGACATACTTTTGTTCGGTCTGTGCGATATCTTTTTGTTTTTGTTGACATTTTACAGATTTCCCTATTAGTACAATAAGATGTATATTTTGAAGCCCTGATTTTTACATAACCTCTGTTATCCATTTGTATTATTATACTATCTTATGATTTTTTCTGTGGTTTTTTGTGCATTTTTAAACAAAAATATCCCCGTTGCCACAAAAATACTCATCATTTTA